>Ga0315338_1001270_pt1 | contig 33791 bp, 48 predicted proteins | sample ASW8metaG_FD_204518 | JGI IMG/M metagenome (GOLD analysis project Ga0315338, IMG submission 204518) | Ammonia-oxidizing marine archaeal communities from Monterey Bay, California, United States - ASW #8 | ecosystem: Environmental > Aquatic > Marine > Coastal | place: USA: California | collected... | reverse complement strand
GCCAGATATCAACCAATCAACAGAGGAAACTACTGCTCAAGAGATAATCAACGATGCTGACTCTGAATCAAATTCATAAAAAAATTATTAATTCGCATACCATAATTTTTCCATGATCACAGTTAATTTTACAGGCGGTGCAAAAAAGTGGTTCAATATATCAGAAATGACTATTGATAAGAACGATCTAAGTATACAAGAATTATTAAAACATCTTATTGAAATTAAACCAAAAAATACTATAGAATTTGATGAGAGGAATTTACTGATTGCAGTAAATGGCATTGATTCGTCTGCACTAGAAGGTAGCGAGACTAAATTAAAAAAAAATGATGTTGTTAACATAATACCAATAATTCATGGAGGAACTCAAAAAAGAATTAAATTCAAAATTTCTAATCAAAATATTGAACTCTTTGAATTTGAAAAAATGAAAAAAATAGATAAAGATTTTCTATTATTATTAAGGAAAAAATTTGCAGGACTTGAGATTCAAGCTGTCACTTCTAGTTTTATTTTAAATCAAACACATGCTAAAAAAATTCTTTTATTGTCAATGTCTGCAAAAAAATCTGATACATTACTTTCTAAAAAACTAGAGACAGATATATTACTTAGATTTGCAGGAACAACTCAAATTACTGATGCAATTAATAATGTCGGTATTACAAAAAATCAAAACTTTTTTCTAATCGCAATAGGAAAAAAACCACTTTTAGACAAATTACATAAGAAAATTCTTAAAAATTTGATTTATCCCTTCTCGGAAACTAATTCAGAATTTCTAAGAAAACACTTTGGCATTTCTAGTAAAACTATTGATACAATAAATTCAAAAACCCCATTAGAAGATTTACTTTGTGAAAATGCTACAGTACTAATCTAATCTCTTAATTCTATTTACACTTAAAATTGAATTTTTTGGTAAAATACTAATTCCAGTTTCATTTCCAATAATTTGTATTATAATTTCCCAGTCAGGTCTTTCTAATGATACCTTGTTAGTGAGTAAACTTGCAATATTAGAAATAATCTCATTTCGGATTATGTTAGAATCTCTTTTTTCTATTGAAATTTTATATGTATTATTTGGTTTTATAGATGGAATTAATTCAATTACATTTTGTTTAATTGAGTTTAAATCTGTCTTACAAGTTTTTTGAATTGGAATAATTCTTGAACAGTAACGTAGTTCCCAAGGTTCATTTTCTATCTTGTCTCTGATTTTTTCTACGAGTTTAAGCAAATTAAGTTTAGTTTCAACTTTTAGTATTCCTGAGTATCTTGTCTGGAAAGTTTTGAAATTTGGATCACTAAACTCATGCAATATTTTACTAATTTCGTCTATCGCTTGTTCTTCCATATTTCTTTGGCAGGTGATTAATAAATTCAAACTGCTTCAACTATTTTTTTTTCAGAAATTACACCTTTTCGTAAAATTCTAATTTTTTTGTCTACTATTTCAACAATAGTAGATTCATTAGAATTATTTATGATTCCACCATTTAGAAAAATATCACATTTTGAAATTATGTTATTATAATTTTGTGGATCAACTAATGGTTTGTCTCCTGAAATATTTGCACTAGTACCAATTATCAACTTACATTCTTTGAGAAGTGATAGTATGCAGTGATTATTTGGTATCCGAACTGCAAGTGTATTTGTATTATTAGATAATGTTCTCAGTTTACTATCTTTAAGCGGTAGAATTAATGTTAAAGGACCTGGCCAAAATTTATCTACAATTTTATTTGCTGTATCATCGAAATCGACAATTCTCTCTAAATCTTCCTTTGAATATCCTAAAACTGGTAACGGTTTTCTCTTTTCTCGTTTTTTAATTTTATAAATTCTTTCTACTGATTCTTCATTGTAGGGATTGCAACCAATGCCATATATTGTATCTGTAGGAAATATGATAATTCCACCATGTCTAAATGATTGTAATGTTTGTGCTATTCCTTCAGAATTACATGATACATGTTTCATGTATATGGTAAAAACTTGACAAATAATTAGATTGTTAAACCAAAGTCATCAGTAAATTTTGAAAATGTCTTATAGGCCTGAAGAAATTCTCTTCCTGTCAAACTTATTTTGTATTTATTGGCTCTGTCAGAATTTACTTGTTCAAGTAGTCCTTGAGAGACTAGATTTTCTAAAATTTTTGATAATCTACCATGAGAAATATTTGCACAACGAACTAAATGAGTAACACTTGCACCATTACTATCAAATGTATTTTCTTGCGCAACATCAAGAATGTCGCTTACAATTTCAATCTGTGCTCTGTATGTTCCCATTTTAACTAAGTTTGGTTTTACGAATAAGTATAGATCATGTTGTAATATTTTCAATATACTAAAAACATAAAAATTTTTGACTGCATAAAATTCTTAAGATCTACGCACGATTTTCAAAGCTATCATCAGAGTCGTCTTCTAAGTCGTCATCCAGTTTTATTTTTCTCAATGGTAATTTTGAAACTGGGATAAATAAAGAAATCAGTCCTGAGATTTTAATAAGAATTGAAATTGAATAAAGTACTGATTCTGGAAAAACAAGTGAATACCATGCGATAAACTCACCAAACGCTAAAAGTGCTAATCCTATCCCTACTGTGAGTGTACCCTTTTGCCTTCCTTCTAAAAATGAAACAAATGTTTCGATTGCACCGTACACAAGTAAGATAAAAGAAAACGATCTGATTATGTGCTCTATAGTCATTGTTGATAAGAAAAATAATGGTAGCACGCCGACTGATCTAAAATAACGAGATTTTGGGAAAAATGATTTTATGGTATGAGAAAATGCAATGAAGAAATAACCTATAGTTTGTACTCCTAATCCTAGTGCTTGTATACCTCGATTGATTTCACCCACTTCAAGATAAACCAAATCTATCATATATCCAGACCAAATTATTCCAAATCCAATCCCTATCGCAAAGAAGGCAAGTGTTAATCTAAAAAGCACAGGACTACCTGTATTTTGATAACCAACATAGGAAAATACACCAATAACTATTCCAACTATAAAACCGATCAGATTTAGAACGTTCTCTAGTAAAAATTCCATTTGAATAAAATCAAAGATTGAAATTAATTAAGTACTATGGACTAATCTTCCCAATCATCAAGTGTGCCAGCGGTTTCTCCCTCAGTGCTACCTGTATAATCACCCAAAATATCAGAATACTTAGCCTCATTATGAGCAATAAATTTCACATATTCCCCATAACTCATATCAAAATCACATTTTGTGCAAGTCACAGATGAAAAATCTGGAGTCAATTCGGCATCTTCCTTACATTTGGGACATTTTATTTTCACGATAATATTTGTATGAATGCCTATTATTGCTTTTACCAATAAGGATAAATTGAAATTACTTTCAAACGTGGTTATGACCCGTATTTGTACAAAGTGTAAAGTAGAGATTCCTGACTCTGAGCAACTAGAATTACAGGCTGAAAAATATCCAACCTGCAATAAATGCTGGGAAGCATGGAAGGAGATGCGAATTATGGTAATGAACGAAATGCATCTTGATATGTCTATGGCAGATCACAGGAAAGTTCTTCGAAAGCATGAAAAAATGTTCGTTGGAATAATGACTCCAGAAGGAGATTATGTTGATTTTACCAATGAAGACAATAGAAATCCTGAAGAACCACAGGCTTAAAACCCAATTACGTTTCTAGCTATTTTGGGCGTGAGTAAAACCAACACACGTTTAGATTCTTCATCTAATCTTTCAAATACACTTTGTATTGATTTTGACAGTATTTTTTGCTTTGAATCATCTAGACTAGAGAATACCCCAAAAATTCCATCTAGATTGAAGATAATGATGTTTTCTGGTTTTTTTATAATTTGTCTAAAATAGTTTGAAAACATGTCATATCGATTTTCTTCAGTTACACTGCAAAGTACTTCTAACCAAGTTTTGAATAGTTTTGAAAAATTTGGAAATGGAATACTAGGTCCAGCTTCTAGTGCATTATTGATGATTTCAGCCTTTTCTAAATCACTCATTGAAAAAAATTCCATCATTCTCTTTTTGAGAATGGGGGTTCTAAGAAAATCAGGTAAACTCGCCAGATTTATTATAATATTTCCAGCAAAATTTTCGTCAGACAATAATGAAATCTTTCAGAACTTGATATTAACAGTAACTGGTAGATAGATTAAATATGCGAATGATCCGATTCGAAATATGGCATCAACTGTAGTAATTGGTGGTTTCTTTGGTGATGAAGGAAAAGGCAAAATCATCTCTTATCTTGCCTTAAAGGATAAACCAACCATAGTTGTTAGAGGTGGCGCGGGTCCAAATGCTGGTCATACAATCAAAGATGGAGAAAAAATTTACAAAGTTAGAATGCTTCCTAGTGGATTTTTAAATAAAGATGCTAGAGTTATGGTGGGACCAGGAGTTGTAGTAAATCCTGATGTTTTATTAAATGAAATCACAGATTTTGATGTTAATGGTAGAGCATTTTTAGATAATAATTGTGGTATAATTGAGCAGTCACATAGAGAATCTGACTCTAAAGGACAACTAAAAGAGAAAATTGGAAGTACTGGTTCTGGAACAGGTCCTGCTAATGCAGAACGTGCTATGCGTACTCTCAAATTAGCAAAAGAAATTGACATCCTCAAACCATACCTAATTGATGTCCCATTAGAGATTAATTCTGCTATAGATAGAAATGAAAATGTTCTAATCGAAGGAACACAAGGAACTCACCTATCATTATGGCATGGTACATATCCTTTTGTAACAACAAAAGATGTTACAGCATCAGGAATTTGTGCCGACGTAGGGATAGGTCCTAAGAAAGTAGATGAAGTAATTGTTGTTTTTAAATCATATCTTACCCGTGTAGGAACAGGTCCTTTGCCTGGGGAACTTAGTGCAGATGAAACATCCAAAAAAGGTTGGGAAGAATTTGGTACTGTGACTGGAAGACTTAGGCGTGCAGCTGAGTTTGACTTTGATTTAGCCAAGCGTGCAGTCATGTTGAGTAGTGCCACACAAATCTCTATTACAAAATTAGATGTACGTTTTCCAAAGTGTGCAGGCGTAACATCATATAATGAATTGGACAATGATGCAAAAGCATTCATCAAAAATATTGAAGAGAGATTAGGCGTGACAGTAACACTCATTGGCACTGGTCCAAGCGTAAATGATGTAATAGATTTACGCTCATAATTTTCTTGGGTTAAGCTTTAATGTGGATTTTTTTTGCAATAGATTATGAACAAGCTTCCAAATTATGTTCAAGTTAGTTCACCATTAGAATTTACACGATTAGTGTGTGCCCTTGAAAGAATGCCACGAGTGTCATTTTTACATGAACATGATGGAAAGAAAGTTCTTTCTGTTCAAATGGATTTACTGAAAGAGAAACCTGTGATCTATTTTACACCAGTAGAAAAAATAGGTCATTATCTCTGTTATGGATTTAATGGTGGAAAAGAACAATTAGAATTAGTTAATTCCACTGTTGATAACTCAAAATTATATTCACCAGTAATTAATATAAAATCACTGCCAGCCTCACTGAAGCCGGATAACACATTATCCCCAGAAAAGTATCAGCCAATTGAATTAGAGGATCTCTCTAGTCTTGCAAAAATAAGTTATGGTTTTGAGGAGGCACCTTTCCCATTATTTGCATTTCCATATAAAGAAAATTGGTTTGTAGGCGTTTTCATGAATTTTAATGAAGATGGTCCATCATATTTCTGTCATGTAAGTTTAGATAATGAACCAAACAAACCATTTTTGAAATATACAACTACAAAAGATCTAGAACCAGAATTTGTTGAACATACAGGCCAACATGGTTATTCTTATATCAAAATAATAAAGTTAAAAGACGCACATCCTTTGGTCGATTATGACCAAATTCAGTAATAGAATCAAGAAATCATCAAGTAATAGTTCTATTATTCTTGCTAATGATTATGGTAATAACATACCAAAGTTAGAATCAAAAACAATTCAAAATATTAAATCATTACATGAGTATCTTTGCGGCATAAAAATTAATTTCCATTTGTTATTAAAATTAGGAAAAAAAGAAATTCAAAAGATTAACAAAACTGCAAATGACTATGGTCTACAGACAATTGCAGATATCAAATTAAACGACATTGGAAACACAAACTTGATAACTATTGAAAATTTGTGGGAACTTGGTTTTGACGCAGTAATCGTCAACCCAATTATGGGAAATCAAAGTCTAAAAAATCTAGTTAAAAACGCACATAAGAAAAGTAAGGGTGTTATTTCATTATGCCATATGAGCGCACCTGAAGCAAGAGCCATTTATGAACTAAACGTGGTTAAGCAAAACAGTTCAAAAATTACTCCATTATACCAGATATTTCTTGATTCTGCAATAAAAAACAATTCAGATGGAATTGTTGTTGGTGCAACATACCCAGATATCATAAAATTTTGTAAAAAAAAGGCTGGAAAAAAATTACAGATCTATTCACCAGGTGTGGGCACTCAGGGCGGAAATGCATATGAAGCAAAAAAATTAGGCTCTGACTTTTTAATTGTAGGACGAAGCATATTAAACACAAAAAATCCAATTGAAACTGCAAAAAAACTAAGTGAAAACTAACTTAGTAAAAACGAATTTGATTTTTTCAAGAGATTAATAGCATTATCATATGTTAGTTTATCCAGTGTATCGTCATAGTTTAACCAAACAAAGTCAAGATGTTCATGTGATAATGTAACATTTTTTGAATTTGTTTTTGCAAGGAAAAAAATTACTTTTTTATGTACATTCTGCTTTTCTACACGAAAAAAATATTCAATCTCTTCCTTAAACCCATCAATAAATTCTATATCCGTGATTCCTGTTTCTTCTCTTGTTTCTCTCGTTGCTGTTTGACGCGGGTTTTCCCCATGTTCAATTCCACCCTTGATAAAGTCCCAATGACCAGTTGGATAATTAAGTAGTAAGAATTGTCTTCCGGTATCATTTTCATTAAATAAAATAATTCCAGCAGAAATTGCTTCTTTCATATGTTTTTCTATTAATGACTAAATTTATGCTATGTTATTTACCAGATCTTCTTTTCCTTGTTTGAAATGTTCGAATTGCCCTCATTAGATCTATTTTTCTAAACTCTGGCCAGAAAATATCTAGAAAAACAAGTTCGCTATATGCGCTTTGCCATAGGAGGAATCCACTCATTCTTTTTTCACCTGATGTTCTTAGGATCATATCAGGCGATGATTGTGGCAAATGTGATGTGTAAAGATTTGATTCAATAACCTCCTTATTGATATCTTTAGAATCAAGTTTACCACCCTTGATTTGCTCACCAATTTTTTTTACTGCATCAACAAGTTCATTTTGACCTCCATACGCAATCGCAATATTAAGAAAATGTTTATTGTAATCTTTTGTAATATCATCTAATCGTCTTAAAACATCTTTCATTGAGTCTGGAAGAAGTTCAATTCTGCCAATAGCCTTAACTCTCATTTGATTCTTGTGAATTCTTGGATCATTGTATAATTTCTCTAATCTAACTTTGATCAAATCATATAGATAATCCAATTCCTCATTTTTTCGATCTAGGTTTTCTGCAGAAAGCACGTATAATGTGATAATTTTTATATCAAATTCCTCACACCAGTCAAGCAGATTTTCTACTGTGTCTGCACCCTTGAAATGACCTTTTTTTTGAAGCGTTAGATTATGTTTAGCCCATCTTCTGTTACCATCTAGTATTATTGCAACATGATTTGGCATGTCACCCTTCAAAATATCACTTTCAAGTTTTTTGGAATAGATTCGATAAAGTCCTGAAAGGCCTAGTGCTATGTCTTTTATTCCGTTAATATTCGACCGCCACCTTTTTTCCTATACTTTCGGAATAGTATTGTGGCTGATATCAGTGTTATTGCAGCACCAATTATCAATGGTGGAATTAATGAGAATGAACTCTCATTGGTAATCAGAATTGTAGCAAATTGTGCAACTGTTGGATAAATTGCAGCCAAAACTATAATTCTTAAGATATCACTAATGTGTTTTAATTTTCTGTTTAGCCAGTTACTTGTTAATATTCCAGCAGAAATTGTTCCTAATCCTATCCATAAAACAGGGATCATGCCAGAAATGAATTGCCCTACAATTTGCTGGTTAGATACAGCTTCAATAAATCCTAATTCCAATGTTGATTCAACTGTAGTTATTCCTGCTGGAACTGATGCAAGTATAAGAATCAGACCTGTGATCAATGTAAATATTCTAATAAACCCGGTAGGTGTTGGTTTTGCCCAATTAGACCACGCCTTATCAACATCAAATGCCCTAATCAAAAAAGCTCCACCAAGAATACTTACTAATACTGCAAAAATCTCTGCAGTGTATCCTACTACAGTTCCAATACCACCAATTAGAAGTAAAATTCCAGGAACACCTAAAAAGAATTTAGAGTATCGTGTATCATAAACCACCATCTTTAGGAATTTTCCAAATACTGCGTAGGAATGTTCTATTGTCTTACTAACTTGCATTACAACTCGTTGTACTGATACAACTGGGATTACATTTTGAATTATTGGTATAACCATTTCATCATCATCACCATCAGAAACAATAACTGCACCGTTTGCAGAAAATTTTTCAAGCACTAATTTAATCTCTGCAACAACTTTTTCATCAGCCTGAACACCTCTATTTTTATCACCTGCAACAGTAACAACTTCAGCTGTGTATCCTTTACTGACTAAATCCTCATATGTTTTTACAGCACCAAATATTGCATTTGAATCATCATCTTCAGGATCCTCAAGTGCAAGTCGTTGTGCAGCTTCAAGACATGCATTACGTCCAACTACTGGAGACACAATTCCAGCTTTCTTACCAATATCATCATCCCTATCAACACATATGACTAGTAGTTTTGAGGCACTAGTGGATTCGATATCATTCTGGAGTTTTTTACTTAGTGACATACGGTATTTAATTACAAAATTACCTTTTAATGATTTCCACCTTTTAAAAATATGATAATTAGGATTTACTCACGGTTTTGTAGAGTAAGCCATCTGGGCAAACTGAATAGATTTTTCTTTGTACATTCCTATTTCATTCAAAATTTCGGTTTTTTGTTCAGCGTTTCCATTATCCATAATTAGATTTGCCATTACCATTGTTTCTATGATATAAAATCTAAAGTTTTCCAGTGAGCCAATACGATTGATGTAACTATCTTGCCATTCTTCTGGTGCATTACTTGTTCTTAATTCCGTTAATAATGCAGTATTCTGTGATGAAGAAATTTCTGCAATTTTGATATATTCTTCTGGTGAAATTACACCATTCATTAATTCTGAAAATGACGTTTCAATAGAATTTGAAACAATCTTATGTCTTTCTGAAATACCTGCTTGATGATTCTCAAAATCAGTTACCACAATTGTCATTTCTGTACTTGTTGGATTATTTACTATCCAAACTGAAAAACTAGCAATTGTAATTGCAATCAAGATTCCTACCGTGATTACAACTCCTCGTTTAGAACCCATATTATTTCTTAAGCCTTTGATCATTATAATACTGATCTATTTTATTTGAATTTTAGCTATTTTTTTCAAAAATTCAAGATTTTTGATCAAAATTAGAAAAATCTGCAAATTAGTTTATAAAAAAAATCATTTGCATCTAGTCTAAAGTGAAAAATTATTTACATTCTGTTTCTAAATATGAGCACGTTTTGGTGTTGATATAATGACAACAGCATATTGTGTAAAGTGTAGAGAAAAAAGAGAAATAAAAGATCCACAAATAACTGAACTTAAAAATGGACGACCAGCAGTAAAAGGAACCTGTCCAGAATGTGGAACTAATGTTTTCCGAATAGGTAAACCTTAGAACGTTCTTTTTTATCCAAACCCATATAGGGGATCCTCTAGGGTTACTTGTATGACAAAGTCTGACTATGAAAAACTCCTTAAAAGAATTGAGAAAAACATTTCAAAAAAATCTGATTCTGTTAATAGGTTTGAATTACCATTGGTAGACGTAACTTGGGAAGGCAAAAAAACAATTCTTAGAAATTTTATAGATTTTCCTAAAGCATTAAGACGTGATCCAACAATAATTTTACAATATCTTGCAAAAGAATTTGCTGTTCCTGTTGAGCGTGTTGGCGATAAAGTAATTTTTGTAGGTAGACGTGACCCTGAAGATTTTAAAAGATTATTTGAAATTTATCTTAAAGATTACATTGAATGTCAGACATGTAAGAGTCCTGACACAAAAGTAGAAAGGGAGCATAGAATATCATTTTTAATTTGTGAAGCCTGTGGTGCAAAATCTACAATTAAAGGCAAATACGCATAATGTTATTTGCTAGTAAACTAATCGCACGTAGTGGAAATATCATACTAAACATTTGTGATCCTGAATTAGTTGATAAGACAATTAAAGATGAAGAAAGAGTAATTACTATAAGATCTGATTATTATAATGAAAAAACAATTGATGAAACTGAAGCTACACATCACTTACAACAGTGTACTTCAGCAAACATGGTTGGAGAAAAAATTATTTCGTTATCTCTAAAATTAGGAATAGGTTCGGAGAAGGGTGTAAGAAAAATAGATGGAATTCCTTTTCTAATTGTCTTTAAAGTATAATCACCACAATTATATACAAAAATTTTATTTTCATTACATGGGAAAGCGTAAAGTACTCAATGAGAGTGCATTAAAAGAAATTAGATTAGCAGAAGAAGGTGAACTCTATGGTAGAGTAATTAAATTACTTGGAAGTGATCAAGTTCTTGTTAAATGTACAGATGATATAACAAGACGTGGACGCATACGTGGTAAACTAAAACGAAGAATTTGGATTAGAGATAATGATATAGTTGTAATTGCACCTTGGGATTTTAAGTATAATGAAAGGGGAGATATTGTTTGGCGTTTTACATTACCGCAAGTTGATTGGCTAAAAGCTAATGACCATATACCTAAAGATTTCTAATATTGAGAAATGAATTTTACATGGTAAAATAAATCAGTTACATTGTCAGATAGAATTGAAAAACAAATTGAATCAAAAATAAATTCAGAATTAGCTAAAAAACAGAAAAATAAATCACTGGATGACGGTTTTAAAAAAAACAAAGTCATCAATGAGGTTTTGGATAAATCAACAGTCTTCGAACTTTATGATCTAATAAAATCAAAAATTATTGCTTATGTAAATGGGGTTGTCAAAGCGGGAAAAGAGTCAGTTGTTTTTTGGGCGGTTGATCAAAACAAGTCAAACGTGGCACTAAAAATCTATCTAGTATCAACATCAAATTTTAAAAAGCGTTCTGAATACCTGTATGGTGATCCACGTTTTTCACGTGTAAAAAAAGGCACAAGAAACCTTGTTTATCTTTGGGCAAAAAAAGAATTTCAAAACATTTTACAATGCTATAGGTGTGGAATTCCAGTGGTGAAGCCAATTCATGTTTCAAAAAACATCCTTGTAATGGAGTTCATAGGAAATAATGGAAATCCAGAAAAAACTTTACTTGAATCAGATGTCGATGAAAATGATTATCATCAAAGCATTCAACTTATCACCGATTTGTTTACCAAGGCAAAACTTGTCCATGCTGATTTTTCTGAATATAATATATTCAAAACAAAAAATGGTCTAAAATTATTTGATCTCGGTTCCGCAATTGATCTAAATCATCCTAAAATGATGGAATTCTTGAAAAGAGACATTAATAACATAACCAATTTCTTTGTAAAGCGAGGGTTGACAGTAGAAAATCCTGTTGATATAATCGCTAGGATAACAAAATGAGCTATGAAAAATTAATTCGCATTCCATCAGATAGGATTGGTGCATTAATTGGTAAATCTGGAAAATCAAAAAAATTGATTGAAGATAAATGTTCAGTCAGTCTAGAGATAGATAGTGATGATGGTAAAGTATTAGTTACAACTAAAAATGTTGGAGAAAATATTGAGCCATTCAAGGCTGTAGAAATTGTTTCAGCAATTGGAAGAGGATTTTCACCTGAAAATGCAATGAGATTACTTAAAGGTGAAAACTCTTTACATATTATTGATTTAAGAGAATTCGTTGGAAAGTCACCAGAACAAATTGAAAGAATTAAGGGACGAATTATTGGAGAAGGTGGAAGAGCAAGATTAAACATGGAAAATTTAACAAATGCGTTAATTACTGTATATGGTAGAACTGTATCTATAATCGGAGAACCTAATCAATTAAGGTTGGCTGTTGATGCAATTTCATCTTTATCAAATGGAAGCACACATGGACCAGTTTACAGTAAATTAGAATCAGCAAGAAGAAAGGAAAAAGCTGAAAAGGCACAATTGTGGGAAGATCAAAATGTCTTCTAAGGAAGAATTTAATCAAATTTCACCTAGTGAATTCTTTTATCGTAATCGTGATCTTGCTGGATTTAGTAATCCTACACGTTCATTGTATACTGCTGTACGTGAATTTGTCGAAAACTCTCTTGATGCTTGTGATCATAGTGGAACTTTTCCTAATATCCATATGACTATCAAAGCAGTGGATCCAGACAAACCAGATCCTAAACAATACATATTGACCGTGAAAGATAATGGTCCTGGCATACCATCAAAACATGTTCCACTTGCATTTGGAACAGTTTTGTATGGTTCAAAATTTGGACTAAAGCAAGCGCGTGGAATGTTTGGTCTTGGTGCAACAATGGCAATTCTTTATGGTCAAATAACTACAAACAAGCCTGTCAAAGTTAAGAGTAATTCTGATGGAAAAATAAGACATGATTACGAAATGCTTCTAGATATACAAAAAAACAAACCTGTAATTTTAAAAAATGAAGAAAAATCAAGTTCTGAAAAGGGACTAAGTGTTAGTATTTGCTTAGAAGGTGATTATGCAAAAGCAGGTACAAAGATTCGCGATTATGTATATCAGACATCATTAATCACTCCATACGCAACTATTACTTTTGATGATCCAAAGGGTGAAAAATTTAATCACAAAGCAATTATTCGCACAATGCCACCATCTCCAACAATCATTGCACCACATCCTTATGGAATTGATGTTGAAACAATACGCAGAATGCTAGTAGATACACATTATCAAATACCAAACGTAGATGATAAAATGATTGAAAAAATTAGGAAAGAACTTGGAATGACAAAAAAGAAATTTAGTTATACTGAAATTATGAAAAAAACAGTAAAAAAATGGAAGTCATTAACAAGACCTGTACGCGTTGTCATAGCTTTAATGTCTTTTCTTGAAGCAGATTTTGAAAAACTTAAAAGAATTAGAATAGAAGATGTTGATCTTCGAAATAACAAACTTATCTATTGGGATTATAATACTTCAGAAACACTTGCTGCTGACATGGATACTGAAAGTATTTACTATAAGCAATTAGCTAATACAGTCCAAGGAGAATCACTCACTCATTTCTTAACAAAAAGATTTCAAAGGGTTGGAGCCACCTCTGCAGTGGAATTCTGTAAGTTTGCCAAATTCAAGACAGAAACACGTGTGGGAAACATGTCAGATCAGGATTTAGTAAAACTTAGTGATGCATTACAAACTTATGAAGGATTTCGTTCACCTGATCCTACATGCTTAGCTCCTTTAGGTGAAATACCTCTTGCAAAAGGAATAGAGCGAAGGTTTGAACCAGACTTCATGGTAGTGGTACAACGAACTGCATCTGCATATTCTGGGTTTCCATTTGTAATAGAGATGGGTATAGCATATGGTGGTAAAATAGAATCACGTGGAACAAAAGTATACAGGTTTGCAAATCGTATTCCCTTGTTGTATGATGAGGGAAGTGATGTAGTGTTAAAAGTTGTAAATGATACTGATTGGAATAGATATAAAGTCAAAAACGACTCAGCACCACTGATCATTGTATCACATATTTGCTCTACAAGAGTTCCCTACAAGACTGTAGGAAAAGAAAATGTTGCTGATCGCCCAGAAATAGAAAGGGAGCTACGTCTTGCATTACAGTTTCTATCAAGAAAACTTTCTGGATATATGTCAAAGAAGGGTAAAGCAGAAATGGCAAAAAAACGAGCACATTTGTATTCAAAATATCTACCACTTGTTGCACAGTTTTGCACTGAACTGTCAGGAAATACAAAGCCGCCAAAATATGAAAGTATGATTCAGGAGGAAATCAAGATTGAAGAAAAAACAGAATAAAGAAGTTAAAAAAAATAAATCAAAAGAGCTTATTGATATTCTCAAAAAGCATGGAGCTCAAGTTTATGATGATCTTGAAAATGGACAATTCCCAAAATTTTCCATTCCAAATCGTTCGATTAGTAACATCATGTATGATAAGAAATTAAGGCAATATGTACTTGGAACAAATACATCTTTGAGAAGTTCTCGAAACACTTCTCAACTACGTTCATTTACTCAATTATTATGGCTTGCATTTTTTGCCAACAAATTAACACATGAAAAAAAATCATCAACACTTAGGGATGTCTATTATTCATCTCAGGCATTTTCCATGGACTTTGAAGATCAGGGTGAATCAGATAACATTATAGTTGATCTAGAAGCAGTTTTATCAAAACCTCGAGAGGATTTCTTTGTATTTCCTGAAGAGAGAAGTAGTATTTTTGGTGATTTGACAATTGAATACACTATTCCAGGTTATGAAGGAAAATCACAGAATCTTTCTAGTCATCCTGATGGATATGCAATTGGACCAAGTATGACGTCTGCCCAATTGGTTGACACTAGTGCTGAACTTGTGATAGCCATTGAGAAAGGCGGTCTGTTTACAAGATTCGTCGAAGAGCAAGTTGATAAAAAATTCAAATCCATTATAATCAATACAGGTGGTCAGGCTCCTCGTTCAACTAGAACATTATTAAAAAGATTACATGATGAAATGAATCTACCTGTAGTGATTTTAACTGATGGTGATGTTTATGGTGAACATATTGCAATGGTAATCAAGTCAGGTTCTGCAAATGCAGCACATCTGAGAGAACTAACTGTTCCTGATGCAAAATGGATGGGTGTTTGGGCTACTGATATTGAAAAATTCAAACTTCCAACAATTCCAATGACAGAGTCAGATATCAAACGTTGTTATGATTTGCAAAAGGATCCTAGATATCAAGAGGGAATATGGAAAAAAGAACTTGAAGTTTTTACAAAAATAAAGAAAAAAGCAGAATTAGAGGCATTTTCAAAGTATGGACTAACAAATATCACCGATAAATATCTGCCAGAAAAATTAGAGTTGGCAAGAAGCCTATGATACTGCTATTCTAAGAGTAAGAACACCATTTCTATATTTGAAATCTGCAATTTGCATGTCACTTGATCCCTCAATAGATACTTCTTTTGAGAAGCCCTGTGAACCCCTGACATATAGAACACCATCAATTAATCTTACCATAATTTTATCTTCAGGACCTGGAACCTCAGCAACAAAGACAGTTTCTTTATCTCCTTTAATGAGATCATATACCCAGTTCTTTGATTCTTGCTCTCTTGCAGAAAATTTAGGCTTTCCAGTGATCATCATTTTTTTAATTATTCTAGTCCAATAAACAATTGTTACTAGAGCAAGTCCAATCAAGATGAAACCCACAAATGAATTGTCCCCACGTAATGAAACTGCATAAACCAAACCAAAGAATATCAATAAAATTACTGGAATTACATAGTTTAGTGATTTATCAGTAGGTCTTGTGGCATTTTTGTACTTACTCAATATTCTAAAACTATTTTCACCAAATATAAAGTATATTTGATTTTTATAATCAAAATTGATCTAGATTTTAATGGCCGATTACTCACAAATTGAAAAAACACTCATTTCAGAAATTAAATTAACACCAATTCAAGCAAAAATTTTCCTTTTAGTTGTAACTAAGGCTAAAATGACTGCAAAACAAATATCAGAAAAATTACAGATTTCAGTCAATGATGCCTCTGATAACTCGAATGATCTAATAGAAATGGGTGCATTCATCGATATGCCCAACAACGAATTCGAGTCAATGCATCCAAGATTCACTGCAGTGAATATGTATAGAAAAATGTGTGAAAGGGAAAAAATTGAGTTTAAAAAAAATCTTGTAGTTGATAATATTGGTGTTGTTTTAGAAAAACCATATGATGATGCAAGGACTAAATATAACAATAAAAACTGAAATTTATGAGCGAAGGTTCTATTGACGATCCATCTGAAACTAAAATACCGACACCTGAAATTTACAAATGTTGTGATAATCCACAGATTACATATAATGCTCCTGTGAATATCAATATAGAAGAACATACAATTGGCACTGTCGATGTTTGGAGATGTGCATCTTGTAAGAGATCATTTTGTGAAGAAAAGCAATTAGGTATTGAATCTATAACTGACATAGTTGGAATGCCTAGAATTGAAGATGGTGAAAAATGGTCAGTTGTTGTAAGTAAATTACAAAAAGGAAAAGACAAATGGAAACTAGTTAAACTAAAAGAAAATGGCGTTTTAAAATTTGAAACTGCTGATGAGCAAATCGTTGATTTAAAAATTGAGAATTACAAAATAGTTGATGACTTTCATACAAGTTTCCTTGTATTAGACAATATTCATAAAGCAGTTGAAATATGATTTTAATTGAAAATTATAGTTAATATCAAAGAAATAGATGGGACACAAATGGCTGCCAAAATTATTGGTGACTTTAAGATAGACGAAAATTCATTTCCCTTTACTGCAATTGCATTTGGGAGAATTGGAGGTCAAAATATAGGTGCAAAACTATCAAATGAAACTGAAAATAAAATCAAAGAATTAGGATATGATTTAGATGAAGTTATTGGACAACTTCAGAGAAATCTTTTACAGGGAAATCTCAATCTACCAGAAGGGTTAAAGAAAGAATCTTTTATTGATGACTAAAATTCTGCTTCTTCTAAAGCCTTTTCACAGGAACAAGATTTTTTTTCGGGAATCTTGTTAATCACTAATGTAAGTAACTTTTTTGTCATCTCAACATTTTTTGCCAGGGTTTCCATTACTTCTTTTGCTGTAACTGGTTTTTCTGCCCATACATCATAATCTGTAATAGTTGAAATTGATACATAGCAGATCTGTGCCTCTCTTGCGAGCTGACATTCTGGAACTAGCGTCATGCCAATAATATCAGCACCTGTAGTCCTGAAGAATTTTGATTCAGCTTTTGTGGAAAAGCGTGGTCCTTCAATGCATACATATGTACAATCTTTATGAATTTGAATTTCTTGATTTTTTGCTACATCCAAGACTACATTCTGTAGTTCAGGACAAAATGGGTCAGCAACTGATATGTGAATAACTTTACCGTTTTCTGAAAATGTACCTTTTCTTGATTTGGTAAAATCTATGAATTGTGAGGGTAATGCAAAATGACCTGGTTGAAATTCCTCTTTTAGACTTCCAACTGCAGATGGTGCAATAATTCTCTTCACTCCAAGTTCTTTGAATGCCCAAATGTTTGCTCTAAAATTTATCAGGTGAGGCGGAATTGTATGTTTTTTTCCATGTCGTGGCATGAATGCAATCTTTCTACCATTAAACTCACCAATTGTTATGGAGTCTGAAGTTTTACCATATGGTGTATCAATTGTTATTTCTTTACTATCGCTTAGTAAACCAGAATCATATATTCCTGTACCACCAAAAATACCTATTTCAGCATATTCGCTCATCAGTAATGCACCAGCGATTCAGTTCTATACTCTTTAATTTTTTCTATTCCCTTTAGATCAGTTAATTCAATTATAAATGCAAATCCAATTACTTTTGCATCTAATTTTTCAATTAACTTTGCAGCTGCTTTTGCAGTCCCTCCTGTAGCCAAAAGATCATCACAAATCAAAACACGTTGATTTTTTTCTAAAGCAGTTTTCTGAATTTCCATTTGTGCTTTACCATATTCTATATTGTATGAAACTTTGACTGTTTTTCCAGGAAGCTTCCCTGCTTTTCTTAGTAAAATCATTCCTTTGTTGTATTTTTGTGCTAACGCACATGCTAGAATAAATCCTCTTGATTCAATACCAGCAAATACATCTACATCCTTAGGATGAAATTTTTTAGAAAACTCGTCTATAACAAACGATAACGCTGAAGGATCTTTTAAGATCGGACTAAAATCTCTGAATAATATCCCCTTTTTTGGAAAATCCTCATACTCACTAATTTTCTCTTTTAACTCCACAAGATTAACCAAAAAATGAGAAATAAAAACCGTTAGATATGAAAATTAAAATTTTACCTTAATGTGAATATAATGGAATTTGTATTTTCACCATTATTTACTACAATATTATAATCACCCGGTGTAAGATTAGATGGAACTTTCCATAAATGATAGAAGTGTCCTTCTGAATTCACAGTCAGAATCAAGTCTACAACATGGTTTTCTTGAGAATCTTCTATGGTGATAGAATATGCAGTTGTCAAGTCAATATCTCTTCCATTTATTGTCATCAAATCACCCTTAGCGTATGTTTTATCTGCTTTATCCAGAAATATCTTCACAGTTGAAGTATCCTCCAAAACCATAAAATTATGATCACTGAAGTTTTCACCACTACGGATACTGATTGTCCATTCACCTGGACTTGCCTCAGACGGAACTTTGAAATTATTTACTGTAAAGGTACCAAATTTATCTGAATATGTTTCAATTATTCTATTTACATCTCCTTCAGGATTTAAGATAGTGACTTTAAGTAATGCGTTTTCTCCAGTCTTACCTATTACCAGAACTTGCTGTCCTGTATAGTATTCATCTTCAATAGTTTGGAATTCAATTGGACCTGAGCCAGTAGATAGGCCTATTGTGAAAGTTACTAGATCCCTTTGTCCAGATCCATAGCTGACCTCAGCTGTAAAAACACCATTACCTAAGATATTTTCATCTACAATAAATGTGGCATATCCATCGTTATCCAACAGTACAGAATCACTAATTTTTTCTTTCGTTAAAGAATCCAGGATAACTATTGTTACAGCAGTACGCGGTTCGCCTTGTATTGAGAAGTCAATGGATGTTCCAGTGAGATAGTTTAACTTGGAAGTTTTTACTGTTAGAATATACTGTGGTTCTACACCAATACCAATAACATAAACAGCTGATTCCCCACCTTGAAATGAACGTAGTAGATATGTTCCCTCAACAAAACCTCCATCAGTTTTTACATCGAAATCAACTTTTCCAGTTTTATCTGGAAAAACAATTTTTGAAAAAACTTCTAGACCAAGTGGGTCTTCAAGTATTACTGAAATTTCTTTATTGGGAAGTGCATCGGCAAAAAATCTAATTTCATCACCAGGATTGTATGTTATTTTTGCTGTTGAAATATTGATTAGTTGTGGTGAAATCACCTGGATGGATCTTAAAATAGTTGATTTTCCATCTGTAATTTCAACCGTCATTTTTCCTAAATCAAGTTCAGGCGAAAATAAATTATCAATTGACCATATTCCATCAAATCCGGAACTAAATGTCTCAATATTCAGTATTTGACCATTATTTTTTTTCATAATCATAGTTAGCGTTTTGTCCGGTGTTGCATTACCACTAAAAGTAATCGTTTCACCTTTCTTTACAGTGTTCGGAGTGTAGTCCATTGAGATCTTTACAGTTTCAGACACATCTCTTTTTTCAGCAGTGGATATGCGTATACTAATTTCCTTTTCAGTGCCACCAGAATCAATCAAACTAAATTCGGTTCTATCTGACGATAATTTTTCTGGAATTGTTGAACTAACAACAAACTTGCCATCATTATCAATCTGTATAGATTTAATCATTTTATTATCAATATACAAATCAACATTTTGTTGGGGGACAAAGTTTTCACCTATGATTCTAAAATCAGAGCCCAGTGATGGCTTTTCAGGAATTAATCTAAAACTTGAATTTTCATTTATTGCAACAATTTCTGGTTTGCTTTGCTCTGGTTTATTTATTTCTGGAATTATATTTGAATCTGGTTTATTGGTAATTGTTTTTGCAGATTGTATGACTTGATCATTATTATCTAACGCCTTCCAATTTATTGATGGATTAACCATCAATGTTTTTAATCCAAATTTTACATTATCACCAGGTTTTATTGTTTCATGTGACGAGAAAACTAAGATTTGTCCTCCGACTTCAAATTTACCAGTCCAGCCTTTTTCAGTTTTAAATGATTTAAAAGAGTCACCTTCAGTAAGCCAAATTCGTACTTTTTCAATTTCGAACTCACTTCCTCTATTATTTTTTAATTCTAATATGGAAGAATTATCAAGACCCACACTTGTTGCAGTCACAAGTTGTTGAGCGGAAACAGGCTGATAAGATATAATCAAAACTGATGCTGAGAATAGTAAAATACATAATATTGGTAGAGATATTCCCATTATTGTCGATAGATAATATCTACAATTAAACCTTAATCAGAAATTATTCTTGGTTTTTAAGAAAAAAATTAAGCTATTTGTTCAGTTGCCTTTAATTCGTATGGATTCTCAGCCCACCAACTAGCATACAATTCATCTATTTCTTTCATATCTGATTCATTAAGATATTTTCCATCAGACATTGATGAAAACATTTCAATTTCATCTTCGCTAATCACAGTTGGAAAAACTGATGAGATTCCTTTTTTTGATAAAATAAATTTAATTGCCAATTCCGTGATGCTAAGTCCATTATTTTCTGCAATTGGTCGTAGTTGTTCCACTTTTTTTAATGATGCTTTTATCCATTCACCCTTTCTAACTGACCGATGATCTTTCTCATCAATCTTTGTGTCTTCATTAACTTTTCCAGTTAAAATTCCAGATGCATCTGGGACTCTCACTAGTATGCCTACGTCATTTTTTATCCCAGATTCAATCAATTTATTCCCAGGTGTTTGTTCAAGAATATTATAAACAGTCTGAACAGCAGTGACATTTTTTTGCGCCATGGAATCTAGACCCTCTTGGGTCCATCCAATTGCAGGACCTAGTGCAACTTGATAAGTTGTAATTTTTCTCTCAGTGACCAAATTATCTAATGTATGAAAAATTTTATCATCATGAACATGATTCATTTTTGGATTGTGTAATCCATACACATCAACAAAATCAGTTTGTAACCTCTCTAAACTTTTTTTTAATGCATGACGAGTAAACTGCTCATCAAATTTTTGTGGAAGCTCTTTATGACCTACTTGATCTACACTTTCAAAGTCATAACCATATTTTGTAGAAATAATTATTTCATTTCGCATGTCTTTGAACGTTTCACCGATTAGTCTCTCACTCTTACCTCTACCGTACATATCACTAGTTTCAAAGAAATTTATCCCACAATCATATGCCTTTTTTAGCATTCTTTTTGCTTCATCTTCATCAATTTCTTTACCCCACCAATTCAATGCAATAGTCCAAGCACCAAACCCAATCTCTGAAACCTCTAATCCGCTTTTTCCTAATTTGTTGTATTTCAATTTACAATCTTCCTAAATCTCTTTAATTCAGTCTCAATTTCTGGATCAGTAAACACTGAATCACCATAATTTTGATTTGAATTTAATTCTATCCAAGATTTACAACCTTGAAAATCAGGTTCTAATTGTATGTCTATTTGCGGAATTTTATATGTTCGTAGAAAAACAGCTTTTAATGGTTTTTCTGGCATCCAATCAATTCTTTCTTCAATATACTGATCACTCCATACATGAAAAGAAGATAATCTGTGGACAATCTGCTTTGAAGTAATATCTTTTTCATCTAAAACTTCTGCAAAGGATGTAATTGTGTTAAAGCCTTTTTTTGGTTTATCACTCAACGTTTCATTGAGAAAATCATGATAATCAGGTTTTACATGTTTTGCTTCTTGATGTTCCCATGTTGGAAAAAGTAAAAATTTTTTTGATTCTATTTTAAAACCTGATGCAGTTTCTAAAATTCCACCTTTTCTTAGTATCACAGTTTGTTTTCCTTGCTCTAATGCCTTAACTACAGTTGCCCATTCTTTTAGACCGTTCATTATCCAAGGCTGGTGATTAGAGGAATAATATCCTTTTTTACACATACAATCATTGGTGTGTCTACTTTTACATGTGCAGATACTCTCGTACCTCTCAATTCCATTATGAGGTTCTGAAACATGTGTAAATCATCTGATTCAAACGCTAGCATAAAGTCCTCATCATGAATTCCAAATGAATAAGTTGTATTCAATTCAATTTCTGGAAATTTTTCAGCTGTCCTGATATGCTCATCCATCATTTGCTTCCTTTGTTCAGGTGGTAGAAGATACCACTCACGTGTTTTTATGAATGGATATACAATTGTATATTTTTTAGCTTCCATTCCTCCAACAAAAGAATGAAGCCTGTTTTTTTGAGCGTATATCGATGGACGTGTAGATGACAAATATACTCTTGATGGAATTATGTATTTTCCCACTACTGTCAAGTAAATCTTTGAAATTACCTCTTGAATATCTTCGATTGATTCAGACATGAACCAAAATAGAAAATCTGCATCATCTCTTAATCCTAGCGTAGAATAGGATCTTATATTTACAGAGGAATTCTCTATCACATTTTCCAATTCTCTTGCAGATTCTTGTTTAGCCAAGTCAGCCATCCATCTCCATTTTGGATCTATTTTAAAAAATGAAAAATTAAAAAAATACCTTTTTTCCTCTTCAGACACATTCTTTTTGTTTTTATGTGTTATTTAAAATAATTATTTGTTATAGATGTCTTACTTTGCCTCTTCTAGTACCCAATCATAACCACGTTTTTCAAGTTCTTGTGCAAGTGATGCATCTCCACTTTTTATCACTTTTCCTTCCGCAAAAACATGTACATGATCAAGCTTATCCAAGAAATTTAGGATACGTGCATAATGTGTAATCACAATGGTGGTAGAATCTTTGTCAGAAACCTCACTAATGGCTTTTGCAACTGCCTGAACTGCATCAATATCTAAACCAGAATCAGGTTCATCTAAGATTGATATTCTTGGTTTTAACACAGCCATTTGTAAAACTTCAGAACGTTTTTTCTCCCCACCTGAGAAACCTTCATTGAGATATCTAGAAAGGAATTCATCTTTTAACCCAACAGCATTAATATTTTTTTTGAGATAATTTTGAAATTCTCTTACAGTAATGAATACTTCTCTATCTTCACCCTGTAATGCCTTACTTAATGCATTGTAAGATGTTCGGAGAAAATGTGAAAAACCTACACCGGATACTTCAGTTGGATATTGAAATCCTAAAAACAATCCTTTCTTTGCACGTTCATCAGCTGTTAATTCTAATACACTTTCATTATCTAGAAGAATATCTCCACTGGTAACATCATATTTTGGATGTGCAAGCAGTGTATACGCTAAAGTACTTTTTCCAGAACCATTTGGTCCCATTATTGCATGTACCTCACCAGGTCCTGTTTTTAGATTAACACCTTTGAGTATTTCTTTTCCATCACGTGTTACATGAAGATCCTTAATTTCTAAAATTGCCATGTAATGATACTTGGAGTTTGGTATATAATCCAGACTAATTTTAGCTATTCCTAATCAAAAAATAAAGAGGGGGGGATTATTTGTTGGCCAAAATTGGTCTTAAACTCAGAATAATTCTATTTGACAAAAGAATTTCTTTTACTCTGTTTCTAATAGTCACTTCTGTTATTCCAGAAACTGAAGACATATCTCTCTGTAGAACAGTTTGCCCTAATAGAATAGAGCCTATATACAAGTAAGCAGATGCAATTCCGTTTGGTGTTTTACCATCGGTGATCCCTTGCACATCTGTTTTTTCTGCAATCTCCAAAGCAAGACGTTCAACACGTGGATCGGCTCTTGTTAGATTTGCAATTTTAGATATGTATTTGTCTATGGTGACAATTGGTGTTACATTTTGTCCCAATTCCAAAACGATATTCCGATAGTATTTTGCAGCAAGTTTTGATTTTGCCTTAACATCTTTTGGAACACATACATTTTTACAAATCTCTTCTAATGAGCGTACAACATCACATTGTTTACATGCCATGTAGACTACAGCGACTGTGATACTTATCACAGATTTACCTTTCACTTCAATATTCTTCCCATCCAAACTACGATAGATCTTGGAAGATGTCTCAACAACATTCTTTGAAAGATTACAACTTTCACATGCTTCAGTAATTTTACCTAAAACATTTGTCAGTCTTCTCTCCCGTGGAGAGGTTACTCTGACCCTTTGCTGCCACTTTCTAAGATTTTGCATCTGATTTGATAGAGAACTATTGATTTTCTTACCACTGAAATCAGTGCTACCAATAGATATTTCGGTTGCAATTCCCATATCATGTTGAGCAAATGTAGTCTGCCCACTAGCTCTTGCTAATCGCATCTTGTCTTCTAGATTAACAGTTTTCGTTTCTGGTCCATAGTCGGCCATCTGTTCATCTACAACAATACCGCAGCTTGAACAGATTCTTTCACCGTTCTGAAGGTCATCTACAATTGCAGATTTACATTCAGGACAGCTAATTTCTATTTCTAATGTTTTCATTTATGTCGTTTTCTCCTGTTATTTTTCATTGCAGGAGCATCTTCTAGTGAAAAAACTTTGATTCCACTAATTTTTTTTAAATTGTTTGTGAGTGGTATAGCCGATGCAAATGGATTTTCAGTAGGTCCAATTAATTCTGTGACTTTCCCAATTTTTTGATTGTTTTTGTCACATAGAATTTGACCTTCTTGTATCTGTTTACTAAGTCGTACAATGACTCTGCCACTATTGGCTAAATGCAACACTTCACCTACCTCCTGCAATTATTTTCTAATCTATCTAACCACTTTCATTAAGTTCTGTCAACAAAACTTTAGCTGCAAGCTATTTTGATTATTTTTTTGACTGCTTTGTTCTTTTAGAAACTAATTTTTCTGAAATCTGATTCATTATACTTGTTTTAGTTGATTTTTTTTCAATTACAATGTATCCTGATCTTACATATGGTCGTTTTGGAAATCTAACTTCGCCTTCTGTCTCTGTTGGTTCTAATCCTGCAGCTTTAGTTGCGTCAATCAATTCTTTTAATGATGGATCAAAAATACATTTTTCCTTGGCAAGTCTTCTTCCCTTGTTTCTGGTTAATGTTTTATTAAAATAATCAAGCCAGATTACGATATGTTCGTAATCTTTCATCTAATCACTTTACCAAAATTGCGTTAATAATTCCATCTTGTCCAGGACGTGATACAACTTTACATTTTCCGTTTTCTGTTTCAAGAATGGCACCTTTTGTTATTACACCACGTCTTTGATAGTCATTATTAGTTACATTTTCTAGAACTCTAATAATTTTTGATCTTTTAATTTTTGCATTATCTAAAACCAAGTTAACATGACTAACTGTTTTTAGTGCAGTCTTTCTATTGTTTCCTCTTGTTTTTCTAGTTGATGTTTCTTGATCACCTATTAGTGCTTCATTGGGATATCTATCTGTCTCAAATTTTTGTCGTGTTTTTAATGGATGTCTTATACCCCCAGTAATTTTTCTTGTTTTTAGATTTTCTACTGACTTTTTCACACAATAATTCTAAAACACTCTAATTTATACAAAACGAAAGTTTTCAAATAAATTACTATCTAATGCGAAACATTATTTGATGAAGTTATTGTTTTAGCGGAATTTCTGGCTCTAACTTTTTTGAATAATTTTTGCCTGAGTGTGTCAGTATCGCCTTGAACTCCAAAATACTTCTTAAATTTTTCAGTTGTACTATAGACCTTCAAACGTCCAAGACTTTGATGTTCAATAAAATCCAGCTGTGCCAATTCTTTGAGATGTGAATAAACACCAGTGCCTCTAACTTCAACTAATTGTTTACTAGAAATTGGTTGTTCATATGCAATATATGATAATGTTTTTTGTGTTGCCCTAGGCAAAATTGGTTTTGATGCATATCGTCTACCAATTGAAGAGCTGTATTCTGGTTTTAGTTGAAATACATATGACCCATCTGGTAATGTAATAATTTCTATTGCCTTGAACGCCGTTTTTGCTTTATTCATTAATTTTTCAAGTAGATTCAACGTTTTTGTCCTTGATTCTGTGCCTGATGCCCTGATTAGTTCCTCAATACTTAGTGGTCGTCCTGCTGAATATAGTGCAGATTCTAGTCGTGCAGTAGATTCGTTCTCATTTTCTATTTTTACCAATATGAAAAACTATCTGAAAATTAACTTAAAATCTTCTTTTATACATGATTGATCAAATTGTGAATTATTCTTTGATCAGTGTAACTTTGATATCATCATCTATTTGCATTAAATCAACTTTTTCATCTCTAGCCAGAAACAGAATTGCAAAAAAGCATCTAATTGAGTCAGTAGTATCAAGTTCTTTTGTTATCGATTCTAGAAATGCTGTGCCATTAGTCTCAAGTTTCTTTAATATCAGATCTTGATACTGACCAATTATATTTTCCAGATTATTGAAATATTTCTTAAAATCTGGTACTTCAATAGGGTCAAATTTTAATTGGTTTGATCTTCGTTCTCTAGGATTTGCAATTGTACCAATAAGATTTTCTAATAAATCTAATAGTTCATTCAAAGAAACTGGATATGTTGATTCATGTCTGTAAGGTATATCTAGCATCTGAATATCAATATCTGATCTTTGTCTAATTGGCTTGTTTTCCATTGCAGCTTTTTGTAGCGCAAAGATATTTTCAACTTTCATTCTATAAATTAATGATGAGGATAATGCAGCCATTCCAGCAATTCTTAGATCTTTTTTATCAGATTTCTCTAGAACTTTAATTAGCATTGAAAGAATTTGTATTAAGTCGATTTCCCAAATATCTCTTTTCTTTACACCCTCAGGATCAAACAGTATATTTATTGGAACTTTAGAAATCTCAGATTTTGTTTCATCTTTACTCACGAGGTAACTAAATTCTAATACAATAATATCTTAGGGCTCTATTTTTTCTTCATCATCAGTCAACTCTTATATTATTATTTAAAAAATTAAAACCATGAAAGCAGCACAAATTATTGAACCTGATAAACCTTTAGAGATTAATGAAATTGAGTTACCAAAACCAAATGGAAATGAAGTTATTATCAAAGTGAAATCAACAGGTGTCTGTCATAGTGATTTACACCTCTGGGAAGGTGGATATGACACTGGTGATGGATTTATGAAAGTTACAGATAGAGGAGTTAAATTTCCAGTTACACCTGGTCATGAAGTAGTTGGAATTGTTGAGGATATTGGTGATTCTGTGCAAAATGTGAATACTGGTGACTTGGTTTTAGTTTATCCTTGGATTGGGTGTGGTCAATGTTCTACTTGTGAAAAAGGGGATACTAATCTATGTGAGTCACCAAAATCATTAGGTGTTTTTCAGGATGGTGGTTATGCAGAACGTGTTATAGTTCCAGATTATAAATTCTTAGCAAAAATTGATAACCTTGATCCAGATGCTGCAGCATCACTTGCATGTTCAGGCCTTACTGCTTTTACAGCAATAAAAAAAGCATTAATGAATAACCCTGAAAATATTTTGATTGTTGGTGCTGGTGGTCTTGGATTAATGGCAATTCAGATTGCAAGTGCAATAGGTAATTCAAATATCATTTGTGCTGACCTTGATGATAAAAAATTAAATTCTGCAAAAGAATTAGGTGCAGATCATATTGTTAATACTAAAGAATCAGATGCCACCAAAAAAATTATGTCAATCTGTAATGAAAAAGGTGTAGATAGTATTGTAGATTTTGTAAACGCTCCACCAACAGTTAAGATGGATCTTTCACTAATTCGAAAGCGTGGTAACATAGTCTTAGTTGGATTATTTGGTGGCTCAATTGAATTGCCATTAGTATCAGTACCTCTAAAAGCAATTACAATTCAAGGTGCATATACAGGAAATTATAATGACATGCTAGAATTAATTAAACTTGCACAGCAGGGAGTGATAAAATCCATAGTCTCAAAGCATTACACGTTAGATGAAGCCAATACAGCACTAGAGGATCTAAAAAATAGAAAAATTATTGGCCGAGCTGTAATTAACCCATAATTCATATTTTAAAAAAATGGTCCCCACTGAAGGATTTGAGCCTTCGACAACCCGGTTTCTGTATGCCTAGTAGACTGCTGTTTTTCAGCCTTAAGCCGACAACTACAGCCGGAAGCTCTACCAGGCTGAGCTAAGTGGGGACTGATACTTTGCAATCTATTTGTATTATTAACTTTAGTCTTCTAATAGAATTTACGAAAAATTAAATACTTTTTTGGAAAGAAAAATCATGGACGATCCGATCAATAAACTTGGTGGATATGTTTGTGCACCTTATTTGCATAATCATGATTCAATTGAATTAAAGGATTTATGGATAAGTTCAAGAAACATCACATCACTGTTTTTTGTCACAGCCACTTTTTCGGAAGATACTAAACCATATTTTTCATCACCAGTAAATCACTTCTTATTGGCTAAATTCAAAAAGATAGAGAAAATTGAAAAAGAACTTGTCAAGTATATTCAAAATAAGCCATCATTCATTTTTAATTACGATAATATTATGTTTGAACGAGGGACAAACGGAAAAACAAATTTTATTTCTGTTTATTATTTGGAGTATGGTGATTCTGTAGATGACTTGCAGGATGTAGCAATCCATGCTGCAAGAAGGGATAAGATTGGAATATCTGGATTTGGTCACATGGAAATGTTCTCAAGCGAAACCCCAAAATTTACTTTTCCATACAACGATCACATAGTAATGTTTGAGTTATCTAGTGAGAAAAGTCATCAAAGTGATAACAAATATTGTGAACAAACAAGACGTGACATTTGTAGAAAAGGTATAGTAATGAATAATCTTGTGAGTTTTTCAATTCTTGAAACGTTGAAATAAAAAAAGGTAAATAACCGTCAAAAATTTGATTCTGTATGAGTAAACCATCAGATCTTGGCTCATTAAAAATTGGTTCTTACATACTTTTGCCAGTAGGTGATCAACCAACTGGTGACCCATGTAGAATTTCTGAATATGACACTAGTAAACCTGGAAAGCATGGTGCTGCAAAGGCACGTATTGTCGGTGTTGGTGTTTTCGACGGTGCTAAAAGGCCACATGTTGGACCTGTTAGTATGCAAGTTCATGTACCATTAATCGATAAAAGAACTGGGCAAATAATCTCAATGACTGGTTCTGAGATTCAAGTGATGGATTCTGAAACTTTTGAAACAGTTGATATTGCAATGGTAGATGATGAACTAAATGGAAAAGTTGAGCAAGGTCAAGATGTTGAATACTGGAATGTGATGGGAAGAACAAAAATAATGCGAATAAAAACATCCTAAATGGATGCTGATGATATTTGGAAAAGCCATCTGATTTTTGATGAAGATTATGAGATTTGAAGCATCCAAATTACAGTTGATAATATGAAATTAGCAGCGTTTTTTTCTGGAGGGAAAGATAGTACATATGCAATTTATGATGCAAAAAAATCTGGTCATGAAGTAGTAGTCTTGATTACAACGCAGCCAAAATCAGACGAAAGCCACCTTTTACATTTTCCTAACATAGCGCAAACAAAAATACAATGTAATGCAATGAATATTCCACAAATTATTCAATCTATAGACAACATACAATCAGATACTGAAGAGTTGGTGCTAGACGAATTGATCAAAACTGCCAAAAAAACTTATAATTTTGAAGGAATAGTTCATGGAGGCATTCTAAGTGAATATCAGAGGGACATATTCAAATCACTCTGTAAAAAAAACAATTTAATGCTAATTTCACCAATTTGGCAAAAAAATTCCTCAGAATACATGAAAGAGTTGTTAGAAAACAATTTTGAGTTTATCATTTCAAGTGTAAGTTCAGGTGGTTTAGATGAAACTTGGCTTGGAAAAACTATTGGTAGTTTAGAATTGCAAGAACTTGAACGGTTAAGCAAAAAATTTTCTTTCAATCTAAATTTTGAAGGTGGTGAAGCAGAGACATTCGTCATTAATTGTCCACTATTTAAAAATAGAATCAAAATCATTAATTCAAACAAAACTTGGGATGGAATAAGAGGAAGATTTGAAATAGTGGAGGCTGAATTAGAAAATAATGCTTGATAGTCTCAAAAATGGATTAAGGTCAGCAATAAAAAAAATTGTTAGTTCTTCTGGTGTTGATGAAGAGTTAATCAAAGAATTAGCTAAAGATGTACAACGCTCATTATTGCAATCTGATGTTAATGTTAAACTAGTATTAGAAATTACAAAAAACCTAGAAGAGCGTTCATTAAATGAAACTCCACCACCAGGTCTTTCACGAAAAGATCACATTGTAAAAATTCTTTATGATGAACTATCAAAGTTACTTGGTAATGATATAGAATTTCATTTCAAATCTGGAAAAGTTAACAGAGTATTAATGCTGGGTATTCAGGGAAGTGGAAAGACAACAATTTCTTCAAAATTAGCAAAATTTCTTACTAGGCAGGGGTATCGTGTTGGTGTAATTGGTGCTGATACATTTAGGCCTGGTGCATTAGTTCAACTAAGAACAATGTGTGAAAAATCAAATGTTGAGGTATTTGGTGATGAAAACAGCAAAGATTCTCCAGAAATTGTTAAACGAGGATTAAAACATTTTGAGAATTCGAATCTTGACATAATTCTAATTGATACAGCTGGTAGACATAAGGAAGAAAAAGATCTTTTAGATGAAATGACACAGATTAGTAAAGTCGCAGACCCAGATCTTGCATTACTAGTAATCGATGGTACCATAGGTCAACAATGTTTTTCCCAAGCAGAAGCATTTAACAAAATTGTTAAAGTTGGTGGAATTGTAATTACAAAACTAGATAGTTCTGCAAAAGGTGGTGGTGCATTAGCTGCATCTGCTGCTACTGGTGCACAAGTAATGTATGTAGGAACGGGTGAGAGAATTGATGATTTAGAGCAATTTTCACCAACAAGATTTGTAGGTAGGTTATTAGGAATGGGTGACGTTCAGGCGGTTCTTGATTTGGCTAAAAGACTTGAAAATGAAGCTGATGATGTTCGTCTAAAACGAATTTCTAGTGGAAAAATGAATATGGAAGATTTCTATTATCAGTTAGAAGAAGTCACAAAAGTTGGCTCGCTACAAAATTTAATGGAAACCATGCCAGGTCTGTCAGGCATGGTTAAAGAAGATCAACTTGAACAAATGGAAACACGTGTTGACAGATGGAGATACATTATTCAAAGCATGAACAAGAATGAAAAAGCAGACCCAGATCTACTAAATGCATCAAGGATTAAAAGAATTGCAAGAGGTTCTGGCTGGCCTGAACATGAAGTCAAGGAATTGCTAAAAAATTACAAGAATTCAAAAACAATGATGAAGGCATCAAAAGGAAGACAGATGCAAGGCATGTTGAGGAAGCTTGGCCTTGGCTAGTAATAATTAAAAATATTCATTAATTCAAATAAATGACCAAATATCGTGAAGAATCAAAAAATAATTTCTAGTGGAGTTACTAGAATTTCTAAAAAATATGATCTATGTAATTTTTGTTCATTACGATTAGAATCAAAAAAAACTAAAAATATAACAAAAAAATGTTTTATCTGTAAAAATATTTTTCAAAAAATTGACGAGATAATAAGGAGAGTGTTAATTGAAGTGTCGTCATATGAGTTTTCAAATTTTGAAACTGGAATTACCGTAAAACCTTCTTTAGTAGATAGAGATGATCATGTAAAATCTCAATTTCAAATTAAGGGAGTTAATAGTATAAAATCAAGTATAAACAATGAAATAGCAAAAAAACTTATTCGAAAAACAAAAACAAAGATCAAACATAGAAATCCAGATTTAACAATAAAGATAAATCTAAAAGACGATTCGTATGAGGTTACTTCTAAACCAATATTCATCTACGGACGATATATTAAAAAAACAAGAACTCTAGCACAAAAACAGCGTAATTGTAGTAACTGTTCTGGTAAAGGTTGTTACAACTGTAATTTTCATGGATTAGAGAGTTTTAATAGCATTGAGGGTAAAATAGCAGAATTTTTGATTAGAAAATTTGAGTGTCAACAAATAAGGGTTAATTGGATAGGTGGAGAAGAAAAATCTAGTTTAGTTCTAGGTAACGGAAGACCGTTTTTTGTGAAAATAATTAATCCTAAAAAAAGAAAAACTATCATTCGTCGAAAAAACATACTAGATGGAATTGAATTAATTGAATTAAGAAAAATTTTAGAACCACCAGTCGGTCAGATATTTTTCAGATCAAAAATATTAATTTTAGTAAAAACAGAAAAATGCGTTAAATCTAGCACGCTAAATAATTTGGGAAAATTAGAGATGCCATTAGAAATACATGTCGACGGTAAAAAAAACATGTTAAAAAACATCTATAAAATTAGTTTTAAAAAAGGCCCATCAAATTCATTAAAAATCAATATGTATGCAGACGGTGGAATACCAATAAAATCATTCATTAAAAACAGTCGTGTTTCTCCCAATTTAACGAATTTATTAAAAACCAAGTGTGAATGCCTACAATTAGATTTCAAAAAAATAGATGTTATGTCATAATTAATTAATTAACATTTTTTATACAAATTTTTCAATTTACATTGTGGAACCATTACAAAAAGTCTATGATGCATTCATGGGTAATCTAATTCCAAAAAATGTGTTTGATTTGATTAATAACAGATTTTCTTTGGTTTTAGAAGGAATATCTAGAATTGAAAAAGCATCAGGAATAAGATTCCCTATTGCGTATGTAGAACCATCTTTAGTTGTTAGTTCTGGAACAAATTCTTTTGATTATGGAATTCTTTTTGCAAGAACCATTCCTATTTTTTCAAATAATTCTGGTCAAATCATCATTCAAATTTCTGCTCCACTTGTGGCGTTTGGATTGAAGGGAACAATTCACGCTATTCTTGCACATGAGTTTTTACATTATTTAGAATTAGTTTCAAGAATATCCAAAATGAATATTATATCTGATGAGGTATCAGGAAATCTTTTTGAAAATATTTATTCTGATTACAGTAGATTACTAGAGCCTCAAAGTGTTTTTGATGATAACACTCTTCTACAACATATAACCAAAAGATTTCCATCTGGATTTAGAGATTATAAATTAGAAAGCAAGGCAGTAGAACTATGGATAGAAAAAAATCTTCCAACTTCTAAAATTACATTAGATTCAAACAATGTAAAATTAACCGCTAAAACTTTATCTAATTTAAAAATAAATTCAACACTTTTAAAGAAATTAGAACAGATTCAGATAAAAAATTCTAGAGTTAGAAAAAAGAAAATTTATTGAATAAATTCAGTATTACTACATTTACCACAGGTTCTTCTGTTTTTGTGTTCTGACATATAGACACCTTTACCACATCGTGAACATATTTTCTTTTCTCTGGTAAATTTCTCACCGTCAACTTTGTAATATTGATAAACTTTTGGGCTTGAGCCTTTGTTACCTTTTTTTTCTACAGGCATTATTTAGATTTCTCCGTGTCTTTTACTTCTTCAGCTGGTGCGTCAGCTTTTACTTCTTCAGCTGGTGCGTCAGCTTTTACTTCTTCAGCTGGTGCGTCAGCTTTTACTTCTTCAGCTGGTGCGTCAGCTTTTACTTCTTCAGCTGGTGCGTCAGCTTTTACTTCTTCAGCTGG
>Ga0315338_1001269_pt1 | contig 33847 bp, 31 predicted proteins | sample ASW8metaG_FD_204518 | JGI IMG/M metagenome (GOLD analysis project Ga0315338, IMG submission 204518) | Ammonia-oxidizing marine archaeal communities from Monterey Bay, California, United States - ASW #8 | ecosystem: Environmental > Aquatic > Marine > Coastal | place: USA: California | collected... | reverse complement strand
TGTTTGAGGTGACGGCAGCAATCTGCTCCCCAGTGAGCGGGCTCTGCACAGGAAGATCACCGCCGGTAAACTTCTCTACCCCGAGGCGGTCAAGGATCTCAGCGGTTTGTTTGGCAACGGTCATAACGATTGTTTCCTGCTAATGTCTAACTGTCGACCGCCATAATTGCGCCGACTAATGGTACAATATTGCCATAATCACGAAATACAAAAAAGCAATGATATCTACTGAAATCATTCCTAAAAGGAATAAGCGATGCGAAGGCTGATTTTATATTATCGTCTGGCTAACTGCGGCCTTCATCCACTCTGAAAACAGCTTAACATGTTCATTTTTCTTATTCTCAGGGGCGACTAGATAATAGTTATTCTTGGTCGTAATGGTTCGGGGGCTTAAAGTGCGCAAACTGCCGTCGCGGAGTTCACGCTCAATTAAGTATGCGGGGACTAATGCGGCACCAAGCGACGCAAGAGCGCCAGCAATAACCATTGAAAATTGATCGAAATATTTGCCGGATAGGACCGAGATGTCCGTAAGGTCCGCCTGATGAAAAAATTCTTGCCATGCCGTCGCCCGGGATTCCAGATGCAGAAGAGGTAGCTGGGGCAATTGTTGGACATCCGTAGCCTCGTATTTTTTAATAAACTCCGGTGACGCGACCGCCATCATTTTCTCGGAGCATAAGATCTGCATATCCGTGAGTGGCCAATCATCTGTCCCAAAATGGATGGCGAGATCAAATTTCTCTCGGTCTAGATCAAACGGCTGCAGGCGTGTGTATAGGCTAACTTCAATATCAGGGTGCAGTGCGGCGAATTCTGGCAAGCGCGGAATGAGCCATCGGCTGGCAAAAGTCGGAAGAGTGGCAACCCGGAGAGCGGCGCCATAGTCCCCGGCGGAAACGGCGCGCATTACGGTTTGCCGGATATTCTCAAGGTCGAGGGCAAGCTCTTTGGCTAGGTTTCGTCCTGCATCAGTCAAGACAACCCGTCTGCCGACGCGACGGAACAGATCTATGCCGATAAGCTGCTCAAATTCCTTAACCTGCCGACTAATAGCACTTTGGGTTAAGTGGAGTTCTTCAGCCGCAAGCGTAAAACTTTCATGACGGGCAGCGCATTCGAAACTGCGCAAAACTGCGTGGGAGGGCAAATAACGTCTTTGAATATTTGGGCTGTGCATCTGCGTCTCGCGATATGACTAATACTCATCAGAGTATGCTCTATTGATGAATTTTATAGGAAAATTTGGTTTGAAAGTCAATTTCTGGCGAGAAAATACATAACTATAAGTCACTAATATATACAGAAATATCGTTTTTTATATTCCTAAAACTCAAATAAAAAAGCGTTATGAGATTTGGAGAAGTTGCTAGATCGCGTCGACAGTATCTCAGTTTGAATAACTTTAAAGCGAGAATACAAATGACTCGAATAGAAAGATATGTTCCATCAGATAAGGAAAAGGCATTCCTTGATCAAGTTGATAATGGCAAACATGATCGCCAGATCATTAATGGAATTAAGAAGTTTGTCGATGGTTCGGCTCCTCAAGACATGCAGAATTTCTATTCGCCAGAAGAGTTGAAAGCAATCACTGATTTGGATGGCACTGATCGTGATTTACAAAAACGTATGCCGATCAAAGTTACCAGGCATTATTTCGAACAGGCAACCAAGTCTAAAGCGATGCGCACCCTGGTGAAGGCAAGCCCAAAAGAAACCTATGATTTAGACGGTTCAGAAGATCCCGGTAAGCAGATGTCCTATAGTCCGGTTGAAGGCTTGATCCATAAATATGAACTGGGCCTGATTTATGTCGCCTCAACCTGTTCGGCGCATTGCCGGTTTTGTTATCGCGAGGAGCTGATTGCAAAAAAGGAAGTTACACGCCCGGACGGTACAGTTGCGCCCAAAGGCCTGGCGCAAATAAAGGATATCGTTGAATATGTTCTCGAGCATAACCGGTTGGTCGATGAAAATGGCGGTCGTCATCCGGAGACTGGCCGGGAACGATTGCGGGAGATTCTAATGTCGGGCGGTGACCCGATGGTGCTCAGCAATAAGAATATTGCACAATGGTTGTCGGCACTGTCACAGGCGGGTATTGAATCTATTCGTATCGGCACAAAGGAAATGGCCTTCTACCCAAAACGGTTTGATGAAACTTTCTTTGCTATGCTGGATGCGTTTCACGAACTCTATCCGCAAACCAATCTGCGGATGATGGTCCATTTCAATCATCCGGATGAATTCCTCGCAAAGGATTTTGAGGGGAATTATATCCCGCATCCGCAAGGCGGTCTGGAATGGATTCCTGAAACCCATGCTGCGGTACAGGAATTTTGCCGTCGTCCCTGGATTAATGTTGATAACCAGTCACCGATTATTGCCGGTATTAATGACGATTCCGATGCGCTGCGTATCATGCAGCGGGAATTGAAACGTAATGGTGTCGAAAATCATTACTTCTTCTGTGGTCGCGATATCGTTGGACATAAGGCGTTTAATGTGCCGATTGAGAAAGCTTGGCATATCCTCAATGAATCCCAAAAAGGATTGTCCGGTGTTGAGGCACATGCGCGGCTTTCCATTACACATTATAAAGGGAAAACTGAAGTTGCCGCTGTTACCAATGATCCTGTTCCCGGCGTCAAAGGCGGCGAAAATGGTGTCGTGATCTTTAAGCTTTTGCGCTCCGCCGAAGATGCACCGGATCGCTGCAAGGTAACTATCGTTGGCCGCAATAGCGAAGCTATTTGGTTTAGCGGTTATGATGATCGGGTCATCATTGATGAAGCTGAACTATATTCAATGTATGATATCAAGGCTTTAACGGAAGCCGCTGCATAACGGCTGTACCCCCAACTTACATGGGAAACCTTCATGACATTTGTCGTCACCGATATTGTATTCAGTGCAAATATACTGACTGTGTTTCGGTATGCCCTGTTAGCTGTTTTTACGAAGGACCAAATTTTCTGGTTATTCATCCTGATGAATGTATCGATTGTGATGCTTGCGTGGCCGAATGCCCGGTTGAAGCAATCTTTGATGAAAACGAATTGCCAGCAGAAAAGCAGCACTTCCTTCTGATTAACGAGGAACTGGCACAAAAGTGGCCGCAAATTTTAGATCCGAAAGATCCTCTGCCGGAGGCCGATAAATGGGCCAATGTCGACAACAAGCTTGAACATCTGATTAAAACAGCGCCAGAACACTAGGAAAGCCAATGACTAACCCTACCGTCAGCTCAAAACTGTATGAACGTGCGAAGCGGGTGATGCCAGGAGGCTGCAGTCGCAATACAATTTTGCGCAAACCTCACCCAATATACGCGGTCAAGGGGGAGGGGTGTTTTGTGACAGATATTGAAGGCGTCAAGCGCATTGATTTTGCCAATAATGTAGCGTCTCTGATCCATGGTCATGCTCATCCTCAGATACTGGAAGCCGTCGGCCGGCAGATGGAAAATGGCACAGCATTTACCGTTGGTACCGAAATTGAAATTGCGTTTGCGGAGCAGATGATCGATCGCAGTGCCGGGTTTGAAAAAATCCGGTTTGTGAATTCCGGAACCGAAGCGGTGATGGGATGCATTAAGGCGGCGAGGGCCTTCACGGGACGTGAAAAAATCGCGAAAGTCGAAGGTTCTTACCATGGACTTTATGACTATGCCGAAGTCAGCCAGACAGCTAAACCCACCAATTGGGGGGCGGCAGATAACCCCTCAAGTGTACCTGTCGCCTATGGTACTCCGCAGGCCGCCCTTAATGATGTTGTGATCATACCGTTTAATGAACCTGCACGCGCGCTGGCTATTCTGGATCAGTATAAGGATGAACTCGCCGGGATATTGTTGGATCTTTTGCCGCACAGGATCGGTGTGATACCCGCCAGCCCGGACTTTGTTGCGGCTCTGCGCAAATGGGCGACCGAAAACGGTGCATTGCTCATCATTGACGAAGTGATCACATTTCGTACTAACTTTGATGGCGCTCAGGGATCATATGACGTGACGCCTGACTTGACTGCCATGGGAAAAATGATCGGCGGCGGCTTCCCTGTCGGTGCCCTTGCGGGTCGTGCCGATGTGATGGACGTGATGAACCCGTTGTATGGGCCTGCGTTGTTTCCACATTATGGCACCTTTAGCGCCAATCCGATTACAATGACAGCCGGGCATATGGCGATGAAATTGTTTGATCAGGAAGCCGTGATCCGGCTAAATAAACTGGCGGAACGCGCGCGCGCGGCGATTTCGGATGCTATTAAAATTGCTGACGTGCCAGCTTGCGTAACCGGTCGCGGTTCAATGTTTCGTATCCATTTGAAAGAAAGAGCGCCGACAAGTTACCGCTCTGCTTATGTAGATCCTGATGAACAAAAGGCTCTCAACGCCTTGCTAGATGAGCTGTTCGACAATGGCCTGCTAATGATCGAGACGTGTTCTGGATTGCTGTCAACAGCTATGACGCATTCGGAGATTGATCAAATGGCAGAAATTGTTCTGAACGGGCTTCGTAAAATAAAACGGAATGGTCTCATTGGCTCCCTCTAGGCATAGAAAAGGCATTGTCACATTGACTTTTTAAACGCAAAATCTCGATGTTTGTTAAAATGCGGACTGTTGTATTTCAACGACTTAGGAGGCTCTCAATTTCTTCAATAGGAATAAATTGAGTGAGTATTGAGTTAATGTGACAAAGCCCTCAATTTCATACCCTTTGTTTGTGAGATTGAGAGTTGTTTTATAGTAATCAGCAAAAAATAAATGAAAAATGAATCAATAATCATTTTTAAATTGACTTAGGCGTCCTTCCTTCATAGTCTCTCGTGAAATCATATAACAAGCTTTGCTGATCTTCAAAGCACATACAGATCACAAATAAACTAACCCTTGAGGTTTTATGGAAATCTATAGTTTGATGCCGCAGTTGATGGATGAAGGGTACGTACTTACTCGAAAAACCGCTCGGCGTTTTTTTAAAGAAGAGATTTTTCCATCATATCTGGATTGGGAGAGGCGAGGATATGTAGACCGTGATGTCTGGCGAAAAGCAGGCATTTGCGGATTGCTCTGCACCATGATCTCTGAAAAGTATGGCGGCGTTGGCGGTAATATCCTTCATGCGATGATTATTATTGAAGAGATGGCGCGCAGCGAATGCGCGCTTCCGGGATTCTTTACACATTCCGATATTGTTGTGCCGTATCTGGAGCGTCTGGGAACGACGGCGCAAAAGGAGCGATGGCTGCCGGGATGCGTGTCCGGTGATATTATCACCAGCATTGCCATTACTGAACCTGGTGCCGGGTCTGACATGAGAGGTGTGCAGCTGCGGGCAACGCGAGACGGCGAAGGCTGGATTTTACAGGGGCAAAAGACATTTATTACGAACGGTTGGCTGTCCGATTTAATCATTGTCGTGGCAAATACGTCCGTGAATGCGGGCTCACAAAGTAAGAGCCTGTTTCTTGTTGAAGCGAAGAATGAAGGGTTTCAGCGCGGAAGGCTTTTGGAAAAGATTGGGCAAAAAGCCCAGGATACGGCTGAGTTGTTTTTTGATGATGCCCGGATCCCTGCTGATGCTCTATTGGGAAGCGAAGGGCAGGGGCTGCAATATTTGATGCAGGAATTGCCTACTGAACGTCTACTCGTTGGTATTTGGGCGCAGGCCGCTGCAGAAGCCGCCTTTGAACGGACTGTGGAGTATGTGTTTGAGCGAAAGGCATTTGGGCAGCCTGTCGGTAATTTTCAGGCTACGAAGTTCGCGTTGGCAGATATTCGCACCGAGCTCGAGGTTGGCCGTTCTTTTTTGAATAACTGCGTGAACAGTCAGCTTCAAGGGAGTTTGACGAGTGAAGTCGCAGCCATGGCCAAACTGTGGCTCTCTGAAATGCAGGGGAGAGTTGTCGATAGATGTCTGCAGTTGTTTGGCGGGAATGGCTATATGTGGGAATACCCGGTTGCGCGGTCCTACGCGGATTCTCGGGCACAAAGAATTTATGGTGGGACAAGTGAGATTATGAAGGAAATCATATCCCGAGATATTCAGCAACGGCATATGCAATAGGTTAGGTTCAAACTTGGTAATGGAAATTAAGAAAAAATGATAACTAACTGGTGCGGCTATAGTTCTCTGGCGTCGATGGTGAAAGGACAGGCGGGGAAAAATGCAAATCGTCTGGCACTGGTGGCCAGATCTGCCGATGGGCAGGAAGAGCGTGTCACCTATGCACAAATGGTCTGGCGCGGTGAAAATTTCGCCCGCGCTCTCTTTGAAATGGGAGCGCTGGAGGGAGACCACGTCGGGATACTGCTTGACAACAAATCTGCTTATGAAGCGATCATAACGTTACTGGCTTGTGCGTTCGGCGGCATGGTTTGTGTGCCTATAAATGCGCGCTTTGCACAGGAGGAAATCTTGCATGCCGTTTCACTCGCGGATGTCAGATATCTTGTCTGTGATTCAGATACGCTTTCGCGCGTAGAGGATGTCCGAAAAGAAGCTCTGCTTCTTGAAAATGTAGTTCTGGTGGGAAATAGTACAGTTCAGGGAACCTATTCTTGGAATACCGTTTTTGATAGCGCCAAGCCGGATAATGTAACCTTGCCGCAAAAAGGCTTAGAGGATATTTCCGAAATTCTGTTTACCTCTGGTACAACTTCGCGGCCCAAAGCGGCCTTGATGAGTAATCGAAGTGCAGTGGCAAGTGCCTTCGGCTTTTCAGAGGCGATGAGCCTCAGGCCCGACAGCGTATACCAGAGTTTCTTTCCGTTCTTTACAACGGCTTGCATCCGATGTGTGCTTTTCCCCAGCTGGTTTGCAGGAGCAACAGCCGTTATTGATCCGGAAATGAATGTATCGGATATCCTGGATCGAATGGAGAGGGAACGGACCACAATTTATATAGGAGTCCCGGCGTTTTACATCTTTCTATTGGAGAAAATTGACAAATCGTCTCATGATCTGTCGTCACTAGAGGTAATTGATGCAGGAGGCGCAGCAATGCCCGCAGAGCTAACGCAGCGTCTGATCGATACATTTCCGAAACTTGATATCAGGCAAACATATGGGCAGACGGAAGGCGGTCCCTGCGGGACCGTTTTGTTGGGTAAAGATACGAAGCAGCATATCGGCTCTTCAGGAACGCCCTGGGCGCAGACGGAACTTCGCGTAGTGGATGAAAATGGGACGGATGTGTCGGTAGATGAAGTTGGTGAAATAATTGTCCGGTCACCATCAATTTTTTCTGGATATTTCAAAAATAATGAGGCGACACAGACAGCACTCAGGAACGGATGGCTATATTCCGGAGATCTTGGCAGGTTGGATGCTGAAGGCTACCTCTTTGTGGTAGATCGAAAGAAAGACATGGTTATTCGTGGTGGCCATAATATTGGAACACAGGAAGTGGAAAGTGTTCTTCACCGATACGCAGGCGTTGAAGAAGCCGCCGTTATTGGCACACCACATGATAAATTGGGGGAAGATTTGCTGGCTATTATGACTGTCTCGTCAGCATCAAAGATTGACCCGGAAAAGCTCAAACGGTTCTGCGCGGACAAACTGGCTGATTTCAAAATTCCAAGACGCTATGAAATAATAGATGAGATGCCCCGCTCTCCGATGGGCAAAATTTTGAAAACGGAACTTCGTGAAAGATTTAGGAATTATCCGAGCAGGAGTGAATAGCAGCAACCGATAAATTTCTGCGGTAACGGAAGTATTCTTGTGATTGGTGCCCCAAAACTCAGTCATAACTAGGCATTAAATATGATTTTTGAATCAATATTCAATTAAAGAGAAATAGCTAAAGAAGTTGGAAGAATAGGGGGTGCTGAAATTTGTGGCAGGAAAAGAAATAGTGTTCAGAAACTTAAAACTAGGAGGATCAGATGATAGGGAAGATTAAAAACAGTTTGAAATTGGCGGCAGTGGCGGTGGCCATGTTATCGGCAACTCCGGCAGCAATCGCCGAGGAATACCCTGAGATGAAACTGCGCCTGGCGCATTTCGTACCCTCAAATTATGCGGGTGCAGAGTGGGAGCAATGGTGGGCTGACGAAGTTGAAAAACGCTCGGGCGGTAAAATTAAGACCAAAATTTTCTGGGCCGGTAGTATGGGAGGCCCCAAAGAAATATTGAAGCTAACGGGTTCCGGCGCCGTTCAACTCGGTGCCACCGCACAAGGGTATTTTACACGTGAAATGCCGGTCGCAGGTAACGCCTCAATCATCCGCGTCCACAAAACGGCGGCTGATGCTGCGGAAACGTGGAAGCGTTGGCAGACAGATCCACAAACCAGGGAGGATCTGGATAAAAATGGCGTTGTCGCTTTATATCATCAGGGCAGCAATCCTTATCGCTTGTTTTGTACAAAACCGGTCGAAACTTTGGCGGATCTGGAGGGGCTGCGTGTACGGGTTCCGGGCGCTCCATACTGGGTTGATTTTCTATCCTCCATGGGTGTAGCACCGGTGTCCATTCCCTACAGCGAAATGTATGGTGCTCTTCAAAAAGGGATTGTGGATTGTGCCTTTGCGGCACATGAGCAGGCTGTCTCCGGAAAATTCTACGAAGTCGCTAAATATGCAATCGACCTGAGCTTTGGATCTCATCCGGTTTGGGGAATTTTTGTGAACAAAGAACAGTTCAATGAATGGCCTGAAAATGTTCAGAAGCTCATGCAGGACGTGAGTGATGAATTAATGAAGAACCAGACTGCGGAGAGTGCGAAAGTAGCAGAAGAAACGCTAAATGTTGATTTTCCAAAACATGGCGTAACTTATGTCAAATTTCAGGAAGCGGCCGAATTTGACGAGAAAGCCGGGAGCATGGTTGACCTTTGGTCCAAGGACCTGACAGAGCGTGGATACACCGATGCGGTAAAACGTTTGGAACCGGTCTTGCGTAAAAAACAAGCTGATTTTAAAGGCTGAAATGGCTGATGTATCGTATCATTGAGCAAATATTGCAGATAATCTGCGCGCTCGCTCTACTGGTGATGATGTCGGTTGGTGCAATCGACATCATCCTTGGTGAGCTTTTTAACATGTATTTGCCCTTTAAGGTCGAGCTAAGCGGACTTCTTTTCGCCGTTGTCATCTTCCTGTCGCAGCCTCTGGTCGCGGCACGGAAAGAGCATGTAGTCGTAGACATTTTTTCGAGCAAACTGAAATCTCATTGGAAACTGGTGAGCCGGGTAATTGTAAAAGGTGCGGCGTTGACCGTTTTCACTTTGTTTGCAATAGCGTCATGGCATTCGTTTGTTTCAAGTTGGGACATAAAGGAGCAATCGCTGGACTATCTGGAAATTCCGATTTACCCCATAAAATTTGCGGTCTTCTTCGGGTTTACCCTTTCCGCGCTCATCATCATAAAACAGCTTTTTGCACTTTTCTCAGAGTCCCGAAAAGCACGTGATGAACATGGTTTGAAAGAGTGAGGACGGACATATGGATAGTTTGATTTCTGGTCTCATTTCCCTCGTTGCACTTATGGCAATGCTTGCCTTGGGAGTGCCGATTGCGTGGTCAATGACCCTCGTTGCAGTTGCGGGTATGTGGCTTGTCGTCGATGCAAATTTTGCCATGACTATGCTCGAAACTCTTCCCTTTGATATCGGAGTGAGTTTTACGCTTGTCGTTATTCCAATGTTCATATTGATGGGTGGATTTTCCTCTCGTGCAGGCATTATCGAGGGCCTATATGAAGCCGTCCACAGATTTACGGCGCGGGCAAAAGGCAATCTGATTTATGCAACCATCATTGCCTCAGCAGGCTTTGCGGCCGCGTCGGGCTCGACACTTGTTTCCTCGACCGTATTTACCCGAATAGCCATGCCTCAAATGCTTCGCTTCGGTTATTCGCCGGGTATTTCGGCGGGAAGCATTGCGGCGTCTGGTACGTTGGCGGCATTAATTCCGCCATCGATCGGTATTATCATTATCGCGTCGCTCACCAATCAGTCCGTTGGAAAACTGCTGATGGCTGGTGTTGTTCCCGGCGTCCTGACGGCAAGTGCGTATATTGTCGGTATGCGTCTATTTCTGATCAGATTTCCGGAATGGGCGCCGCTGACCAAAGAAACCTACAGTTGGCGGTCCAAGTTTGAAGGCCTACGTATGGTTTGGGGAGTTGTATTGTTGGCAACTCTGATTATAGGAGGGCTCTATTCAGGTCTCTTCTCGCCCTCAGCGGCAGGCGCGGTTGGTGCTGCTGGGGCCCTTCTAATAGGCCTGTCGATGAGACGCCTGTCCTGGAAGGCGATTTGGGAATCCTTCAAGGAAAGTGCCCTGGTTTCGGGCCGTTTGATGGTTATTCTGATTGGTGGATTGTTGATGGGGCGACTGCTTCTGGTCAACGGCTTTACCGATGAAGTAACACAGTTGGTCGCAAGTCTTGGCGTTAGTCCGTTGGAACTTATGATCTACATTGCCGCCATGTTCATTATATTAGGCATGTTCGTAGATTCACTGTCGCTCATCGTTATTACCCTGCCTTTCCTGTTTCCAATGTCCCAAACTTTGGGGATCAACGAAATCTGGTTTGGAATTATCATCCTCAAACTTATTGAAATAGCGGCGATTACGCCTCCGGTAGGATTAAATTTATTTGCCGTAATGGGCGCCGCGCCGGAGCTAAAGGCAGGTGAGTTATACCGAGGTATTGTTCCCTTTATTCTCATCGAAATTGTGGTTCTGGTATTGCTTTTTGCGTTCCCGGATATCGTGACCTGGCTTCCCGAGACGATGGCTGAGTAGCTGGTGCGTGCTTCTTGAGAGACGCTTTGCAAAATATGGAGTTATTTGAAATGAACGAACAGTACAATAAGCCACTCAACGGCAGGATTGATGCGAAAAACAATTATAAAGCTATCAACTGGCATCGCCAGGGGAGAATATTAACACTGGAAATGTGCCGTCCGGAATCATTCAATGCCGTTGATGAAATATTACATGAAGAGCTTTCGCGAGTATTCAGAGATGCCGATGCTGATCCCGACTCCGATGTCATAATATTTACAGGTAATGGGAAGGCTTTCTGCGCTGGTGGTGATGTCAACTGGATGCAAAGAGCAATCGATCAACCTGAGACATTTGAGCGCACAGTTACAGAAGCCAAACAGATTATTTACTCAATTCTGGATTGTGAAAAGCCGATAATTTGCCGGATAAATGGTCATGCAATGGGACTAGGCTGCACCTTGGCATTGTTTTGCGATGTAACTTTCATGAGTGATGCAGTGAAGATAGGCGACCCACATGTTCTTATGGGAATGGTTGCCGGTGATGGCGCTGCTGTTATCTGGCCCGCCTTAATCGGTCTTGCCAAAGCAAAGGAGTTTTTAATGACGGGCGATGCGATGACCGCAAGCCAGGCCCGTGATTTGGGGTTGATCAACCATGTTTGCCAGCATGATGAACTTGATGAGGCAGTAACAGCTTTTGCCAAGCGATTAGCGAACGGCCCCTTGAAATCCATAAAGTGGACGAAAGTTAGTCTTAACATCCATCTGAAACAGGTCGCCCATTCAGTCATGGACGCATGTCTTGCCTATGAGGCATTAACAAATTTAAGCGCTGACCACCAAGAGGCCGTGACGGCCTTTAGAGAGAAGCGATCGCCTGTATACACAGGAAAGTAAGCCATGAAAGAGTGGATAGGAGAGAGAAACATATGAGTATCAATTCAACAATTGATCTTGCAGGGCGCCGGATACTGGTCACCGGCGCTGCAGGTGGGATCGGGTATGTTACAGCGCAAATACTGGTTTCAGCAGGCGCCAAAGTAGTCATCAACGACTTATCCGCTGACAAGGTTAGGATAGCGGGAGAAGAAGTTGGATCTATTGGTGCAATTGCTGCGGATGTTTCTGATGAAATGTCCGTAAAATCTTTACTTAACGAAACGGCAGATACTCTGGGTGGCCTTGATGGGATCGTCAATAATGCAGGCACGTTTGAGCCCCTAAAAGGAACGAAGCGACAGTTATTGGACGACTGGCGTAAGGTGATTGACGTAAATCTACAAAGCGTGTTTCTGGTTTCGCGAGAGGCTGCCCAGTACCTGCAATCGGGATCATCCATCGTAAATATGGCATCGGTTGCCGGACTTGGCGGGTTTGCAGCCTCAAACGCGTATAGTGTTAGCAAAGCGGGCGTCGTTATGATGACGAAAACGTTGGCCTGTGATTACGCTCGCTTTGGTATTAGAGTAAACGCAGTCGCGCCAGGGGTTATTGAGGCGCCGATGGCGCAAGAGATGTTTGAAGAAATAGCCGAGGGACCGGATATTTACTTGCGGCGGACTCCTATGGGGCGATTGGGGAAGCAGGAAGAAATTGGAAATGCGGTACTTTTTTTGCTGTCGGAGTTGGCGAGTTTTATTACCGGGGTAACTTTACCTGTAGATGGCGGATGGATGGCATTTGGTGGGGCCGGGGAAGCATCCCGCTAAAACGAAATTATGGACCCTTGTTAGATAACTTGAGGATAGCGAAGGAACATGTTTGACGATGTTGAAAACTAAGAGAAAAAAGAGGCTCTCCCGGGAGGAGAAAGCAATATTGAACCGACAGTCGATAATTGATTCTGCTGCCATAGTTATTGGCGACTACGGATATAATGAGGCGTCGATTGCAAAAATTGCGGATGGAGCTGGTTTGGCTCACGGGACGTTCTATAACTATTTTGAAGATCGGCAGGACTTGTTTGATCAGCTACTACCGATCAAGGGCTTGGAAATACTGGAATATATTCGAAACCAGGTTAGGGATGCAAAAAGCTTTGTTGAAATGGAGCGCCTAGGCCTACTTGCGTTTCAGTCATACGTTCAGAAAAATCCGTGGTTTTTTAGGCTGTTACATGAAGGCCGCACCGCTACTCCCAGCGGTCATGCCGTTCACATGGGCAACTTGATAAGACCATTTGTACGAGCACTTAAACGATGGCAGCATCAGGGTGAGTTAAAAGGATACTCGCTTGATCAGTTGGAATCGCTTGCCTTTATGATGATAGGCGCGCGTGATTATCTTTTTGCACGTTCAACTGAAAAAGGAACCGTTTTTCAGCCTATTAACGAGAAGCAGCTAGATGCGTATTTGAATATGCTCGAAGAAGGGCTTCTGGCAAAAAGAGCCAAATAGAATACTACTCAAATATTTTGGAATTCCGTTGTTTGCCTGTTTTTTCGTCGGGGAACCGTTCGTTCGAATGCGTAAGGACAATCAAGAGCGGGGAGCTATTGGACGGCACTTTCCACAAACTTCATTGGTTCGGTTATATCCGCAATTACAGGTAGCTAATCATGGGACCACTTAAAGGTATTAAAATCATCGAATTTGCTGGTATTGGACCGGGTCCTTTTTCTGCAATGTTATTGTCTGATATGGGGGCCGATGTTGTTCGTATTGATCGTCCAGGGGACAACAACCTTCTTGAAATTGACTATGATGTTCTCAATCGAGGACGGCGTTCAATTATCCTCGATTTGAAGACATCTAAAGATGTGGAGATAGCTCTTGATCTTGTGGAAAAGGCCGACGGCTTGACGGAAGGATTTCGTCCGGGTGTCATGGAAAAGCTTGGCCTCGGTCCCGAAGTCTGCCACGAACGCAACAGCAGATTGGTATATGGCCGAATGACCGGTTGGGGCCAGGAAGGCCCTCTTTCCCATGCATCAGGTCACGACATCAACTATATTGCGCTAACAGGTGCTTTGCATTCAATTGGAACGAAGTCATCTGGGCCGATCCCTCCCTTAAACTTGGTTGGGGACTTCGGTGGTGGTGCCCTCTATTTGGCATTTGGCATGGTTTGCGGCCTTCTCGAAGCTAAATTTTCGGGTAGGGGGCAGGTAATCGATGCCGCGATGTCTGATGGTGCAAGCCACCTAATGTCAATGATGTATAATCTACATCACTTCGATAAATGGTCTAGTGACCGCGGGGGAAACCTTCTTGATGGGGGGGCGCATTTTTACGGATGCTATCAATGTGCTGACGAGAAATGGATTTCTATTGGATCAGTGGAGCCGCAATTTTATGCTGAGCTTCTCGAAAAAACTGGAATGGACGATCCTCGGCTCGAACGTCAAATGGACCGAAGTAAATGGTCTGAACTAAGAAAGCTTTTGGCCGATAGGTTTAGAACCAAGACACGCGATGAATGGTGTTTGATTATGGAAGGTACAGATATCTGTTTTGCACCTGTCCTGGATTTAAATGAAGCCCCCAATCATCCACACAATAAGGCACGTAATACCTTCATTGTGCGAGACGATGTAGTTCAACCGGCACCAGCCCCGCGCTTTAGTAGAACCAGGCCAGAAATTCAGCGATCTCCACCGAAACCGGGTCAGCATACTTCAGATATCTTGAGGGATTGGGGTGTTTATCGATGATATGGCCAGGGATCTGGCTGATCTGTATTCTCTTTCAGTCTGAGCAATCAAATCACTCACAGCATACGTCGCGAGAACTCCTGAAATACTATGTCCTGCCGACCAAATTTCTTTCCAGCGCTTGGACTTGAGCTGGCGGGTTTTTGCGTCAAGATCCCGGGAAATATTGAGGCCATTGTGAGCCGGCAGATTGTTCGGGTTCAACCCGGCGTTAATGATCGATGGTCGTAACATATTTGCCTCTAACCCCGTGATAGCATTGGTAAGGAGGATATCATCCGAATTGCACTGAACAAGCATCGCTTTATATGCATCACTTGCCATGCTTTCGTTGGTGGCAATAAATTTTGTTCCCATATACCCGAGATCACAACCTAGGACCTCCGCTGCATACAATGCATGACCATCCGAGAGGCCGCCGGCCAACACTATCGGTCCATCGAAAAATGTTCGAACTTCACGAACAAATGCAAATGGATTTAGCCACCCTGTTTGCCCACCTGCACCAGCGGTGAGAAGCACCAATCCATCTACACCGGCGGCGACGGCTTTTTGTGCGTGCTGTAAAGAGGCGACGTCGGCAAAAACCAATGCACCGATATCATGAAGGGGCGCCAACACAGGTGATGGTGATCCAACGCTGGTGATAACGAGGAAGGGACGATGTGTCTTTAGAACTTCCAGATCGTCTCGAAGTCGGGTGTTGGATTTATGGACAATAAGGTTAGGGCATATTGGCGCTGAGGGAAAACCCGTCAATTGCTCATGTTCCGCCAGACGAGTTGTAATCTCGATGAGCCAGGAATCCAGCTCTTCAGTGGTTCGGCAATTCGCTGTTGGAAAAGATCCGATTATGCCGCCAATACTGGAGGCAATGACTAATTCTGGTCCTGAGACGAGAAACATGGGAGCGGCAATCAAGGGGAGCTTTAGCTGGTTTTTCAATTTGTTGAAGTTGATTTCAGCCATATCAAATGGCCTGCTTAACGTCGCGCCAGTATGACTTCCGTAGTTCTCTTTTTAATACCTTGCCAACAGGGCTGCGCGGAAGCTCCGCAATGAAATCGATACTTTTGGGTGCCATGACACTGCCCAGATTCTCCTTGCATATTGCAATCAGTTCGGAGTCAGAAACGCTTTGGCCTGGAGCAAGTTCAACAACAGCCTTTACTGCTTCGCCCCATTTATCATCTGGAACACCAATAACGGCGCAATCCTGAACGGCAGGATGCTTCAGGAGTGCCTGTTCCACATCCAGCGGAAATACATTGAAACCACCACTGATGATCAGATCGCGCTTGCGATCATTGATATAAATGAAACCATCCTTGTCACGATATCCAAGATCGCCGGTATGCTGCCAGCCATTGGTCTGAATTGCTGCCGTTGCTTCGGGATCATTTAAATATCGGTGCATAACCATCGGTCCATGTATTGCGATTTCTCCCATTTCATCAGGCCCAAGTAGTTGTCCGTCTTCATCCACAACCTCCATCTCTCCGGCAACGATTGTCGGTCGACCAACAGAATGCAGTCGCGCGGAAAGCACTTCATCTTGAAGCGCAGACGTCATGGCCGATGGTGACATAAATGTTAGAGGAAATCCCGATTCCGTTTGCCCGTACGCTTGGCAGATTACCGGCCCAAAAACCTCATGAGCCCGCGCAATTTTCTCGACGGCGAAAGGGGCTGCGGCTGATACAAGATAGCGAAGGCTGGAGAAGTCTGTCTTGCTGCATTGCGGATGATTCATCAAAACATAGGTCAGAGTGGGCGGCAAAAAAATAAGTGATATTTGGTGCTGTTGAATGTTAAGAAGGATCGCCTCAGGATCAGTTGTCGCCATCATCATTACTGTACCGCCAAACGCAAGTGATGACAGTGCGACGAACCCGCCTGCGTGGGTAATCGGGGCGACAGCCAGATTTATAGGTGGTCGATCAATATCAAATTCTGTCAGCATGGTCATAAAACCGAGGGCGCAACAGGTTACGAATGCTTGCCCGGCTTGAGTAATTTTAGGAGCGCCGGTCGTGCCCCCAGTTGATCCTTGAAATCCAACCTGGGTGCTCAAGAGATGGATATTGACGGATGTAGTCTCTGCGCCTGCTATGAATTGAGCAAATGAGGGATATCCCTGAATTTCCGTATCCAGACAAATGATGTATTCCAAGGAATTAACAACTCTGTCTATCTCATGTATTTGGTCAATAATTGAACTATGGAAAAATAGTACCTGGCAGTGCCCACGATCAAGAAGGTCTGCATTAACGGCGGCACCTGATCGCAGATTAAGATTGCTCCATGCTCCGCCGGCCTTAATTCCGCCAATTATAGAAACCATGGCGAGATTGGTGTTTGGGCTAAGTACTGCAAAGGGCGTCTCTGGATTAAACGCTTTTCCAATAAGAGTGTTTGCAAGCTGATTTGTTTGGGCCGCAAGTTCTGAATGAGTGAGCGATCCCGCATCGTCAATCAGGGCCGCTCTATCTCCAGCCAATCTGGCCGATCGATCAAGTAAATCTATGTAATTTATAATTTCGTTCATTCTGTATCCTATTGCTCTTTTTCTATTGAAGCTCAATAGGAGTTGCCTCCCATGTTAGAGTGTCTTTTTTCAGCTATATCGTAAACATAAATTGAAACGGTTAGATCAAAATCAACTTATGCATTAGATGTAAAGACTAACACACCTCCAAACCTTACCATTAATGCCACAATAAATTTTTCATACAAATTGTCAATCAAATTGAAAAATGAATCATTATTCATATATTTGATGAATACTTTCTTGATGTTGTCACATTAACCTGCAGAAGGTGCAGAGAAGCCTCAGAAAAAATATTTAGGCAGCGGCGCTTTCATTATCACAATACCTTGCATAGGGCGCAAAGAACCGCCAGTAACATTACACAATTTGAGGCCGCCGTCAGCTTTCCAAACGCCAAATACTGTGGCTCTACATCCATTGAATCACGCTCTTTTTTCCAAAATTGCATGAGCTTTAGTGATGCGAGACTAAACTCTGACAATGCCTGCCGACTGATCATCATAAATTTTGGCGCAATTATCAAAGTCAAATTGACCATCCAATACTACTTTTTTGAAGAACGAGGAAAGGTGGTGGTCAATGCTCAATATTAACGGCAAAGAAATAGAAGTTCCTGCTAATTTGCGAGAGATATCGTTACTCATATTTTTGAGGGAATTTGCCGGCTTCACGGGAACCAAATACGGTTGTGGAGCGGGCCTCTGTGGAGCCTGTATGGTCCATTTGGATGGCGAAGCTATAACATCCTGCCAATATCTCGTTTCTGATGTCATGGACCACCGGATTACAACAATAGAAGGACTGGCCGACACCACTTCAACCGGCGACCTTCATCCATTGCAAAAAGCCTGGATCGAGTTTTCTGTACCCCAGTGCGGATATTGCCAGGCAGGCCAGATAATGACTGCAGCAGCACTTCTGGATAAAATACCTAAGCCGTCTTTGGATGATGTCAGAGCTGGTATGGCCGGAAACTTATGCCGTTGCGGGACGTATAAACGGATACAAAAGGCGATACTGAAAGCCTCGGAGGAGATATCTGATGAAAGAAAATGAATCTTCCATGATACCTCTTAGTCGTAGAAATTTCCTGTTACGAACAGGGTGGATTGCAGGGGGAGTTACAGTTCTCACATCGTGTAGCTCCATAATTCCGCCGCTGCCTTCTCTAAATGACCCAACGTATGAAGATGCGTTTTCCTGGATACAAATGCGCGCCGACGGACACGTAGTTTTCTACGCTCCTCGTATGGAAATGGGGCAGGGTACCGCATTGGGTTTATGTCAAATTATTGCAGAGGAGTTGAATTTGCCGCAGTCTGCGATAGACTGCATTTCGCCTAATACGGACCAGGCGCCGCCTTTTAAAATGACAGTTGGAAGTGAAGGTATAGCAAACTATTTTGAACCCATTTCCCATTGCGCCGCCAGCTTAAGGGAAGTATTAAAGGAACGCCTACGAAATTCCACACAATATAACCTTCTGGAAATCGAGGATGATATGGGCGGGTTTTCCCAACCAGATGGACAAATTATCCCCTATGCGGATCTTCTCGATGATGCGCCTATGGTACTGACGGCGGAAACGGCAGCGACTGTAGGAAAAAACGTAAAAAAGTGGAAAAAGACTGGCCCGAAAGTGATCGGAGAAAGCTGGAAAGACCCACAGCTCAAGGCGATAGTGACGGGACAGCAAACTTACAGTCGTGACGTCGTTATCCCTGGATTGCATTACGGGTATATCATCCATAAGCCGGCATTTCATGCGGTGCTCGACACGGTGGATATAGGCAGCGCCATGGACATAAAAGGTATCGTCGCGATTGTTCCGAGCAAGGAGAATAACTTCATTGGAGTGGTCGCCGACAATCCCTATGTTCTTGATGAAGCGGTAGATGCAATTTCCGTAAAATGGGTATATCAAGATGACCCGGGTGATCGAGTTATTTCAGATATTTTGGATGTGGAGCGCGTTAGATCGACCAATTCCTTTGAACATGAAATTTTATCGGTGGGTGACCTGAAAACCGGCCTCTCGTCCTCTTTTCAGAGTATTGAGGCGCGTTACGACACATCGTTTTCCGCTCATGCCGCCATGGAGCCTCGCGCCGCCACAGCCTGGGTGAAAGAGGAAAGAGTCGAAGTATGGAGCGCTGGTCAGGATCCTTTTTTCACGCAAAAGCAGGTCGCCGGAGTAGTAGGTCGAGACGTTGAAGATGTCATTATTTATACCCATCGCCTTGGTGGCGGATTTGGGGGGCGGGTGCGTTGTCAGGCATCGGAGGAAGCGGCAATTCTCTCAGCAGCCACTGGGCATCCGGTAAGGGTTCAATGGGATCGGGCTGCGGAATTTCAGAATAATTATTTTCAGCCGGCGTTTAGTCATTATATTTCAGCAGGTGTCACCGAAAACGGGAAAATCGCCTTTTGGGATCATGATTTCGTGTCATCGCCCATATTAACCGGCTCCGTACCGGGTTACATTGCTTGGATAATAGATCAGATAAAAGCTGATGAAGGTACAGCAAGAGGAAGTGTCTCGCCTTATCATATGAAGAACCAGCGAATACGTTATTCCGATATACGGACGTTCGTTCCCGTTGGTGCATGGCGCGGATTGGGTGCCGCACCAAACGGATTTGCTATCGAAAGCATGATGGATGAACTTGCTGTAGAGGCAGATATAGATCCGTTAGAGTTTCGTTTGAATAACCTTTCGCCGTCTGAAACAAAAACTCGCATTGTATTGGAGACGGTCGCCAAAATGGCAAATTGGGGGGGCAGCATGCCCGATAACATCGGGCGCGGAATTTCCTGTGCAGTTTATAAGGGTGAGACGGCGGTTGCCGTTGTCGCAGACATAGAGGTGGATCATAAGTCCGAAAAAATTCTGGTGCGCCGTATATGGTGCGCTCATGATTGCGGCCTGATCATAAATCCCGATCAGGTTGCAGCTCAAATTGAGGGGAACGTTGTTTGGGGATGCAACATGGCTTTAAAGGAAAAAATGCAATTTACAGATGGTACGGTTGAGGCGGATAATTTTGATGGGTTCGAAATTCTGCGTCATGATGAGATGCCCGATATCCAGATAAGCTTAATTCGATCTGACGCTATGCCGCCAACTGCTGTAGGGGAAGCGGCATTCGCACCTGTTGCGCCCGCGATAACAAATGCAATTTTTGCTGCTTCGGGACGTCGATTGCGTAAGCTGCCGATAATGTATGAACATCTAACAACTGAAAATTAGTTTCACACATTGAATTAGCTCACATTCGAATATACTTGATTGATGAGAATTAAGAGGAGCCGTCATTCGCGATTTCGCTAAATCCAGCATGGTTGATCTAATGCTCCGGCAGCTAAAACGGACCCACCCGCAATTGGTGCCGCTATCTGCCGCTAGCGTTGACGCGATCCGGCAAGCGTCTGTTCCTCTGGAAGTCAAAGGGGATTTATTAGAGGCTATATGGCAAAATGCCGGACCGCTCGCCTTGTTGGAAATCGGGCAGGGCATTCGGGAGGTCCAGTATGACCCAGTCTGGCTTGCCGCAACTCGCTCAGCAACCCCGGTAATTCTAGTGAGTAAATGGCGACAATTTGAGAAATTCGCCCATTCCCGCAATCGTGTTCGGATTGCATTTTTATCGGATCAGGAAATATCTTGTCGGCGGTATACCTTGGATGGAGGGATTCCAAGTTTGCAGGAAAACCTCTTCATATGTGGGCTGATCATTGCTCTGTTAGAGAATATAGGCTGCCTTAACCTTCGAAGTGAGATGAAAATTAACGAGGAAAGGTTTTGTCTACTCAGAGATGGGACATTCCGGGTTCCCGAAGATTTAACATCACTTGATACTTCCAACTGGGTCGTATCTTGGAACGGTTTTAGTAGAAATTATAAGGAGAATATGGCGTGTCTGGAAGCGCAAATACAACTTCTGGAACGCTCGATTCAAACAAAAAAATCGTTGTTTCTTAGAAGCTTACTTCGTTTGCTGCTGGAAGATCCGTCCCGTCAATGGCGTCTTGATGAATTGGCGCAGGCATCCGGTTCGTCCCGCCGGTCTCTACAAAGGAGACTGGGAGAATGCGGGCTTAGTTTCTCAAAGGTTACAAGACTGGTCCGGGTTCATGAAGCATGTCGTCTACTGGATGGAAATTTGATGTCCATTACCGGTGTCGCCATTTGTTGCGGGTTTTCCGATAGTGCGCATCTAAGCCGTGATTTTCGTGCAAGCATGGGTATGTCGCCAACGCAGTACAGAGAATTGATTGGTTAGGAAGGCTTTCTCACATTAACTTTTTGACCATAAAATTCTATGTTTGTTCAAACGCGATTGTTGTATTTCAGCGACCCAGGAGACTCTCAAATACTCCAGTAAGGCTAATTTGAATGAGTATTGAGTCAATGTGACAATGCCTCCCTTACAGTTGTGTAAGCCCGTGACTTTCAAGCAATTCGACCAGCAGACGCCCAGCGTTTTCACGATGAATACGATGAATACGCCGCGCAGTATCTGCGTCCTTTGCTTCTATTGCCGCCACAACGCTTGCATGATCCTCATTCGATTGAGCGGGTATGGGGCGTAATCGTAATGTCAGCATACGAACGCGATGGGATTGATCGATAAAGCGTTCCACAAGGTCAATCAGTCGTTCGTTACCGCTCATTGAGACTAAAATTCGGTGAAATTTCTCATCTGCCTCTGCCCACGCTTTTAAGTCCTGTGCTTTTAGCGCGCTATCCATTCTTTTGACACTGTCTCGCAGCGCATTGATGTCAGTTTCACTTTGATCCCGCTTGGCAGCCTGCCAAGCTGCCGTCGATTCCAGTCCCGTTAAAACGGCATATATTTCAGTCATGTCAGAGATGGAAATTGGTTTTACCTTCATACCGTGACGTGGACGGACTTCTACCAATCCCTCTGCTTCCAGACGCATCATGGCCTCGCGGGCAGGCGTACGGCTGATCTCAAGGAGTTCGGCCAGCTCGCCTTCCATCAATTGATGACCCGCAGGTAACTCGTTGTCGAGGATGCGCCGTTTCAGATCTGTATAGGCTTTTTCAGCAAACGTCTCTTTTGGCGTTTTTCGGGTCCCATTTTTTATTGTTGTTACCATATTAGCCGCCACCCCGAAGTTGTTACTCATTTTATTAACAAGTACGTTGCGCAAATCAAGGTATCATTTGCTGTTGATCCAAATTCACGCGCCGCCCGGTTTCGCTTGAGACATAAATTGCTTCAGAAATCTCTATACTTCTTAGGTATTCTTTCGCCGTGTTCAAAATGACTGTTCCGTTTAAAAAATGATCGACAACATGACGTTGTAGATTGAAAACACAATCTCCCCCGAAATCGCGATCTTCCCAATCATACGTGATCACGTTGTCGTCATTCTCCCCGTGCTTTCGGAGAAACAAGTCTGCATTTCCATTAAGTGATAGTGTTCCATTTTCCCCTTCAATGCGCATTTCTCCCATGGTCAAACGGCGATTGCTCGCATTGTGGTCACTCAACCTGTTGCCATCAAACAGGCCGCGGGACCCATCTTCGAAGTCAAAAATAATAATTCCAGCATCTTCCCCCTTAATGGCCGGATTAATCCGGCGCAAATCAGCCGAAACAGATCGAATATCACCGAACAAATACTGAAATACGTCAATCAGATGAATGGCCGTTTCACGTATAAGAAAGCGATCCATTTGCTGAAAGTAGGGCTGCCTATCTAGGTAAGCATCTGGTCCTTGCCCGTCTCCGGGGCGTAAAAAGAAGGAAACTTGGTACAATTTCCCTAAGGTGCCGGCCTCCAGTATATTCTTTATCTTGAGATACCATGGTTGAAACCGAAAATTTTCGTGAATGATGACATTGGCTTCATGCGCTTCAATGAAATCCACCAATTCAGTCGCATCTTGCAAGGACGGCGTAAAAGGCTTTTGACAAATCACCGGAATATTCCGGATCACACATGCTTTCACATAGGCCATATGCGTAGAAGGGGGCGTAATGATATCGACGATATCAGGCTTTACCTCATCCAGCATTTTCTCAAAGTCCTGAAAGACGGCTCTGATATCATAAAGTGCCGCTAATTCCTCGGCGGGTTCAATTGTGCGATTGCAAATCCCAACCAACTGAACTTCTGGAATGCGGGACCATGCCTCATACTGGAACCGGCTAAAATACCCGGTCCCGACAGTCGCAATATGTAACGGCGCAGAACTTGTCATTGTGAACTGATACCCTCTCCGTGTTGCTGAGTATATACATTCATGAGCCCGACCACCTTGGACCTTCGAAATTCCAATGAACTGGCGGATACCCCGTTATGGAAGATTGAAACGTGTAAATGCAATCATCTAACAAGCAGCCCAGATACCCCGTTTTCCGGTTAGCTCCACCAAAGGCGAGGCTGGAGATATTCTTAAGTTTTTTGCTTTTCGCATTGTCCAGATGAGGCCGTCCCATCTTTCCGGCTTGAAAGGCATCCTCAACCCAATTTAAATGCTCTTTGTCGCAATCATCCAAAACAATCTCATGCTGCCCGTCAGGTGATATACGAATGACGCGATTGCTGACAATAGACGTCACCCAAATACCACCCTGTTCGTCAAATGTCAGACCATCGGGGTAGGTGCCATGTCCAAACTCCGCGATAAGCTTCTTATTTGATAAATCCCCATTTTCTGCGATATCAAAACTCACCAGCTTGCGGCTAAAAGTTTCATTTACAAGCAGTCTCTTTCCATCTGGATGGACTGAGCATTCGTTGGTATACCCCAGTTGATCAGCCACAATTCTTGTGCCTGATTTGTCAACAAGAACAATAAATCCATCCTGAACTTTTGATGTATATGCATTGCTGCGCGGCATCTGACGGGTGCTCACCGTAATCCAAACGCGGTCCTGACTATCAAGATGTACATAATTGCTCGGGGGTAACGGCATCCCATCTACTTCCAGGCAAAAAGGCGTTGTCGTACCATCCTCCGCAATTCTGTAGACACCCCCATCCTCTGCTCCTAAATGAGCGATGAGGAAGGAATTGTCCGGCATCAGACAAATCCCATTTGGTTTCAGTGGCAATGATGCATCATTGGGCAGAAGATACCATTGCGATCCATCGGCCTCCAAGACACCAATGCCACCGCGCCAATCCGCAGTATACACTCGCCCATTTGCAGCTGTCAGTACACATTCCGGGCGCTCCAATCCCGCTCCGATCCGGTCAATATTATCAAGCTTGATCATTCAATATAGTCCGCGAAAACGATAATTATACTTATACATTAGTGTTCAAGGCCGCCGAGCGCCTGGGACGACTGTCCCCTATCTAAAGAGCTCCACCATCGTCATTGAAATTGGCGGAAAATATGTCACCAGCAACAGTGCTGAAAGAGCCGCTATATACAGCGGTGCCATGGCACGCGCAATTGACAGCACACCCACCCCGGAAATTCGCGAGGCAACATAAAGCGTTGCGCCAACAGGCGGCGTAAATAGACCAACGGCCACATTACATGTCACAATCACCCCCAAATGAACCGGGTCAACACCAAAAGTCATCGCCGTAGGAATGAACAATGGTGCCGTCAATAGAATAGCGGGGACTGGATCCAATACGAGCCCCAAAATCAGCAGAACTATATTGACCAGCAGCAAAAATGTGTAATGATCAGAGGAGATGCTTTGAACAAATTCGACAAGTATTTGCGGCAGCTGCTCTAAGGTTATTAACCATCCGAGAACACTGGTCGCTCCGATCACCACCATGACAATGGCACTGGTGACAAATGAATCTACAAATAGTTTTGGAAGGGCAGACAAACTAAAGTCACGATAAACACCGATCGTTACGATAAGACCATATACTACAGCGACAGCCGCAGCTTCTGTAGGGGTTACAAATCCGCCAAAGATACCGCCAAGAATAAGAACCGGCATGAAAAGCGCTGGTGCGGATGCAATGAAAGTGCGCCGCAATTCCTGAAGAGAGGTTTTTTGTCCGCCAGGATCGCATCCTGTTTTCTTGCCAACGTGGTAGCATACACCCATGAAGAAAAGACCAAATATCAGGCCCGGTACAACACCGGCCAAAAATAGATCAGCAACAGAAACGTTGCCAACAAAGCCATAAATCAACATTGGAATAGACGGCGGGATAATTATTCCGATCGTACCCGCTGCTGCGACCAAGCCACCTGCAAATGCCTTCGAATACCCTTGCTTTGCCATATTCGGGATCATTACAGAACCAATCGCCGCAGAATCAGCAATGGCCGACCCTGAAATTCCCCCAAACAACATAGAGGCGCCTACGACAACAAACCCTAGTCCGCCTGGCAAAAACCCAAATGCAGCTTTTGCAAACTCAATGATCCGTTGACCAACGCCGCCGCGGCCCATTAGCTCGCCCGCCACAATAAACAACGGAATTGCGATGAAATGATTGGGTTCTACACCACCAATCACATTCAAATACACCGCTTGAAGCGGGTAGCCCAGGTCGAAAACAAATATTGGTAAGACAGCGGTTATCAGAATTGCCCATACGAGAGGAACACTTAGAAGAATTGTCGTCAGAAAAACGGCGCAAATAAACAGTAAAATCACTCGAATTCCTCCGTGTGATGGTTTTCTGATGTATTTTGAAGGCTTGCGACTAAGGCCCCACCAGTTCGTAAATCCAGTTTGGCGTTGAAAAGATGGAAAATCAGAGCGAGAGACATCCCAACCGGCATGGACGCATAAAGCAGGCCAACTGGCCAATAAAGTACTGTTGTTTTCTGAAGCCAGGTATGAGTTGAAATCGTAATGCCGTAGTAAATCAGACTTCCCAGCAAAACTGCGATCACAATGTTGATGAGCATTTCCAATTTTGGAAGAAACTGTTTTGGGATAACATGCGCCGCAACTTCGCTGACACGCATATGCGCCCCGCGGGCGGTTGCCGCAGCACACCCCATGAATGTGAGCCATAAAATAAGAAAAGCAGTGGCTTCTAGCGACCAGGCAAGATCAAATCCTGCCGCGCCACGTAAAACAGCGTTGGTAAAAATGAGAAGGAGGACAGTTATTCCCGCAATAACCAGGAAGATATCAATAAATTTGCTCAGATATACCAAAAAAACAGGATATCGACTTCGGTAATCCACGACATATTCTCCCTGCATTAACGTAAAAAAAGTGCCCCTTCACAAAGAACGGGCACTTCAAAGGTGAGAGCTTATTTGGCTGGAAGTTTGCTGCGAATAGCCGCGGCATCGTTAAGAACTTTTTCGACTTCAGTTCCGTAGATACCTTTCGCTTTTTCATATACAGACTGCACAGAATCTCGAAATGGTCCAATCACGGGCACTGTAACAGTCGCACCGGATTTTTTCATATCATCCAACTGACTATTGACTGAATCCCGGACCAGATTACGGCTAAATGCTGACGCATCGGTGGCTGCCTTTTTAACGGCTTCCTGATCTTCAGGAGAGAATTTCTTCCAGGTTTGTTCTGAAACAGTCAATGGCAGCGGACTGTATACATGTCGTGTAAGCGTTACATAGGGGGCTACTTCATAGAACCTCAGTGATTTGATTGTATCAACAGGGTTTTCCTGCCCATTCACGACGCCTTGTTGAATGGAAAGGTAAACATCTGTGATTGGCATAACAACCGTCTGGAAACCGATTGCTTCCATTGTCCAGCGGATCATGTCGTTCGGATATACCCGCATTTTCTTGCCAACCGCATCTTTAGGCGATTTGAGAGGCATAGTAGTTGTAAAGCTTCTAAAGCCAGCTTCCCAGGTCGACAAAACACGGAATCCTTTCGCGGGCAACTTAGCAAATTCGCCTTTTAACCAATCTGAATTGTCGTAGAATTCCCACCCTTGCTCATATGTATCAACCAAGAACGGCATGGCGGTCAGATTGAGACTTGGCAAATGTGTTGCATAGCTACCAGTTGCGGAAACAGTGAAGTCAACGCCGCCTAACTGTAGTTGCTCAATTGCTTTAGGATCGTTTGCTAGCTGGCCGGCCGGATAAATACGAACTTTGTAGCGGCCCTGAGTATATTCAGCCACTTTTTTGGCAAAGACCTCTGCCGCGGCTTGCCGTGAACCGCCTGGATTATCAGTGTGGCTGAAACGAAGTGTGGTCTCTGCGCTCGCGGCATTTATCACACCGAGTGTAGCCCCAAGCAAGGCCACGGCGCTGACTACTGCGGCTGTATATTTGAATGAACCCTTTAACATTTTTTCCTCCCGAAATGGCGACGCGGATTTCGTCTTTTTAAGAATTTGCATTTTCACTGGGTGTTCCAGCAAATACAGGGTCACAATATATTCGGTAAAAAATATGTCAATACATTTTTTAATGTATACATTGACATACTCAAAGCTATGTTATTTAATGCTGGAAATCATTGGTCATGTGTATGCACCATTGTTCATTCACTTGGTTTGATAAGAACCGGGTTTTGGGGAAAACTAAGAAGATGGCCGAAAGTTCTGGATTTTTTAAGTGCGGAGCAATGTCATGGTGACAATGCTTTGATCAATACAGGTCTTCTGATTTTTGATGGGTATGGCCTTTTAAAATATAAGCTGCGCCCTGAGTCTGAACGATAAATCGAAAGTAGTAGGAATATAACTATGAGTGCTTCGTCTTTTCAAATCGCGGTCATTAAAGGCGATGGCATTGGCATAGATGTAACGGACGCTACGATCGCTGTTTTAGAAGCAGCGCAAAATCGGGCAGGCGGCTTTTCCCTTGGCATGGAGGCTATCTCAGCTGGCGCTGCCTTTTTCAAGGAAACCGGACAAGATATCGAAAGTGAAGGTGAACAACGGGCCGGGCAGGTGGATGCCATCTTTCTGGGCGCTATTGGTATGCCCTCCATTCGATATGCAGACGGCACCGAAATATCACCTCATCTACGTCTACGTGATCGTTTCCAGCTTTATGCAGGTATTCGCCCCATAAAGGCCTACCCGAATTCACCTCAACGACTGCAAGATCCGCGCGCTAAAGATATTGATATGGTTATTTTGCGGGAATCAACCGAAGGGCTTTTCTATTCCGCGGCAGTTCATAATCGTTGCCCGGTGGATACCGACGATGAAGTTCAAGACATTTTACGCATAACCCGGCCTACCACAGAGAAACTTCACGATTTTGCCTTCAAGCTTGCCGAAAAACGTAAAAACCGGGGTGGTAAAGGCAAGGTTACCTGTGTCGATAAAGCCAATGTTTTTAAATCCATGGCGTTTTTCCGCAAAATATTTGACGAACGCAAAGGTGCATACCCGCATTTAGAAGTCGGCTATAACTATGTCGATGCCCAGGCACTGGATTTTATTCGCCGCCCTTGGGATTTTGACGTATTGGTGATGGAAAATATGCTTGGGGATATCCTGTCGGATCTTGCAGGTGGGTTAGTCGGCGGCATGGGGATGGCGGCGTGCGGTGAAATCGGGGATCATCACGGTTTATTTCAACCGGCCCACGGCAGCGCCCCGGACATTATGGGCCTAGACAAGGCAAATCCATTGGCTGCCATTCTAAGTGGCGCGCTGATGTTGGATTATCTGGCGGACAAGTCCGGCAATCAATCGTTGGCTGACGGGGCAAAAATCATAGAAGACGCGATTTATCAGGGGTTTGACGCACGCACCATTCGACCCATGGAATTCGGCGGGGATATGGGAACCAAAGCGGTTGCCCGCGAAGTAATTGAACGTATCAACTCTCTAGTTTAAGCGGAAAATATTATGCCTATTGTACTTGGCTGTCTTGCCGATGACCTTACAGGTGCCACAGACCTTGCTATGATTCTGAAGCGTTCCGGCATGAAAACCGTTCAGATCGTTGGAACCCCCAATAGCGAAACACCTGTACCAGATGCCGAGGCCGTTGTTGTCGCGTTAAAATCGAGAACAATTCCGCCTAACGAGGCAATAGAAATGTCGCTCGCCGCGTCTATTTGGCTGCAAGCTGCAGGCGCTGAGCAGATTTTCTTCAAATACTGCTCTACATTTGATTCCACATCAGACGGCAATATCGGTCCTGTAACAGATGCTCTGATGGCCCAATTACAAGTTCCTTACACTATCGCATGCCCTTCTTTTCCTGAAAATAAACGCACTGTCTATCGCGGGTATCTATTTGTAAATGACGGATTGCTTTCGGAATCCTCTCTGCGCAATCACCCTCTGACACCAATGCATGATTCCAACCTTAGCCGAGTTCTCTCCACCCAAAGCAAGACAAATGTTGCCAATATTTTTATGGAGGACGTTGAACAGGGAAGCGCCGCTGTTAGAGATATTCTGCAAAATACGCCGACAGATCAGCCGACCATCTATATCACAGATGCCATAAGCGATGTGCATTTGTTGGCAATTGGCGATGCCTGCAGGGGGATGAAGCTGATAACGGGCGGCTCTGCCGTTGCGCAAGGACTTGCTGCTAATTTTAGAAAAGATGGCTTGTTACCTGCAAAAACAGGGGCCGACGTTTTCACAGCACCAGATGGTGCCAGTGCCATTCTATCTGGCAGCTGCTCAGAAATGACCCTTATACAAATTGAGCATGCCAAACTCCATTTACCTCACTTCCCAATCAAGGCAGCTGATATTTTGAGCGGAAAAGACGTTTTATCCGACGCTCTTGCGTGGGCTAAAGAGGCCATTCAGACCAACCAGTCCATTTTGCTATACTCATCCACCGACCCAGAAACCATTGCCAGCATCCAAAATACCAACGATCGGATTGCAATCGGATTACTGGTGGAGGAAGTTATGGCGGCCATCGCCCGTGGGCTCAACGATATGGGGGTTCGCCGCTTGGTTGTCGCGGGGGGAGAGACTTCTGGCGCAGTCATCAATGCATTGGGCATTAAAACAATGCAAATTGGGCCGGAAATTGATCCCGGCGTTCCATGGACCAAAAGCCTAGATGGTGGCTCCTTCGCATTGGCGTTGAAATCTGGAAATTTTGGTGGGGAAGATTTCTTCATCAAGGCGATCAAGCAATTGCATGATTTGGCAAGCGAGCATCAAAGGGCAGGCATATGAACCACGCAGATTTGCGCTTGGAGCTCATCCAAACTGTTTTAAAAATGAACGATATGGGCATAAATCAGGGCACGTCAGGAAATGCGTCTGTACGGGTGGAGGAAGGGTTTTTGATCACGCCCTCAGGCATGGCGTATGACGAGCTGACGGATGAAGATATTGTCTTGAAGCGTCCTGATGGCACCCATGAAAGCCCAAACAAGAAACGCGAACCTTCTAGCGAATGGCGTTTTCATGAGGATATTTTTTCAGCACGGCCAGAAGTTAATGCCATTGTCCATACTCATGGAAAGGCAGTTATGACAATAGCTTGCCTGCAAAAAGATGTTCCGCCATTTCACTATATGGTCGGAGTGATGGGCGGGGAGACAATTCGTTGTGCAGCCTATCATACATTTGCAACGCAAGAATTATCAAACGTTGCCGTTGAGGCACTGAAAGATCGAAAAGGGTGCCTTCTATCCAATCATGGGCAAATTGCCCTGGGAGGCAACCTCAACCAAGCTCTGTCAATGGCTGTAGAAATTGAAACATTATGTGATGTGTATTGGCGCACACTCGTTGCCGGTGGCGCCCCAAATTTGAGTCGTGAACATATGAAGGAAGCGTTGGGCAAATTTGGAAAAGGCTACGGAAGTGGCAAAGCCTTCATCTCAAATGAGGAAGAATGAATATGCTCGTTGTCCTAGTAGATTTCGACATTAAAGCCGGATTTGAAGATGAATTTATTCAAGCAGTAAATGAGCAAGCGGCAACCTCTTTATCTAAGGAGCCGGATTGTCACTATTTTGATGTTTGCCGTGCCCCAGAGGTGCCGAGCAATTTTTTTCTGTATGAACTCTATTCGAGTATGGCAGCGTTTGAGCTCCACTTAGTCTCTGACCATTTCATCAGCTTTAACAATTTGACCTCAGACTGGGTGAAAAGTAAATCTGTCCGCCTTCTTCACCGGGTTGACCCTGACGAGCAATAAAGATTGGAACGTTTTTATGTCCCTGGGCCCTCTTGCAATTGGCCTTGTTGCCCATGACGCGATGAAAGATGCTATGGCGCAATGGGTGACAAGAAATATCGACCTGCTGCGTGCTCATCAATATTTTGCGACGGGAACAACTGCGACCGTCATTTCCAAGGAACAATCCGCATTGAGTATTACAGCCCTTAAATCCGGACCACTCGGTGGGGATCAGCAGCTTGGCGGCTTAATTTGTGAGAAGAAGTTGGACGCACTGTTCTTTTTTCAAGACCCCATGACAGCGCAGCCCCATGATGTCGATGTAAAGGCGTTAGTGCGCATGTCGACGCTTTACAATATCGCTCTCGCATGCAATCCCACCACTGCGGATCTAATCATCTCCAATCCCAATTTTCCCAATATTGGTCAAATGTGAGTACCAATTTTTCGAGAAGTCGCATGCAGTGAGAGAGATTAGTTTAAGCTTCGCTTTTCCCATGAAGTTAATCCGAGAACATTCCCGCTTCTATCTAAACGCTGCAAGTCGCCCCATTAGTCGTTTGTGGAATGCCGGTTTGGCGTCGGCAGCCAGGCTTAGAAAGACGCCGGTTAACGCCTGTTTTCTCAAGGCTTTCAGATCATGGTATCCGTTTACCCAGTCTTGACGGGCAAGGCGGTAACAACCATAAATTTGCCTTCCAAGTTGTTCCGATGAGATGTGGCCGCATAATAACCCGGCTTCCGTGGCTTTTTTGCAAGAGCTCGTGGTCAGGCGCAGAGATCTCGCATACAGGCCTGAGGGAGAACTCTGCTCGAAAAGACCAATACGATCACCGGCAATATAGGCGGCCCGATAATAGCTTTCATCTTTTGCAAAAAGCTCCAGCCGCGTATCGATTTGTGCTTCGAACACATTTTCAACATTACCGTACCTGGCGCTTTCGTGAACCACTTCGAGCCGTGTAATAAGATCTTCGATGATGAGTGCAAGTATGTCTGATTTTCCGCCAATCAAATTGTAAATCGTTGGAACTGTTATGCCTGCTCTGGCGGCGAGGTCGCGGAGTTTTAGGGCGTCGAACCCTTCATTGGCGATTACGTTGCGGGCGTGTGAGAGGATAAGCGCACGGCGTTTTGCCATGTTCGTAGAACGAGTTGTCTCAGTACTTTTCAGCATATTCTCTGACATGTAATTCTTTTACGAGATTATCATTCTTGACGCAATATTTGTATTACGTTAAAATTTTAACATCGTGAAAATAATAAGAACTGGATAATACTGATGGCTGGTCGCGATTATACGAAATCCATTGAAGCTTGTGCTGCGCATTATGGTGATGAGGCGGATGCCGTGAAGGCCTACATGTTTGAGGGGCAGGAGCGCGCCTACGAGCTTGGCAATCGGGGGCCGATCCGTTTCAATGACGATGGTACTCTTGATCAAGACATTTTGGATGCATACTCAGAATATGGGTTCTATGTGTTCGAAGATGTCATCCTTGATCGCGAAATGAATGACATAAAGGAAGATCTAGCGGAGTTACGCTCGCGTTTCCCTATTCACAAAGGTGCGAAGGTGGATGCGGAAGGGCGCCCTGCACTCGGTGCGGATCGCAAAGGGTCAGGTCTGCTTTGGAGCAAACCCCTGAGCGACCCGATGGGCGGAACCGATGTGGCCAACGGACGTCATCAGGTAAAATTGAAAGATTTGCAAGCGGCGTCGGACGCCCCTGATGAAGCGCCCTTCATTCTTGTTGGGTCATTACAGTTTTCAGAGGCTGCCTTGAGAATCTATGGTCATCCAGAGCTTCTAAAAGTTGCTGCAGCCATAAATGGTGAGGATTTTGCACCTTTTAACGAAGTACTGTTCATTAAGGATCCGGGGTTGGGGGCTGCGGTATCCTGGCACCAGGATGGAGATACGCATTGGGGTAGCCCCGGCTTTGATGAAGGTATTCATGGGTTTAATTTTATGGCTCAGGTTTATGGAAGTACACCGGTTAATGGAGTTTGGGTGGTTCCTGGTACTCATAAACTCGGTAAACTTGATATTACCGAGATGGTTAAAGACTCCGGTGGTGAACGCTTGAAAGACGCTGTTCCAATTGTGTGTGAGCCGGGTGAAGTTGTTATCTGCAATCGACAGCTTGTGCACGGCTCGTTCGCCAATACTGGTTTTGAGCCTCGCTTAACCATTAATTTTGGCTTTCACAGGCGGTCATCTGTATTGGATATAAAGGGTGCCGGCATCCATAGCCCGTCCCGAATTTATGATGCGGAATATATCAAGGAACGGTCGCGTGTCATTGGTTATGCAATTGATGCGCGGCACTGTTGGTATCCAGATGAAACGCCTTATGTCTACAAACCCTTTGCTGAAACAGGTGAGACCTTTTTTTGGGATGCTGCGGCCATGGCCAGTTTAAAAGACTATAATCAACGTGACCTGAGCATCTAATCGATGCTCTCCCAACTTGTATAAAAATGAAGAAAAGGAACCACCCATGAACGGTGCGGAAAGCCTTGTTGCCACTTTAGTCGAATCCGGAATTGATACCTGCTTCTCCAATCCCGGCACGTCGGAAATGCATTTTGTGGCCGCGACGGACAAAATTCCCGGTATGCGTCCAATCCTATGCCTATTTGAAGGCGTTGTGACAGGAGCAGCCGATGGCTATGGGCGCATGAAAGGCTCGCCAGCGGCTACGCTCCTTCATTTGGGCCCGGGCCTGTCGAATGGATTGGCAAATTTACATAATGCGCGGCGGGCATCAACGCCAATTGTTAATATCGTTGGCGATCACGCAACATACCATGGTCAATATGATGCACCTCTGACGTCTGATATTATCG
>Ga0315338_1001268_pt1 | contig 33888 bp, 34 predicted proteins | sample ASW8metaG_FD_204518 | JGI IMG/M metagenome (GOLD analysis project Ga0315338, IMG submission 204518) | Ammonia-oxidizing marine archaeal communities from Monterey Bay, California, United States - ASW #8 | ecosystem: Environmental > Aquatic > Marine > Coastal | place: USA: California | collected... | reverse complement strand
ATCAAGAGAGGTAATGCGCTTACTGAAAGATCGTCCAAAGGCAATTGGATTGGCGGTACCTGGGATGCCGATTGGTTCACCAGGGATGGAACAAGGAAGCCGCCGCGATCCATTCCAGGTCATTCTTTTTTCATCAACGCGCCGTTCGGTTTTTGCTGCATACCCGTAATAACAATGCCTTCCCCCATCCAATACATTATCCCCAATAATTGCGTCGATCAGTTTTTTCAGCCTGCAATTAAGCGAACATGTCGGCTGTCATTCCGCTATACCAATCAATTGACTCTTCATAAGTAGCTTTTCGTGTTTCAGCAGACTCCCCGTTTTTAGATACAAACTTGGAAACAACGTCGATCTTGCTGTCACCGGGTTTGTAGCTTGCACCAACTTTAATGCCGTCGTTTGTTGCTATGAGGCTCCAGCAAGTATTGGAGTATCGAGCGGGGAAGACCTTGCTGCTTGTCAGTTCACCACGAACAGCATTAGCTACAACCTTGGCCTGACTATTTGCAGAAAAGCCTGATTTGGGCATTGATTTCGCGACGGAGGCATCTCCGAGTACATAGATATTTGGGTCAGCCTTGGATGCCATGCTATTTGGGTTAACCGGGCACCAGTCACCATCATTTACACCGGCAGCCATGGCAATCCCACCTGCCTTTTGTGCGGGTATAACACACGCTGCATCTGCCTTGAAGGTGTCCAGATCTGTGGTTATTTCCATCTTAGTCGCATCCACATTTTTGATGCCACCATGAGCTTGAGGATCAATCCATTCAATCATGCCTGAGTAATGTCTCGTCCAGCCATCCATAAATAAGCCTTGTTTTGAGAATTTTGGCTTCGGGTCTAGGACGATTATTTTGGCGGTTGGATTGCTTCGTTTTAGAAGATGCGCGACCATCGAAACGCGTTCATATGGCCCAGGTGGGCAGCGATAGGGATTTGTAGGTGGAACCATTACGAAATTGCCACCCTTCTTCATATTCAGGACCTGCCTTTTTAGCAGTTGTGCTTGAGTTCCGGATTTCCATGCATGAGGCATCTTTGATTGTACCTCTGGCGAATAGCCAGGAACGCTGTCATACTTGAAGTCGATGCCTGGCGATAATATTAGTCTGTCATAAGGCACGGACGCGCCAGACGCTAATTTGACGACCTTGTTAGTTGGGTCGACGAAAGCCGCCCATTCATGCACAACGTTGACACCATGATTTACAGCTAAACCATAATAATTATGGCCTATCGATGCATATTTTCTGTAACCACCGAGGTATAGGTTGGAGTAAAAACATGTGTAATAACGTTTGGATGCCTCAATCAAAGTAACATCAACAGCGCCTTTCGAGTCTTTTGCGATGTATCGCGCCGCGGTTGCACCACCAGCACCACCGCCTACCACAACAACACGGGGCCTGGCACCTAATGCTATGTTAGGAAAAGCCAATGCGCCCGCACCTAGACAGACAGCCTGGGAAAATTGGCGCCTTGAGATCTTACGCATCTAGTTAACTCCCGATCAGATTATAATTATAATGCTTGTAAGGTACTTTATGCGTTATCCAAACCTATTTCAAGGATCTGAGCGACGAAAAATATGCGGCCAAGCTACTGATCTGCTCGTCATCAAGTCTTCCAGCAATCATTTGCATTACTGAATTTTTTCGAGTTTTACTTCGATATTGTTGAAGGGCTTTCACAAGGTAGTTGGCCGACATTCCATTTATCGATGGAATACCAGAGTCAGTGCTTTTTTTTGATCCATGGCAAGTGCTGCACTCGGATGATAGGTATTTCCCATATTCAATATCTCTTCCCTCCGAAATGCGAGGGATTGCTGAGAATACTAGGATACCCAACAAACCTAGTGAGCCTGCTTTAAACCGCTGTTTCATACAAAATTATCCTGAAGCTATAAAATTATGTGGCTTCGATCTTGTCCATCGTATCAACCGCGTCCTTCGCTCCGTCATTATTGTCCTCGCAAAAGAGCTCGTAGAGGAGGCCCATCACCTGCTCGGCTTCTTTGCTCGAAAGGCTGTAATAAATTTGCTTGGCGTCCCGGCGGGTCGATACCAATTCGTCGACCCTGAGCCTTGCTAACTGCTGCGAGAGGGCTGGCTGGCGGATTCCTAAAACCCCCTCCAATTCGCCTACGTTCTTCTCACCCTCGGCCAGAGTGCATAGAATAACCAAACGATTTTCGTTCGCGAGACCCTTCAAGAATCTGCTTACCCTTTCAGCGTTTTTGAACATGTCACCTAACGGCATTGATTTCATTTTCCGAATCCGTAAGACAGCGTTGTTTGCCGTCATGACCCTTGAATTCAAATTTATGATAGACGATTCCCACCTCATCTTCCCAAATTTCACACCACTCGCACACGGGCGAATCGAACATAATGAGCTCGGCCGCGTTCATGGAGCCCGGCACGAAGATAACGACAACCAGCAGAAAAAATACCCGTCGCATGTTAAACCCGTCCCCAAGGTTAACCATCAAGCTGGAAAAATCGGTGACTCGTAGTTTTACCGCTTACCGAGCCAACCTGTCACCGTTTGCCGGTGAATTATAGTTTCTCATTATCGAATATGTTTGTCTTCAATGGATTGCATTTGAAGCGACAGCGCATGCGATTTCCTCCACGTTCGACACAAACCTCGTTACCCGAGCATTTTCGTGGTGATATCCGCGTACCAGCGGTCGGCGTCCTTCGAAAAGGCCTACCTGACCGACCTGTTCCAGGAAATGACCGATCTCGGCACCGCCGTCCAATGCGTCACCATCGAGCGGGGATGGAAGGAAATCGACACCGTCGAGGACTACGACAAGGCGGTTAAAGCCCTTAAAACCTTGGAGGAATAGGCGCCATCCCCGGCACGCCGCCGGCTTCTTAGGGCTGGCCAATTTTAACAGTAAAAATTTGTTAATAAAGATAATATACATTAAAATTGACGTAATAAAAAAAATATGCCATTATTTTTTAATGAATCAAGCAGGCTGAGGCGCGTCACCGTTGACCCAATGTCTTGAAATTGGAATCGGAACCCGGCGCCGCAATGGGCCCCTTGTTTTGGTTTGAACCGGGAAGAAGTCATGGCGTTGCGGATTTTTACCGGCAACAGGGTCGCCGATGGGATCGTGGTATACTTGGATGATGCCGGTGGCTGGACCGAGACCGTTTCTCAGAGCCGTTTGGTTGCCACCTCCGAGGACCAGGTAGCGGCCACCGAAATGGCGGACAAGGCGTCGGACGACGCCGTCGTCGCGGACCCCTATCTGATTGACGTCACCGAGGATGGGGGCGAGATCAGACCGGTGCGCTACCGCGAGCGCATCCGCGCCTACGGCCCGCCGGTGCATCCGGATTTCGTCAAGACGACGCCGTTGGACACGGACCATTTCACGCCGGGCGGCGGGGCATCGCGCCCGTCCGGCGACGGCGCCTGAGGGAGGATGGGAGACCATGTACCGCTATGATCCATTGGACCAACGGCTGGTCGACGAACGGGTCGAGCAGTTCCGCGACCAGGTCGCCCGGCGGATGGCCGGCGAGATCACCGAGGACGAGTTCAAGCCCTTGCGGCTGATGAATGGGCTTTACATCCAACTCCACGCCTACATGCTTCGGATTGCCATTCCCTACGGCATGCTGTCGTCGACGCAACTTCGTAAGCTCGCCCATATCGCGCGCACCTACGACCGGGGCTACGGCCACTTTACGACCCGCCAATGCATCCAGTTCAACTGGCCGAAGCTGGAGGATACGCCGGATATCCTGGCCGAGTTGGCCGAGGTCCAGATGCACGCCATCCAGACCAGCGGCAATTCGTTCCGCAACGTCACTGCCGACCAGTACGCCGGCGTCAGCGCCGACGAAATCGAGGATTCACGACCCTACGCCGAGATCATCCGCCAGTGGGGGGCGCTGCATCCCGAGTTCTCGTACCTGCCGAGGAAATTCAAAATCGCCGTCACCGGCTCGCCCAATGACCGCACGGCGGCCAAGTTCCACGACATCGGCGTCATCCTGAAGAAGAACGATGCCGTCGAGACCGGTTTCGAAATTATCATCGGCGGCGGCCAGGGGCGGACGCCGATGATCGCCCAGACCGTCCGCGAGTTCCTGCCCCGGCACGATCTCTTGAGCTACCTGGAAGCGATCATGCGCATCTACAATCTGATGGGGCGGCGCGACAACATCTTCAAGGCCAAGCTCAAGATCCTGGTCTACAAGCTCGGCATCGACGAGATGCAGAAGCTGGTCGAGGAGGAGTGGAACCAGATCAAGGACGGGCCCCTGAAGCTGCCCCAGGCCGAGATCGACCGGGTCGCAGCCCACTTCGCGCCGTCGCCCTTTGAGACGGTGGAATCCGACCTCCGGGCGTTCGACATCCACAAGTTCGAGAGCCCGGCCTTCGCCCGCTGGGCCCGCACCAACGTCGCCGCCCACAAACAATCCGGATACACCATCGTCAATCTAACCCTTAAACCCACCGGCGGTGTGCCGGGCGACGCAACGGCGGAGCAAATGGATGCTGTCGCCAACCTGGCCGACCGATACAGCCTCGGCGAGATCCGCGTCACTCACGAACAGAACCTGGTATTCGCCCATGTCAAGGAGGCCGACCTCTACCGGCTTTGGCGGGCGCTCGACGAAATCGGTTTCGCGACCCCGAACCTGAGTCTCATCGGCGACATGATTTGCTGCCCGGGGCTCGATTACTGCGGCCTCGCCAACGCCCGCTCGATCCCGGTGGCGCAGCGTATCGGGAAGCGCTTCGCCGATCTCGACCGGCAACTGGACATCGGCGAGCTGAGGCTAAAGATTTCGGGCTGCATCAACGCCTGCGGCCACCACCACGTCGGGCACGTCGGCATCCTCGGCGTTGAACGCAAGGGCGAGGAGTACTACCAAATTACCCTCGGCGGCAACCCTGCCATGGACGCCACCATCGGCGACGTCGTCGGGCCGGCGTTCTCGTCCGACGACGTTGTCGACGCGGTGGAAACGATTGTCACCACCTATGTGAAGCTACGCGCCGACGGCGAACGATTCTTCGACACCTATCACCGGGTCGGCGCCGAGCCGTTCAAGGAGCAGCTTTATCTGGAGAAGGCCGATGCCGCTGCTTAAAAGCGGCAAGCTGGTCGACGACCCCTGGACCCACGTTGCCGACGAGGTGGCTATCCCGGCGTCGGGGCCGGTGATTGTCGGCCTCAAGCGCTGGCGCGAAGAACGGGCCGCGCTCATTAAGCGCAAAGACCCGGTCGGCGTGCGGCTGCAAAGCGACCATACGGCGGGCGACGTCGCCGACGATCTGGAGCATCTTGGCGTCGTCGCGTTGGCGTTCCCGGTGTTCAAGGACGGCCGCGCGTACACCAACGCCCGGCGGCTGAGGGAACGCCACGGTTACCGGGGCGAGGTCCGGGCCATCGGCAACGTGCTCCGCGACCAGTACCTGTTCATGCAGCGCTGCGGTTTCGATGCGCTTGAAGTCAAGGAAGGCGAGACGGAGCAGGATTGGCAGCGTGCCACCGGCGCCATCACCGTCTTCTATCAGCCGGCCGCCGACGGCCGGGAAACGGTGATCCGGAAAAGGCACTCCCAGACGTCCTAGGATTCAAAAATAAACGAAGGAGCACTCCTGTTCTTTCTCCTGGGCGGGGCGGGCTTGTATTGCCTGATGGGGACGGCTTGAGTATTCTCCCTTGCAACAGACCTGGGAACAATCATCCAAACTTTAGGGAGAATCCGTTGGCCGGACCTCATTATATTGTCCATGACAAGACCGATTCCGTCGGCGTCGTCGTTGTCGAAGGGGTCAAGAAAGGCCAGATGCTGACCGGTTGGGTCATGCAGGGCAACAAGACCGTCAGGATGAAATGCCTGAACACCATTCCCATCGGCCACAAAATCGCCCTCGCGCCAATGAAGAAGGGCGACACCATCCTTAAGTACGGACACGACATCGGCAAGGCCGTCGCCGCCATCAAGAAGGGCGGTCACGTCCACGTCCAGAACCTGAAGACAAAAAGGTGGTAGCCATGGCCAGGAAAGCAAAAAAAACCACGACCAAACGCAAAGCGGCGAAGCAAAACAAGCGCACCAAAGCGACGAGGCGGCTCAGCGCCATATCCGACAGGCGGGCAAAGTCCAACCGCCGCACCGGTGCCAAGCCGGCCAAGCGCGACGCCTCCAAAACCAACAGGCGGACCAAGGCCACCCGGCGCGCCACAGCTAAGCCCACCCGGCGGGTCCGGCCCAGAAGGCGCGCCCAGGTGAAGCGCGCCCCGGTCAGGCGTTCAGGGACCAAGAAACCGACGTTCATGGGCTGGCGGCGCAAGAACGGCCGCGTCGGAATCCGCAACCATGTCATCATCCTGCCGTTGGACGACCTGTCCAATGCCGCCTCTGAATCGGTCGCCAACAACATCAAAGGCACCCTGGCGATCCCCCATTCCTACGGCCGGCTGCAATTCGGCGAGGACCTGGAGCTTCACTTCCGCACCCTTATTGGCACCGGTTCCAACCCCAATGTCGCCGCCGTTATCGTCATCGGCATTGAACCGGAATGGACCGGCCGCGTCGTCCGAGGCATCGCCAAGACCGGCAAGCCGGTCACCGGCTTCGCCATCGAGAAACACGGTGACATCAAGACCGTCGCCAACGCCAGCCGCAAGGCCAAGGAATATCTGCAATGGGCCTCCGAACTGGAGCGCCAGAAATGCCAGGTCAAGGACCTATGGGTTTCGGTCAAATGCGGCGAGTCCGACACCACGTCCGGGCTGGCGTCGAACCCGACGGTCGGCAACTTCATCGACAAATTCGACGCCTGGGGTGCAACCACGTGTTTCGGCGAAACGTCGGAGATCACCGGCGCCGAGCTCAACTGCGCCGCGCGTGGCAAGACCAAGAAAATCGGCCAGAAGTTTCTCAACACTTGGCAGGCCTACATGGACGAGGTCATCGAGCCCCACAAGACCGACGACCTATCCGATTCGCAGCCGACCAAGGGCAACATCGAAGGCGGGCTGACGACGATCGAGGAAAAGGCCTTCGGCAATCTTGAGAAGATCGGCAAAAAGACCCGCTACATCGACGTTCTCGGCCCCGCCGAGGCGCCGAAGAAGGGCCGGGGGCTCTATTTCATGGACAGTTCTTCGGCCGCCGCCGAATGCGTGACCCTTCAGGCTGCCGCCGGTTTCGTCGTCCACCTGTTCCCGACCGGCCAGGGCAACATCATCGGCAACCCCATCGAGCCGGTGATCAAGCTTTCCGCCAACCCGCGCACCGTGCGCACCATGGGCGAGCACGTTGACCTGGACGTTTCCGGCATCCTCAGGCGCGAGATGACCCTCAACAAGGCCGGCGAGGCGCTGATCGACATCACGATGCGCACCTGCAACGGCCGCCTGACGGCGGCGGAAACCCTCGGCCACCGAGAATTCGTGCTGACCAAGCTTTACCGCAGCGCCTGACCGGGCCTGGGGCGCGCAAAAACCGGAGGGGGGGCGATCCATGGCGGTCCGCAGCCTCGGCGACCTGCATGACCTGGCCGTCGGGGTGTTGAAGGCGTCGAAAACTTCGCATGAGAACGCCGTCTCCGTTGCCAATGCCCTCGTCAAGGCCGATGCAGACGGATTGGCGTCCCACGGCGTTGCCCGGCTGCCGGCGTTCTCGGCCCAGGCCATCGCCGGCAAGATCGACGGCTTCGCCGAACCGTCGTTGACCGTCACCGGCGACGCGGCGCTTCGCGTCGATGCCCGTTCCGGCTTCTCCTTTCCCGCCATCGACATCGGCCTCGATAAGGCCCAGGAGATCGTCGGGCGCACCGGCGTCGTCGCTGTTGCCGTCGGCCATTCGCATAACGCCGGGGTTATGGGCCACCATGCGGAGCGTATGGCGAACGTCGGCGTCGCTGCCATCGCCTTCACCAACTCTTTCGGGGCCATCGCGCCCTGGGGCGGCAGCCGGCCTCTTTACGGCACCAACCCGATCGCCTTTTCGTGCCCGCGCAAGGACGCCCCACCGCTGGTCGTCGATACCTCCCTCAGCAAGATCGCGCGCGGCAAGGTCAAGCTCGCCGCTAACCGGGGCGAAGCGATCCCGGAAGGCTGGTGCCTGGACACCGATGGCAATCCAACCACCGACGCCAAGGCCGGTTTCGAGGGCTCGTTCCTGCCCATGGGCGACGCCCGGGGCGCGGCGCTGGCGCTGATGGTGGAAATGCTGTGCTCAGCCATGACCGGGTCGAACTTCGCCTTCGAGGCGAGTTCGTTCTACGACGCCGAGGGATCGCCGCCCCACGTCGGCCATTTGTTCGTGGTGTTCAAGCCGGAAAGCCTCGGTGGCGACGGTTTCCTCGACCGCGCCGAGGAACTGATGGCGGCGATCCTCGAACAGCCGGGCACCCGGCTGCCGGGAAGCCGGCGGCTGGAAAACCGCGACAAGGCGCACACAGAGGGCGTAGAGATTCCCGACACGCTGTTGGATGAAATCGATACTCTGTTGGCGGGTTAGCCCCGATCGGAAACCCCCATGGCACACGAGAACAAGGTTATAAAATCCATCAATTCTCCGAATGGGGGGCGTTGCGTTGATATTTTCGTGCGTCCCGACGCCACCTTCGGCTTCGAGGAATTCCGCCAGGATTCAGAAGATGCAAGGGGCTGGTTCCCGATCGCCAACCATGGGGGCCAAATTTTTCCTACCGAAGAGGACGCCTTCAACGAAGCCCGCTCGAAAATCCCCTGGCTTGTGAATGCCGGGGGGAATGCTGGGCCGGGCGGTTAATCACTTCCCGTCACCACCTTGCTCGGGTTCATGATGCCCTTTGGGTCGAGCGTGCGTTTGATCAGCCGCATCAGGTCCAACTCAACGCCGGACTTGTATTTTTCCAGTTCTTGTTTCTTCAGCACCCCGATGCCGTGTTCGGCGCTGAAGCTACCGCCCAGTCCGACGGCGATGTCGTGGATGGCCGGGCAGAGCTTTTCGGCATCTCCGGGGAAGGCCCGGGCGTCGCCGTCCGGGGCCGGGCTCAGGTTGTAGTGGATATTGCCGTCGCCGATGTGGCCGAAGGTCACTAGCCGCGCGCCGGGGATGATCTGCAGCGATTTTTCCTCGGCGGCCTCCAGGAATTCGGGGATTTTCGACACTGGGACGGAAACGTCGTGCTTGATGGAGCCTCCGGCGTGTTTCTGGGCCTCGGGGATCGTCTCGCGCAGGCGCCACAATTCGTCCGCCTGGCGGCCGCTTTCGGCGATCACCGCATCGAGCGCTTCGCCGGCCTCGATGGCGCTGGCCAGCGCCGCTTCGGCCGCTTCGCGGCCTGACGAAAGCTCGATCAGGGCATAATCGCCATGCCGGGCCTGGAACGGGTCGCGGGTGGCGTCGATGTGTTCCAGCACCAGGTCTAGGCAGGCCCGGTTCAGGTATTCGAATGTCGTCACCCCGTCGCCGGTGGCGCCGCACAGGCGCGACAACATCGCCGTTGCCCCCCGGGCCCCGGCGACGGCGCAGAACACGGTGGCGACATCGGCGGGTAGGGGATAGAGCTTCAACACCACCGCGGTGATGATGCCCAGCGTTCCTTCGGCGCCGAGGAAAAGCTGCTTCAGGTCGTAGCCGGTGTTGTCCTTCCTGAGACAGCGCAATCCTTCGAGAATTCTCCCGTCCGCCAGCACCACTTCCAACCCCAGCACCAGGTCGCGGGCGTTGCCGTAGCGCAGCACCTGCACTCCGCCGGCGTTGGTCGACAAATTGCCGCCGATCTGGCAACTGCCTTCGGCGGCTAGGCTGAGCGGGAACAGCCGCCCGGCGTCCCTGGCGGCGGCCTGGATATCGGCGAGTACGCACCCGGCCTCGGCGATCAGGGTATTGTTGACCGCATCGACCTCGCGGAGGGTGTTCATGCGCGACATCGACAACACGATCTCCAGGCCGCTTTGGTCCGGGACCGAGCCACCGCAATATCCCGTATTGCCGCCCTGGGGCACGATGCCGACGCCGTTTTCAGCGCAGATTTTGACGATTTCGGCAACCTGGGCCGCCGTTCGCGGCCTCAGCACCAAGGCCGCGTCGCCGTGGTAAAGGTCGCGTTCGTCGGTCAGGTACGGCGCCTTGGCGTCCGCGTCCTCTAACCAGCCGCCGTCGCCGGCGGCGGCCTTCAAGCCTTCCAGGACTTGCGGCGAAAGGGTGGGCATGGCGGTCCCGGGCCGGTTCCCGGCCTACCAGTAGCTGAGCGCGTCGCGGAACAGGCCCATCAACTGATCCCGGTCCGGCGGCAGCGGCGAATTGTCCAACAGCCGTTTCTGTGGGAACGCCCGGTCGGTTAGCGCGTCGAGGTCGTCTTCCGAATAGCCGACGCCGCGAAGACCGTTGGGGATGCCAGTCTGGCGCATCATCTCGATGACCTGATCGGCGAGGATATTTCCGGCGTCCTCCAGTGCCGCCCCTTCGACGTCGGCGCCCATGCCCTCGGCCGCCTTCATATGACGCTCTGGGCAGGTCGGGCCGGTAAAGCGGAACACCGCCGGCGCGTTGACGATTACTGAAATCCCGTGCGGCACCATCGGCTGGTTGGACGGCCATCCCGGCGCCGTGTAATCGCGCACCAACCCGGCGACGGCATAGGACATGCCGTGGGGCAGGTGGCAGCCGGCGTTGCCGAAGCCGATGCCGGCCAGCATGCCGGCGAACATCAGCGGCTCATAGGTGGCGGAATTGTCGGCCTCGTTGACGGCGCCGATGATGTTGGCGCCGATCTGCCGGATCGCCTCTTGGCACGCCAAGTCCGAGTAGGGGTTGGCGCCCTGGCCCAGGGGACGTTTGTTTGAATACTCCGGCGCCGGGCGGTGGCTGAAGGGCCGCGCGGTCAGGCTTTCGACGGCGTGGCTGAAGACGTCGAAGCTATTGGCGGCGATGATCGCTCGGGGCAGGGTGGCGAGCGCCATCGGGTCGAGGATCCCCAATTGGGGCCGCAGGCGGGCATGGGCGATGCCGGTCTTGGCCTCCATTTCCAGCAGGTCGAAGACGGCAATGCCGGTGCATTCCGACGCCGTGCCGAAGGTGGTCGGGCACGCGATATGGGGCTTCAAAGGCCCCGGGACCGGCTTCGCCTCGCCGATCGGGGCATTGACGTAGGCCAGGAAGTCGTCCGGATAGGTAGAATACAGGTTCGACGCCTTGGCCGTGTCCATCACCGAGCCGCCACCGACGGAAACGAAGCCGTCGAAGCCGCCGTCGGTGGCGAAGGCTGTGCCGGCCTTGAACGAGCGGTCCGTCGGCTCGACCTCCGTCTCGCCGTAAATGGCAAAGTCGATGCCGGCGGCCTTCAGGGACTTAGTCGCGATGGCGACCGGCTCCAGCTTGGCCACCGTGGGATCGGTGTAAAAGGCGACCCGGGTTAGCCCTAAGGCCTTGGCGTCGTCGCCGATCTCGCGCAACGATCCGGGGCCGAACTTGATCTTCGGCGCCTCGACGGTGAACGCGTTGTCGCCGCCGTCGCCGGACTCGAAATAGGGGTCAAGGGACATGGGTGACCGTTATCCTCCGGTATGATCTTTCTAGTTGCCAATCATAACGGGCGCTAGGATGGTGCCGCCAGTATTTATCATTCCAGGCGAGCCATCGGATGAACCAAAATTCAGGGAACCACCGCCACGTCACCGTCCTCGGCGCCGGAATTGTCGGCATGTCATGCGCGTTGCATTTGTTGCGCGAAGGCCATCAGGTGCGGGTGATCGACCGCCTGCCGCCCGGCGAAGGATGTTCCTACGGCAACGCCGGCCTGTTCGCCGATTACTCCTTCGTACCGCTGTCCCTGCCGGGGGTGCTCGCCAACGTGCCGGAATGGCTTTTGGACCCCTTGGGGCCGCTGGCGATCCGCTGGCGGCATGCGCCGAAGATGCTTTCGTGGCTTCTTCGTTTCGTCCGCGCCGGGCGGCCGCAAAGAGTGGCCGAAATCTGCGACGCCCTTTCGCCGTTGTTGATCTCGGCGCTGGAGGAGCACCTGACCCTGGCTAGGGGCACCGACGCCGAGGGACTGATCCGCACCCAGGGCTACATGTACGTTTACGAGGACGCGGTTTCCGCGGCCAAGGAGGCGCTGAACTGGCGGCTCCGGATTGAGCGCGGCGCCGACGTCCGCGAGATCGACGCCGACGAAATCCGTGAACGCGAACCGGCGCTGGCGCCGATCTACGAGAAAGGTTACTTCCTGCCGAATCTCGGCTTTACCGTCGATCCGCACGGCCTGGTCAAGGGGCTGGGCAAACACTTTGCCCAATCGGGCGGGGTGGTGGTGTTGCGCGACGTCCTTGACGTCGACATCGGACCCGATGGCCTGAGAAGCCTTTTGACCGGTGAAGGACCGGTGGAAGTGGACCAAATCGTCATCGCCGCCGGCGCCTGGTCGGGAAGCCTGGCAGCGCGTTTGGGAAGTCCCGTGCCCTTGCAGGGGGAGCGCGGCTACCACGTCATCCTGCCCGATCCGGGGATCAAACTGAATTCCGCCGTCTTCGCCGGCGGGCGGAAGTTCGTTGCGACCCCGGTCGAGCCCGGGATCAAGTTCGCCGGAACATCGGAATTTGGGGGCCTGGAGGCGCCGCCCAACATGGCCCGGGCCCGGGTCCTGCTGCGCCACGCGAAAAGGATGTTCCCCGGCATCAACACCGAAAACGCCTGCGAATGGTCGGGGTTCCGCCCGACGCTGCCCGACAGCCTGCCGGTGATCGGCCGCTCGCCGGTTTTTGAAAACGTCTTCTTCGCCTTCGGCCATCAGCATGTCGGGTTGACCGGCGGCCCCCGGACGGGCCGTATCATCGCCGACCTGGTGGCCGGCCGGACGCCTAACATCGATATCCGGCCGTTCCAGGCCGACCGGTTTTAGGCGGAGGCCTACCCGGGAACATAACATAAAAGACACAAGGTTTTTGGGTCGGAACAGGGAATCCATGCCGACAGGGTTTGCCAAACCTGATAACATGCAAGCTAAGGCTTTCGGAGGATGACATGATGGTGCGACGCCGTGACTTTCTCGGCCCTTGGCTGGCGGCCCTTTTTATAGCCGCCCTTGTGGCCACCGGCTTGCCGCCGGGGCCGGCCCGGGCGGATGAATTCGGCGCCGGGGCCAAGAAATTCATCGAGATTTTGACCTCTGACGCGATTTCCATGCTGACGGTCGAGGATATCTCTAAGACCGAACGGGCCGACCGGTTCCGCCGGTTGATGAACAAGAACTTCGCCATCAAGGGAATCGCCAAATTCGTCATCGGCCGCCATTGGCGGAAATCCACCGAAACCGAGAAAAAGGAATACCTGCAACTTTTCGAGGATTTGCTGGTCGCCACCTATGCCGACCGTTTCTCCAAGTATTCGGGCGAAAAACTAGTGGTCAACAAATCGGAAGTGAGAGGCAAGGGCGATGCCCTCGTCCATACAATCATGATCCGCATCGATGGGGCGAAGCCGTTGAAGGTCACCTGGCGGGTCCGGGGCAAGAACGGGATCTACAAGATCGTCGATATCATGGTTGAAGGCATCAGCATGGTGGTCACCCAGAAATCGGAATTCGCGTCGTTTATCCAGAAAAACGGCGGTTCCTTGGGGCCGTTGCTGATTGAGCTCAGGAAACGCATACAAGACGATATTTGATGGCGCGTGCCCGTTTTCATCCTATGGCACCGACAATGACTCAAGACCCTGAGGGCGGCATCGAAACCCCGTCGGGAAAAGACTCGGCCTACGAAAACTTTCCCGTCGGATCCTGGCTATTGCCGGCGCGGCTGCGGCCGCATATCGCAAAATTCTACGCCTTTGCCCGCGCCATCGACGACATCGCCGATAACCCGGACCTGGCCGCCGAGGATAAGGTGCGAAGGCTGGACGATTTCGAGAGGGCCTTGCTGGGCGCCCATTCCGACGGCCCCCCCTTGCGGACCGCCCATACCATGCGCGACAGCCTGGCCGAAACGGGGGTCACGGCCGATCATTGCGTCGACCTGATCGCCGCCTTCAAGCAGGACGCGACGAAGCTCAGATACGATGATTGGGACGACCTGATGGGCTATTGCTTGTTGTCCGCCGCCCCGGTCGGCCGTTATCTGTTGGATTTGCACGGGGGTTCGGCCAATGGTTACGGCCCTTCGGACGCCTTGTGTAACGCGCTTCAGGTGATCAACCACCTGCAGGACTGCAAGGACGACTACCTCGGCCTGGACCGGGTGTATCTGCCCCAGGACTGGATAAAGGACGAAGGCGTCGAAGTGACAGACCTGGCGGCCGGTCAATCGACTCCGGGGCTGCGCCGGGTTCTGGACCGGACCCTTGACGCCACCGCAACATTGATGACCGAGGCCCGGGCCCTTCCCGGCGGGTTGAAAAGCCGCCGCCTGGCCATCGAATCGGCGGCGATCCTGGAAATCGCCGACCGGCTGAGTGGCTTGCTCCGCCACCGCGACCCCTTGGGCCCAAGGCGCGTTCAATTGACCAAGCCAGGGTATGTCTGGTGTTGCGTCAAGGGGGCGGCCCGGAATTGGGTTTGACGGTACATGGGTGAACTGGCCGCTGTGGTTCTGACGGGTCTGTCCCTGGCCTTCTGGGCCGGTCTTATAGGGTTCAGGGGGAGCTTCTGGCGGGCCGACCAGCGGCTTCCGGACACACCCCCGGATGTGGAAGACTGGCCCGGCGTCGTTTGCGTGATCCCGGCCCGCAACGAGGCCCAAACCATCGCCGGCACCGTCGGCTCCCTCATCGACCAGGATTATCCCGGGCCGGTTTCGGTGATCGTCGTCGACGACAACTCGGACGACGGCACCGCCGCGGCGGCATCGGGCGCGGCGGCGGAGGAGGAGGAGGACAGGCTGACGGTGGTGACGGGCAGGGCGTTGCCGCCAGGCTGGTCAGGCAAGCTCTGGGCCGTAAGTCAAGGACTCCTAACCGCCGATGAAAGGTACCCCGAAGCACCTTATGTGCTGTTGACCGACGCCGACATCATGCACGACCGGGAAAGCCTGCGCCGGCTGGCGGCCAAGGCCGAAAGTGACGGCCTCGACCTGGTGTCGTTGATGGTGCTGCTCCGGTGCGAGAGCTTCTGGGAGCGTTTCCTGATCCCGGCCTTCGTTTTTTTCTTTCAAAAGCTTTTTCCCTTGCCGTGGGTCAACGACCCGTCCCGGTCCACCACCGCCGCCGCGGGAGGATGCATGCTTGTCCGCCGTTCGGCACTGACCAAGGCCGGCGGCGTCGCCGCTATCCGGGACCGCCTGATCGACGATTGCGCCCTGGCCGCCGAAATCAAGCAACGAGGCACCATCTGGCTCGGCCTGACCACCAGGGTCCGGAGCGAGCGGCGATACAACAGCCTTTCGGAGATTTGGCACATGGTGTCCCGCACCGCCTTCGAGCAACTGGGAAACTCCCCGTTTCTTTTGGTCGGCACCGTTGCCGGCATGGGACTGGCATATCTGGTGCCGCCACTGGCCGGGCTCGGTCTCTTGGGCGGCGGATGGGTCGTGGCTGCCGCCGGCCTGATCGCCTGGTGGGGGCTGATGGGGTTCTCCTATTCCCCGACGTTGAAGCTCTACGGACTGTCGATGGGCTGGGGTTTGATGCTTCCCCTGGCGGCGGCTTTGTTCACCTTGATGACCGTTTCATCCGCCCTTCGTTACTGGCTGGGGCGCGGTAGCGCTTGGAAGGGACGCCATTACGGGGCAGGGACCGCGCCCCATGGGTGACGCCCGGGCGTTTGTTGTGTATCCATAGCCCCATGAGCGCCCCTGAAACATCCTCCGCGGCGGAAACCTGGGCCCTCGTGGAATCCATCGTCCGGCGCTCTGGCACGTCTTTTTACTGGGCCATGCGCTGGATGCCGAAAAATAAGCGCCAGGCGATGTACGGCATCTATGCCTTTTGCCGCGAGGTCGACGATATCGCCGACGGACCCGGCGCGCCTGACGAAAAACTGTCCCGGCTGGAGCAGTGGCGGGTCGAGATCGACCATCTTTACGGTGACCAGCCGCGCTATCCGGTGACCCAAGCCTTGCAAGGCCCGGTGGAGGATTTCGGGCTTAAAAAAGAGGACTTCCGGGCCGTCATCGACGGCATGGAAATGGACGCCAACGAACCGCTGCGCATCGCCGATATGGATGAACTGAACCTTTATTGCGACCGCGTCGCCTGCGCCGTCGGAAGGCTTTGCGTTTGCGTCTTCGGGATCGACGCCGCCAAGGGGCAGGAATTGGCGTTTGCCTTGGGCCAGGCGTTGCAATTGACGAACATCCTCAGGGACATTTCCGAAGACGCCGAAAGGGACAGACTCTATATTCCCGAAGACCTTTTGCAGGACCACGACGTGACCGATCCGGACCTGTCCTTTAAATTAAAAAATCATGGTTTTTCAAAGGTTTGCGATGTCCTGGCCGAGATGGGGGCGCACCGGTTCGAACAAGCCACGGAGGTGGTTTCCCGCTGCGAGCGGGCACAGGTCCGCCCGGCCATCATGATGATGGAAATTTACCGGCGAATCCTCGCCCGGCTGATGCGCCGGGGGTGGAAGAACCTTTCCCTGCCGGTGGGCGTTTCCAAGGCTGGCAAGCTTTGGATTGCCCTTCGTTACGGATATTTATAGTGACCGGTCCCATAACCCACATCATCGGTGCCGGCATGTCCGGTCTTTCGGCGGCGGTCAGCCTGATCAAAACCGGGCACCGGGTCGTCGTGCACGAATCCGCCGGATATGCCGGTGGCCGCTGCCGGTCTTTCCAGGACGATGTCATGGGGTGTCGCATCGACAACGGTAACCACCTGCTGCTCGGCGGCAATCGGGCGGTTTTAGCCTACCTGAATGACATCGGCGCGGACAACAGCCTCACCGGACCCGAAAGGGCGGAATTTCCCTTCCTCGACCTGGAAACGGCCGAACGTTGGACCGTCACCCTGGATGCCGGGTTCTTGCCCAAGGCCGTCTTTTCCAAGGCCGGCCGGGTTCCGGGCAGCCGCCCTCTCGATTACCTGAAGGCGTTCCGGCTCATCTGGGCCGGCGACGAAACCACGGTGGCCCAGTGCCTGGGCCCCGACAACGCCCTCTTTCGGCGGTTCTGGGAACCCATGGCCGTCGCCATCCTCAACACCGCCTCCGAGGAAGGGGCAGCGTCCCTGTTGTCGACGGTGATTCGCGAAACCCTTTTTCGCGGCCAAGCCGCTTGCCGTCCCCTGATAGCCAAACGGGGCTTGAGCGATAGCTTCGTCGATCCGGCGCTGCGGTTTCTCGAAGGCCGGGGCGCCGATTTTTGCCTCAACAACCGGCTCAGGGGCCTGAATATCGAGGACGGTCGGGTGGCGGGGCTGGATTTTGGAGACCGGCCCGCGGCCTTGGACGACGGCGACACCGTGGTGTTGGCGGTGCCGCCGCTGGCCGCCGCCGGGCTGGTGCCCGGCCTCGAGGTTCCCGGCGAATTCCGCGCCATCGTCAACGGCCATTTCCGCCTCGAGCGTAAAATCGAAGGCTTTTCATTTCTAGGGCTTTCTGGCGGCCTCGGCCAATGGCTGTTCGTGCGCGGTGGCGTCGCCTCGGTGACGGTCAGTGCCGCGGATGATTTGGCCGAAGAGGACAATGCCTCGATCGCTGGACGGCTGTGGGCCGATGTCGCCCTCGCCCTCGGTCTCGGGGACGTTCCGTTGCCGTCTCACAGGATTGTAAAGGAAAAACGCGCCACCTTCGCCCAGACTCCGGAACAAGAAAAACGTCGCCCCGGCGCCCGGACCGGCTTGAAAAACCTGTTCTTGGCCGGGGATTGGACCACGACGGGTCTGCCGGCGACCATCGAAGGAAGTATCCGCTCGGGCCGGACGGCCGCGGATATGGTCCTGTCATTGAGTTCTAAAGACTTGAAAAAGTAGTGGTTTTTTGAGAAAAATAGAAAGTAGCGTTTTTTTGAGAAAAATACAGCACGGAACAATGGGGGAAAACCCCTGGTCTTTCCGCTTGCAATCGTGATGGGTCATTTCTTATAAGGCAGCCTATAAGGCGGCCTGAGGAATTATGCTGGAATTAGTTAAATCGCAACAAGCCGAATCGGCCCCGTCAAACGTTTACGATTTTGACGGCATCGATAGGGTCATCGATGAAGCGCGGGATTGGCTTGCCGAACGCCAAGCCAAGGACGGCCATTGGGCGTTCGAGCTGGAAGCCGATGCCACCATCCCGGCCGAGTACATCATGCTCAACCATTACCTCGACGAGATTGACGATGCCGTCGAGGCCAAACTGGTCGCCTACATCAAGAACACCCAAGGCAAACACGGCGGCTGGCCGCTTTATCACGACGGCGACTTTAACCTCAGCGCCTCGGTGAAGGCCTATTTAGCCCTCAAGCTGGCTGGCGAAGACGTCGACGCGCCTTATATGCGGTGGGCCAGGAAGGCGATCCTGGAACACGGCGGCGCCGCCCGTTCAAACGTCTTCACCCGTTTTGCCTTGGCCCTGTTCGGCCAGGTGCCGTGGCGCGCCGTCCCGGTGATCCGGGTTGAAGCCATGTTGTTGCCCAAATGGTCGCCTTTCCACATCAACCGGGTTTCCTATTGGTCGCGAACGGTGATGGTGCCGCTGAAGGTGCTGGCGGCGTTGAAACCCCAGGCCCGCAACCCGCGCGGCGTCGATATTTCCGAACTGTTCGTCAAATCGGCGAACGAACAGAGGTTTTATCAGACAAACCCGACCGGCAATTTCTTTGGCATGTTGATGCTGGTTATCGACTTTATGGCACGATTGGTTGTCCCGTTTATTCCTAAGCGTTTGGAAAAGATGGCCATCGAAAGGGCGATGAAATTCGTCACCAAGCGCCTCAACGGCGAGGATGGCCTGGGCGGAATTTTCCCGGCCATGGCCAACGCGTTGATGGCCTTCGATGCGATGGAAGTTCCCAAGGATCATCCTGATTACATCATTTGCCGCAAGGCCATCGACAAACTTCTGGTGCTCCACGACGACTGGGGCTATTGCCAACCTTGTCTGTCGCCCGTATGGGACACCAGCCTGGCCGCCCATGCGATGATGGAATCGGGCCTTTCCGCCAACGATCCGATCATGGCGCGAGCCAATGAATGGTTGCTGGGCCGACAAATCCTCGACGTCAAGGGAGACTGGGAGGCCAACCGCGGCTATCTTCGCCCCGGGGGATGGGCGTTCCAGTACTGGAACGACTATTACCCCGACGTCGATGACACAGCCGTCGTCGTCATGGCGCTCCATCGCGCCGACTCTGAAAAATACCGTGAAGCCATCGAACGCGGCACCGATTGGATCATCGGCATGCAAAGCAAAAACGGCGGCTGGGGCGCTTTCGACGCCGACAACGATCATATGTTCCTGCAAAACATTCCCTTTGCCGATCACGGCGCGCTTCTGGACCCGCCGACCGCCGATGTCAGCGCCCGTTGCCTGGGCATGCTGGCCCAATTGGGCTACGACAAGGCCCACTCGGTGATGGCCAAGGGGTTGGCCTATCTGCGCAGCGAACAGGAAGAGGATGGGTCCTGGTTTGGCCGATGGGGCAACAATTACGTCTACGGGACGTGGTCGGTCCTGTGCGCGTTTAACGCCGCCGGCATGGACATGCAAGCCCGCTATATCCGCAAGGCCGTGGATTGGCTGAAATTCGTCCAGCGCCCCGACGGGGGTTGGGGAGAGGACTGTTCCACCTACTGGCAGCACCGGACCTGGTACGTATCGGATGCGACCCTGCGTCGCCGCCGCGACGAGGTCAAAACCAGCACCCCGTCGCAAACGTCTTGGGCGTTGTTGGGTTTGATGGCGGCCGGTGAGATCAATAGCGAGAGCGTCGATACGGGGATAGAATACCTGATGAACGCCGAACGCGACGCCGGAAATTGGCATGAGGAATATTTCAATGCCGTCGGCTTTCCCCGGGTCTTTTACCTTCGCTATCACGGATACAGCGCCTATTTCCCGTTATGGACGTTGTCGCGTTACCGCGGCCTCAAGAACAGCGGTGCCAAGCATTCCAAGTTCGGCATTTGAACGACCTCGGCGTCGTTTGCGGGCTCACCCAAGAGGCCGATTGCCTAGGCGTTTTCCTGGCTGACCAGCGGCCTTCCGTAAGATGCAGCGGCGCCCGCACCCAGCGGGCTTTTGACCTGGCCCGGCAATTGACCGCCGAAGGATGCCGGGGGCTGCTCAGTTTCGGCACTGCCGGGGGTCTGACCGCGGATCTGAAACCCGGCGCCGTGGTCATTCCCCAATCCGTCGCCGTTGATGACGGCCGGGTTTATGAAACGTCGGAACCGTGGCGCGACAGCGTGCTTCGGGGTTTGGCCGATGCCGAGGCCATCGACACCCGGACCATGGCCGGCACCGACGCGGTGGTTACGAGCGTCGCCGCCAAACGAGCCCTGGCGGTGCAGACAGACGCCGTCGCCGTCGATATGGAAAGCCACGCCGTCGCCGCGGCGGCCGATGAAGCCGGGGTGCCGTTCCTGGTCATCCGGGCCGTCGCCGATCCCGTCGGGCAGGCGATTCCGGATTGGGTTTTGGGAAACATTACCGAGGCCGGCGATCGCCGCTACGGAGCTATCCTTGCCGGCTTGCTCAAAAATCCCTGGGATTTGCCGACTCTGATCGGCTTGGCCGGAGACAACGGAAAAGCCATTACCGCCTTACGCCGCGTTGCTGGCCATCTCGGCCCGTCGTTCGGCCTTGAGTGACTCTTCCTCCGCCTTTTTCTGGCTCAGGGTTTTAATCAGGCCTTCGAAGACGAATTCGGCCGGACGTTGATTGTCGAGGGGGATTTCCGGGGCCATCAGCTTATCCGTGTCGATGCCCTTCAAATAGACCCCCAGCGCCTTCAGGGGATGGGCGACGACGTCAGCGACGGCGGTCGCCTCGTAGCCGCAATGGACCATGCAGTCTGCGCATTTTTCGTAATTGCCGGTGCCGTAATCCTCCCACCGTGTTTCGGTCATCAACAGATCGAAACTTTCGGCGTATCCCTCGCCCAGCAAATAACACGGGCGCTGCCAGCCGAAGATGTTGCGCGTCGGATTGCCCCAGGGCATGCACTGGTATTGCTGGTTTCCGGCCAGGAAGTCCATGAACAGGACCGATTGCGAAAACCGCCATTTGGTCTTTCCCTGAAGCTTGAAAATGTCGCGGAACAACTGCTTGGTCTTGGTCCGGTTGAGGAAATGTTCCTGGTCCGGCGCGCGCTCATAGGCATAGCCCGGCGATACGGTAATCCCCTCGACGCCCAGGTCGTCGGTGACGAAATCGAAAAACTCCGCCGCTTCGCGGGCGTTCATCTGATCGAACAGCGTGCAGTTGACGTTGACCCTAAAATCCTTGGCCTTGGCGGCGCGGATGGCCGAAATGGCGCGTTTGAAAACGCCCTTTTGCGACACCGCGTGATCGTGGTGTTCCTCCAGGCCGTCGAGATGGACCGAAAAGGTCAGGTACGGCGACGGCGTGAAGCGTCCGAGGTTCTTTTCCAGCAGCAAGGCGTTGGAGCACAGATAAACGAATTTCTTGCGGGCGACGATGCCCTCGACGATTTCGACGATATCCTTGTGAATCAAAGGCTCGCCGCCGGGGATGGAGACCACCGGGGCGCCGCATTCATCGACCGCGTCCAGGCATTCGCGTAGGCTGAGCCGTTTGTTGAGGATCTCGTCCTCGTAGTCGATCTTGCCGCAGCCGGCGCAGGCCAGATTGCAGCGGAACAGCGGCTCCAGCATCAGGACCAGGGGGTATTTGTCGAGGCCCTTCAGCCGTTGGCGAAGGATATAGGCGCCAACACGGATTTTCTGGATCAAGGGGATGGACATCGAAGCAGTTACCCTAGGCGCGCTGTCCGTTTTGGCGAACGGCTTCCCCGAGCTCGCGGGGAAGCTTGAAGGTAATGTTTTCCTCCACCCCGTGGACCTTCGTCAATTTGACCTCGGCGAAATCGCCAAGACGGGCGATCACTTCCTGGACCAGTTCCTCAGGCGCCGAGGCGCCGGCGGTGACGCCGACGATCTTGACATCCTTGAGCCACGCCGGGTCCAGATTGTCGGCATCGTCGATCAGGTAACTGGGAACGCCGATCTCGGTGCCGATCTCGCGCAGGCGGTTGGAATTGGAGCTATTGGTGGCGCCGACCACGAACAGTAAATCCACGTGTTCGGCCAGGTTCCGGACGGCCTGTTGGCGGTTCTGGGTGGCGTAACAGATGTCCTTGACGTCGGGGCCGACAATGTTCGGAAAACGATTCTTCAGGGCCTCGATCACGTCGCGGGTCTCATTGACGCTGAGCGTCGTTTGGGTGACGTAGGCGAGCTTGTCCGGATCCCGGACCTCAAGCATCGCCACGTCTTCGGGCTTGATCACCAGCAACACGCCACCGAGAATGCGGCCCTGGGTGCCTTCGACTTCCGGGTGACCCTCGTGGCCGATCAGAATGACCTGGCGGTCCATCCTGGCGTGGTTCTGCCCTTCCTTGTGGACCTTGGACACCAATGGGCAGGTGGCGTCGATGACTGGCAGGTCGCGCTCCTTGGCTTGGTTCTCGACGGCTTCGGAAACGCCGTGGGCGCTGAAAATCGTTACCGCGCCGTCCGGCACGTCGTCCACCTCTTCGACGAAAACAGCCCCCTTGGCCCTGAGAGTCTCGACCACGCGCTTGTTGTGGACGATTTCATGGCGTACGTAAACCGGCGGACCATAGAAGTCGATGGCCCGTTCGACGATTTCAATGGCGCGCTCCACGCCGGCGCAAAACCCGCGCGGGGAGGCCAGCCATACGTCGATTTTCTGGAGCTCTTTCGGTGCCATGATCGATACCTAATAACCTTGCCGATTGCCAAGCCCGCCAAAGGGCGGCAAGGATCATTGTTGAAAATAGGGACTATTCGGCCAAAGGTGAAGGGGTGTTTACCCTTTTCGGTGGGTTTTTTAAATGCAAAACCTGTATTTGAGTGCTTTTTTTTGGCTGGAAGACCGGTAATGACAGCGAACAAAAGAAACAGTTGATGATTTTTATCACCGGCGCCACCGGATTCGTCGGCTCGGCGGTCCTCAGAAAGCTGATCGAACGCGGCCATGAGGTGCGCGCCATGGTCCGGCCGGCCAGCGACCGCCGCAACCTTGACGGCCTTTCCGTCGAGGTGGTCGGAGGCGACTTGACCAAGCCCGCCACCCTCGGCAAAGCCCTCAAGGGGTGCCGGGGCCTTTTCCACGTCGCCGCTGATTACCGGTTGTGGGCGCCCGACCCGTCGCCGATGTTCAAGGCTAATGTGGAAGGAACCCGGGCGATCATGCTGGCGGCGGGCGACGCCGGTGTCGAGCGCATCGTCTATACGTCTTCCGTCGCCACCTTGGGTTTGTTGCCGGGTGACCAGGCGTCGGACGAGGAAACGCCGGTCGGGTTCGAGGATATGATCGGGCCTTACAAGCAATCCAAGTTCCTGGCCGAAGCCGAGGTCCGGGCGTTGGCGGATTCCGAGGGTCTGGCGGTGGTCATCGTCAACCCGTCGATGCCCCTCGGCCCCCGCGACATCAAGCCGACCCCCACCGGGCGCATGATCGTCGAGGCGGCGTCGGAGAAAATGCCGGCCTACGTGGATACCGGGCTCAACGTCGTCCACGTGGACGACGTCGCCAAAGGCCACCTGCTGGCCTTCGATAAAGGACAGGCGGGGGAGCGCTATATCCTCGGCGGCGAAAACCTGAGCCTCAAGCAAATCCTCTCCACCATCGCCGACATCACCGGCGGCAAGGCGCCGGGGCTCAGGATTCCCCACAACCTGATCATGCCCGTCGCGGTGGTCGCCGAAGCCTGGACGCGCCTGACCGGTGGCAGCGAACCCTTCGTCACCGTCGACGGCCTCAGGATGGCGAAAAAGAAGATGTATTATTCCCACCAAAAGGCGGCGCGGGCCTTGGGATATGCGCCCCGTCCGGCGGCAAAGGCGCTGCGGGACGCCGTCCGGTGGTTCCGCGAAAACGGCTATCTTGGGAAAACCGCATGATCCTTCGAACGGAACCTTGCCCTAGGGGCGGCGGCGTTTTATGACTCCGTCCACTTGGTTTCAATAGGGAATGGCGAAAGTCTGATGAAAGCGGTCATGCTAGCCGCTGGCGTTGGAAGACGCCTTTATGGCGATCAAAGCGACGGCCTGCCCAAGGCCTTGCTGCGTTTCGAGGGCAAGACCCTTCTCGAGCGCCATGTCGGGATTCTGAAGGCGCTCGGCGTCGACGAGCTTGTCCTTATCGTCGGTCACCGCAAGGAAGACCTTTTGGCCGAGGCCGAAAAAGTTGCGCCCGGGGGTTCCGGGGGGTTTATCCGCTCCGTTTTCAATCCCCGTTTCAAGGAAGGCCCGATCGTGTCGCTATGGATCGCGGGCGAGGAATTGCGCAGCGGCGACGACGTCCTGTTCATGGATTCGGACGTTCTTTATCCCCCGGAAATGATGAGCAGGCTCATTCGTTCCGTGCACGACAATTGCTTCATCATCGACCGTGATTTCGAACCCGGCGAAGAGCCGGTGAAACTTTGCATCCGCGACGGCGAGCCGGTCGATTTCGGGAAAAAAGTCACCGACGACTATGACGACATCGGCGAGTGGCCGGGTTTTTTGAAAATGTCCGGCGATGTGGCGGCCAAAATCGCCGATGCTGCCGGCGTCTATATCGAGCGGGGCGAATGTGACGTCACCTACGAAGAAGCCATGCGCGACGTGCTGGCGGCCGAACCCGAGGGCACCTTCGGTTACGAGGACATCACCGGCATCCCCTGGATCGAGATCGATTTCCCTTCCGACCTACTGTGGGCGGAAAAGATCATCATGCCGCTGGTGAACGATTTCTTCGCCGAGGAAACGCTGGCAACCGAACGGCCCCGGATCGACCAGGCTTCCCGCGAATAACGCTCACTCGGACCGCCGTTTCACGCTCCCCAGTACTCACTTTCATAATTCCGTGATCCGTAGGATCGCCTCTCCCGTTTCCTCGGCAGAAGGGGACGCGCAGGCGATGCGGGGCCATCGGCAAGCGGTCCCGACGCACCGAGGGGACGGGAGAGGAGACCCCGCGAGCGGCTTCCCGAGACCCCGGCCGCGTTGCCGCCCCCTTGAGATGTCCAGCATCACGGCGGGGCCGGCGCCTAACCGGATGACCTCGGGAAGCCGCCCTACGTGTCATGGAATTATGAAAATGAGTACTTACTGAATTGCAACAGCACGACGCCCAAGGCAACGTAGGCGGCGGCGATGACGCGCCGCTGGCCAAAGAGTTCGCCGAGCATGATGGCGCCGATCAGCGCCGCCAGGATGACGCTGGTCTCGCGCAGCACCGAGACATAGGTCATCGGTGTCAGGGTCATCGCCCAGATCACCAGTCCATAAGCCAGAAAGGCCATAACCCCGCCGAAGAAGCCAGTCTTCCAGTGCCCCTTCAGGGTCGGCCCCAGAACGCGCCGGCCGGGCTTAGGGTTTCGCCGGCGAAGATAAACGCCGCGGCGGCGACCAGGATCGGGGCGGTGCCGCGCGAGATCGGATAGACGTGGGACAGGTCCCCAAAACGGTACTGCAGGGCGACGCAGACGAAATAGACCTGATGAATGGCGACCGACCCCAGAATGAACGGCCATGCCCCGGCATTCGGCGCCTCGACGAAGGGCAGCCACGCGGCCGCGCAAACGATGCCGACGCCATTGACCACGGCGAGGCGCACCCACGGGTCGCCGACGCTTTTGATCAGCGCGTTCCAGGTCGCGTGAAGGACCGCCGCCGTCAGGACCAGGGTAAGGACGAGTGGATCCATGGGCGGGGGTTTGAGGATGGCCTTTAGGGCGTCTAAAAGCGGCTAGACCCTGAAGACGTATTCTTTTGCCGGATCGCGGTCGATGTCGGGCGGGTAATTCTTGTGCTTGTCGGCGTAGTATTGCGTCCTGTGGTCGCCGGCCGACAGCCGGTTATAGGTGGCATAATAGAGGCGCCTGGTCTTGTCGGTCAGGTTGGGTTCCGAACTGTGCGGCGCGAAACAGTCGAACAACACCACGTCGCCGGGCTGGGTCGGGCAGGGCACGAATTCCATCCCCTCCATGTCTTCCTCGGTCAGCGGTTCCCACGACGTGAACAGGCCGCGTTTATGGTGGCCGGCGCACAGTTGCAGGCAGCCGTTTTCGACCGTCGCCTCGTCGATGCTGACCAGGGCGCTGACATAGAAATCGGCATACTTGTCCCAGCCGGCCTGTGAATCCTGATGCGGCTTGAAGCCGCTGCCGCCGGGCATCTTGAAGTTGACCTTTTCCTTTAACAACACCGCCTGTTCTCCCAGGAGTTGCCCCGCCGGTGCCTTGAGGACCGTGCTCAGTTCGGCGAAGCCGTGATGAAACGGCGCCGTGTTCTCGATGCGGTTGACCAGGTCCTTGCCGTTGCCCTTCAGACTTTTTTCGTGGAAGACCCAGTGCTTGCTGGATTCCTCGGGCAGCGCCAGCAATTCCCTGGTCCAGGTGTCGATAAGGGCCATTTCGTCTTCGTTGAAGGCGCTTCTCATGACCAGGTATCCGTCACGCTCAAAAGCCCGCATTTGCTCGTCCTTGATGATCGGCGTGTTCAGCAACGGCAGTCCTCGGGGTTGGGGTGCGCCTCAAACCGGTGGAGTTTAGGATGGGCGCCCCCGCGCTTCAACGCCGCTGGGAGAATTTTCCGGAAAATCCCGGGTCCTTCCTTGACTGGGGTTAAAAGGGGGAGTCCTTGAACCTCCGGGGAATCAGGGGTATATGCCGACCCGGAATAACAATCCATTTGAGGGATTTTTCGATGTGGGGAAAAGCCGACCACAACTGGGACAGCCAGGCCGAGGCGCCGTCGAAGGCGGCACGTTTGCGCGCCATGTTGACGTCCCCGGAATTGGATTCCTGATGGAGGCCCGCAACGGATTGTCGGCGAAAATCGTCGAGGAAGCGGGGTTCAAGGGCATCTGGGCCTCGGGCCTACCGAAATCGAGCATGCTCGACCTGCTGCAGCGGCTGATCGACAAGGGAACGTCCATCCGCGCCGTCTACGTGCCGGGGCAATGGCTCGACGTGGACGACGCCGCCGACTTCATCAGGGCGGGCAAGTTCTTGTGATCGCTACCGATGCGTTTCTCGGTTCGGGTTTCGACGCCGGGTTCGATTTCTATACCGGCGTTCCTTGTTCCTTTCTGACGCCGCTGATCAACGGCGCCATTATCGACAAGCGGCTGACCTATGTCGCCGCGGCCAGCGAGGGCGAAGCCGTGGCCATCGCGTCGGGCGCCTGGCTGGCCGGGCACAAGACAGCCGTCATGTGCCAGAATTCCGGCCTCGGCAACGCCGTCAACCCGATCACGTCGCTGAACTTTCCGTTCCGCATCCCGACGCTTTTGATAGTCACCTGGCGGGCCGGGCCGGGGCTCACGGACGAGCCCCAGCACGAGCTGATGGGCCGGATCACGCCGGGCCTTTTGCAGTTGATGGGGGTCCCGCACCGGCCGTTCCCGGCCGAGGATGCCGAAATCGCGGCGGCGATCGGGGAAGCCGGGGCGACGATGGATAAAACCGGCCTGCCGTTCGCCTTCATCATGCAAAAAGAAGATGTCGGCAACGACGGCGCGGACTCTTGGTCAGTGCCGGAAGCACAGCCAAGGGGCGAGGACGCCGACCTGTTGGACCAAGGCCCCTTGCCGGCCCGGATGCAGGCCCTGGAAACGGTGTTGTCAGGCGTTGCCGATGACGCCGGCATCATCGCCACGACGGGGAAATGCGGGCGCGAGCTTTTTACCCTCGGCGACCGGCGGCAGCACCTCTATCAGGTCGGGTCCATGGGTTGCGCCGCCGCCATGGGGCTGGGCGTGGCGCTGAACGTCGGCAATCCGGTGGTGGTGCTGGACGGTGACGGCGCGGCGTTGATGAAAATGGGGACCCTGGCCACTATCGGCGCCTATGGGCCGCAAAACCTCATCCACATCGTTCTCGACAACGGCACCTACGATTCCACCGGCGGCCAGCCGACGGTTTCCCAATCGGTCGATTTCGCCGGGGTCGCCGCCGGTTGCGGGTACCGGAAAAGTTACCGTTGCGACGGCCTCGGCGGTTTCGCCGAGGCGCTGAAATCGGGGCAATCGGGTCGCGGCCCGCATCTGATTCATATGCGCATCGCGCCGGGTTCGATGGAGGACCTGGGACGGCCGAGCGTCAAGCCGCCCGAAGTGGCGCTCCGGTTCAAGGAATTTCTCGCCTCGGGGGCCGGCGAAGGCGATAAGGCATCCGCCGGGCTTAATACGTGAGCCACGATACCTGGATACACCGCGTCGCCCGGGTCACGGTGGTGAAGCCCCTGATTCATACCGCCGTGACGCCCAATCAGGTGACCACCGCGCGGCTGCTGACCGGAATCGCGGCGGCGGCAGCCCTGGCCATCGGCCCCGAATGGCAGAACCTCGGCGCCGCGGTCTTCGTGCTGTCGGTGGTGCTGGACCGGGCCGACGGCGATCTGGCGCGGCTGACCGGCCGGACCAGCGCCTCGGGCCACCGCTACGACATGATCGCCGACGCGGTTGCAAACGCCCTGGTGCTGATCAGCCTCGGCGTCGGCTTGCGCGACGGCGGGTACGGGTTGCTGTCCGTTTCCATGGGCCTCATGGCCGGGGTTTCGGTGGCCGCGATCCTGTGGCTGGTGATGCGGATCGAGGAATTGAAAGGCACCCGCGCCGCCGAGCTTCCCAGCGTCGCCGGTTTCGACGCCGACGACGCGGTGTTGCTGATCCCGGTTTTCATCTGGTTCGGGCAGGCGGAAGGGCTGCTGGTGGCGGCCTTTTACATCGCTCCTTTGGTGGCCGCCCTGTTTTTTGCCATGTACCGGAAAAAATTACCCCCTTCGAAGCCTCAATAGGGTCCAACAGGTCCACAGGCAGTAGACGCCGGCGCCAATCCCGGCGGCGACAAAAAACGGCATCAGGAACCCGGCCCAGGTGATTGGCGCCAGCAGGTAGATGCCGTCCTCCAATTCGAAACCGGCGAAGCCCGGATAACCGACGGCGTCGTGTTCGGCGTCTTCGTTGAGGTCGAGCTGCTTGTCGATGCCTAGATTGGTGAACATGGAAACCACCGCCGAGGCGGCCCCCGCCGCGCCTAAGACGATGGCCCAGGGACCAAGCGGGGAATCGATGAATCCGATACCCATGCACAGGAACAGGGCGGCGTAGCTCAAGGCGCCGGAAACGTAATCCAGGTAATAGCCGAGCCTCGACGTCATGTCCTTCTGGCGCGCCAACTCGCCGTCAAAGTGGTCGAGGAACCGGGCCAGCACGAATAGCCCGGTGCCCCAATCAGCGTTGACGGCATCGCCGGTGGCCAACAGACCGGCGCCGGCCAGCGCCACCGTCAGGGTGAACATCGTCATCTGGTTGGGGGTCACCGGCGATTTGACCAGGGGTTTGACGAGGACCCGCGCGATCCGCTGGTCCCAGGGCGGGGTTTTCATCGTTTCGTCCTTAGAAACTCCGGGGCCCGAAGGCCCAATGGGCCGGGCCGGGGAGGGTGTTACCCCGGCCTCGCGGAGTCAAGGGGCCGCCTGGAGGCGGCGCGATGCGAGACGCCCAGCCTGCGTATCTTCACCGAGTGTTATGATGCTTGAACCGCAATAGGCGAGGACCCCTCAGGTCTACCGGATCAACAAAATCCGACCTTCCTTGTTCCGATAGTCCCAACAGGGCTATAAGCGGCGACGGAAGGAGGGGCCTAAACCGTGACCACGACGCCTGCCCAAGCATACCGCCAAGCCCTTGTGCGCTGGACCGATGGGGTGCGCCGGTTGGCCTGGCTGGTGGTTGCCGCCTCCGTGCTTCTCAGCGTCGCCGCCGCGGTCTATCTGGCGGAAAATATCCGCATCAATACCGACACTGGCGACATGTTGTCGGTGGACCTGGCGTTCCGCCGCCATTCGGCGGAACTGGACAAGGCCTTTCCGCAGTTTTCCGACAACCTGATTGTCGTCATCGATGGCGACAGCCCGGACCTTTCCGATGACGCCGCCCGGGCGTTGGCCGAGCGGCTTCGCCGGCAACCGAAATTGTTCGGCCGCGTCGACGACCCTGCCGGCAACGATTTCCTGCGCCGCAACGGGTTGTTGTATTTGGAGCTGGATGACCTTTACGAGCTCAGCGACCGGCTGGCCGAAGCGCAGCCCTTCCTCGGCGCCCTGTGGCGGGACCCCAGCCTCGTCGGCCTGTTTCGCATGCTTGACCTGGCCATCGACGAATTTCTCAAGGACCCCGCCGAGGCCCCCTTTGAATTGATGACGGTGCTGGACGGCCTGGCCGGTGTTGCCGAAGCCCAAAAGGCCGGAAAATTCAGTCAATTGTCCTGGCAGACGTTGATGACGGGCGCCGTCGCCCCGGAAGACGAAGTGTTGGCCAACCGCCGCATCCTCGTCCTCCAGCCGGCTCTCGATTTCAAGTCCTTGCAGCCGGCGGCGAAGGCGATGGCGGGCGTGCGCGCCGCCACCCGGGACCTGGGCCTGACCCGGGAAAACGGCGTTCTGGTGCGCCTGACGGGCTCCGCCGCGCTCGCCGATGAGGAACTGCAAAGCGTCGAAAAAGGCATGGGCGTGGCCGCGGGAGTGTCGCTGTTCCTGGTCGTGGTTCTGTTGCTGATCGGGTTCCGGTCGCTGAGGCTGGCAGCGGCGGCGCTGGTGACGTTGCTGATGGGCCTGATTTGGACGGCGGCCTTCGCGATTTTAGCTCTCGGCGCGTTGAACCTGATCTCGGTCGCGTTCGCGGTTCTGTTTATCGGCCTCAGCGTCGATTTCGGCATTCATTACGGGCTTCGCTACAAGGAAGGGATGGACCGCGATGGCGATCACGCCCGGGCCTTGTCCGAAGCCGCCAAACAGGTCGGCGAGGCGTTGACCTTGTGCGCGCTGAGCGCCGCCATCGCCTTCTATTCGTTCCTGCCGACGGATTATCTGGGCCTCGCCGAACTGGGATTGATCGCCGGGACCGGCATGTTCATCGCCTTTTTCGCCAATATCACCGTTTTACCGGCGCTGTTGACGGTGATGCCCCGCAAGCGGGGTTTCCGCAAGGGGGGCGGCGGAGGGATGATTCCGGTGAAGCTGGTTTTCCAGTCCTTTATCCGGTTCAACAGCCGAGCCGTTTGCTGGTCAGCCCTGGCGGTGGGGGTTGCGGCGGCGTTCGTGGCTCCGAAGGCGATGTTCGATTTCGACCCCTTGAACCTGAAGGATCCGAAAACTGAATCCGTGGCGACGATTTTCGATTTGATGGAAAACAACCGCACCAGCCCCTATTCGATCACCGTCCTGACACCGAACCTGGACGCCGCCCAAGCCCTGGCCGGGAAAATGAACGCGCTCTCCGAAGTCGACGGCACCACCACCCTGGCCGATTACGTTCCCGCCGATCAGCCGGAGAAACTCGACCTCATCGCCACCATGGGGCTGTTCCTGATACCGTCCTTCGCCGCGGCGGGAACCGACGCGCCCCCGTCCTTGGAGGACCGCCGTGCGGCGCTCAGCCAAATCCGCGGCAGGCTCGGAAAATTGTCGGCCCTTCAAGGGGCGGGTGGCGAAGCGCAAGCGGCCGGGCGCCTTTCCCGGGCCCTGGTGGCCCTATTCGGGGACGGTCCGGCCAGTGAAGCCGGGCTGAAGGAGCTGGAAACGCGGCTGTTGGCGGCGCTGCCGGGACGGCTCGACGCCCTTAACCTTTCGCTGACCGCGGAACAGGTGGATTTGAATAATCTGCCACCCAATATGGCCACCAACCAGGTCGCCGCCGACGGCCGGGCCCGGCTCGAGGTGTTTCCCAAAGAGGATCTCCGTGACCACGAGGCGCTGACCCGGTTCGTTCAATCGGTCAAGGGCGTTGCCGACAATGCGATCGGGTCGTCGGTGGTCATCCTCGAGGCCGGCAACGTGGTCGTCGCCGCTTTCTGGCAGGCGGGGATCATATCGGTGACGTTGATTTCAGTGCTGTTGATGGCGGTCCTGAAACAGTGGCTCGACATGGTCCTGGTGTTCACCCCTCTGATGCTGGCGGCGCTGCTGACCGTCGCCGCCTCGGTGATTTTCGATATACCCTTCAATTTCGCCAACATCATCGTCCTGCCCTTGTTGTTCGGGCTCGGCGTTGCCAGCGGAATTCATCTGGTGTTGAGGCAACGTGAGGAAAACTCCGTCAGCGGCGTTCTCGAAACCTCGACGCCTCGGGCCGTGGTCTTCAGCGCTTTGACCACCATCGGTTCGTTCGCCAGTATTGCGTTGTCGTCGCACCCGGGGACGGCGAGCATGGGGCTACTGTTGACGATTTCCATTACCTTGACCCTTGGGTGCACGCTCGTGGTTTTGCCGGCGCTGATGGTCGCCGCCGGAAACCGGATGACCGTAAATCAACGGGAATGATGCATGACGGTTGGAGAAAAGACCCCGGTGTTTCCCCTGATCCAGCATCGATCCATGCTGGCGACCCCGGCCTTGGCCCGCATGCCGGTGACCGCCAATCAGATTACGGCGACGTCCCTGGCAACCGGCCTGGCGGCGTCCTGGTGCCTGTTGCAAGGCGGCGGCTGGGCGGCGGCGGGGGTTCTATTTGTCGTGACGTACGTTCTGGACAACTGCGACGGCGAGATCGCGCGGCTCAAGAACCAGTGTTCGACCTTCGGCATGTGGTTCGACACCCTCGTCGATTGGATCGTCCACACCGCCTTTTTCATCGCCCTTGGGATCGGCATGGCGAAGGGTTTCGGCCATGCCGCGTGGCTGTGGCTGGGAGGGATCGCGGCCGCCGGCGGTACCTTCAGTTTTGCCCTCGGCATCATTCTGGATGCCCGCGACAAGGCGGCCTCGGAAGACGCGGACAAGGCGGAAACCACCCGCCAGCCCGAAGGCCTGAGCGATTGGGTGGTGTATGTTTTCCGTGAGCTTACGCGGGCGGATTTTTGCTTTATCGTTCTGGCGCTAGCGCTTTTCGACCTGACTTGGCTGCTACTGCCGGCCGGCGCCATTTGTTCGCAGGTCTATTGGATCGCCCAATTCGTCCGTGGGGCCCGGGAATTCAATGTTTAGGCCCCTAAAGCGTTTTTGCCGGTAGAGGCCGGGGCATGCGGTACTTGAAAGCCTTTTACCTGCTCATCGGCGTAGCGTTGCTGGCGGCCGTCATCGCCGAAATCGAGGTTGCCGAAGTCGGCGTCCAGATCGGCCGGGTCGGATACGGGTTTTTGGTCATACTGGGCATTTATTTCGTCGCCTTTAGCATCGATTCCGTGACCTGGCAGATGACCATCCGCGGCGTTCCCCTGGACGGGCTTTGGGCATACCGGGCCTGGGTGCTGCGCATGGTCGGCGAGGCGTTCAATCACGTCATCCCGACCGCCGGCATGGGCGGCGAGCCGGTCAAGGCGATGCTGTTGAAAAAGCACTACGGGATCGGCTACCGCGAAGGGACGGCCTCACTTATCCTGGCTAGGACCATCAACCTGATCGCCCTGGTGATCTTTCTGGTCGGAGGTTTCGCCTTGATGATCGTCGCCGGGTCTCTGCCGGGAGCCTATGAAATTGTCGCCGGCGTCGGCTTGTTGGTATTGGGGTTGGCGGTGGCCCTTTTCTTTGTCGTCCAGCGTTTTGGGGTGACGTCGCTGACCGGGGCCTGGATCGGCGGCTGGCGTTTCGGGGCGCGAATTAAGGACGTTCTTCACCATATCCGCGACATGGACGACCGGCTGGTTCATTTTTACACCGGCACCCGGGGCCGGTTCGCCGGTGCCCTGTTGCTGGCCTTCGTCAACTGGTTGCTGGGGGCGGTCGAAATCTATTACACGCTCTTGTTTCTGGGTCATCCCATATCCTGGGCCGATGC
>Ga0315338_1001267_pt1 | contig 33954 bp, 34 predicted proteins | sample ASW8metaG_FD_204518 | JGI IMG/M metagenome (GOLD analysis project Ga0315338, IMG submission 204518) | Ammonia-oxidizing marine archaeal communities from Monterey Bay, California, United States - ASW #8 | ecosystem: Environmental > Aquatic > Marine > Coastal | place: USA: California | collected... | reverse complement strand
TATCACCTTTTAATTCTATAGAAACATTAATGCCATCTTTTAAATATGGTAGTATTTCATCCATAATTTTTTCTTTATTTACACTAATTTGCTCATAATTATTTTGATCCATAAAAAAATATTCATCTCCACTTGAATAAAGAAATTGGAAAGTCTTTTGTTCAAGATAAGCTTTCTCAATATTTTCATCAGATCTAAATCTCTCATTTTTTTTAGTTCCAATATTAATATCTTTTAATTCAGCTTGTACATATGCACCACCTTTACCTGGTTTTGTATGTTCTAATTTTAAAACTTTCCAAAGTTTGTTTTCAAATTCTAGAATGTTTCCAACCTTTATTTCGTTTGCAGAAATTTTCATATTTTTTTATTTAAAATTTTATTAAATAAATTTACAGCCTCAACCGGACCTTTTTTAAAATTCCAAATCCCAGAACTTACAGCCAATAAATCACATTCTGTTTTTACAATTTTTTTATAATTTTTCAAACTTATGCCCCCAATAGCAGCACATGGTAGAGTAAAATTTTTTTTAAACCAGTTTATATTTTGAATTGTAGCCTTATATTTAATTTTTTTTGTTTTAGTATTAAAGAAGGAACCAAATGATACATAGTTAGGTTTTAAATCTATTGCTTTTTTTACAAAATCTTTTGAATTATGACACGTTATTCCTAAAAATTTTTTTTTTGATAAAATTCTATCTACTTTATTTTTTGAAATATCTTTTTGTCCTAAATGCACTCCATCACAAAATTTTAAAATTTTATTATTAGAATAATCATTTACAAACAAAATAGTTTTATTTTTTTTACAAACATAATTAATTTTTTTTAAAGTATCTAAAATTTGCACTTTTGATTTGTCTTTTAATCTTAATTGTAAAAATTTTATTTTTTTTGTTCTTAAAACTTCATTTAAAATTACTAGGTATTTTGTTAAGGGAAGTCTTTTTGTTAGAAGTTCAGAAGGAGTTATAAGATATAAATATTTTTTTTTCTTTTTAAAAAGATTATTCATTTTCTAAGCTTGTATCCCACTTACCATGACAAGCCAAAGAATTCATTTTAGCACGGTGTAAAAAAATTTCTTGAACTGCATTTTTATTTTCGCTTTTTCCAGCCCATGCTTTAAGTGCATCTTCTTGTAAAGCTCTTCCATATGAAAAAGATAAATTCCATGGAGTACTATTAAATTTGTTAATTTCATTTAAAATCATGGTAGCGTTTATACTACTTAGACCACCAGATAAAAAAACAATTCCAGGAACTTCCTTTGGAACAGTTTTTGTTAAGCATTTTAAAGTTTTTTCTGCAATTTCTTTTATATTTAATTTCTCACCGCTTTTATTTCCAGGAACTATCATATTTGGTTTTAATAGCATGGATTTTAAATCTACATTTTTTTCTTTTAAAGAATTAAAAACTTGATTAAGCATTTCTTTAGTTACCTCATAGCACTTATCTATATTATGTTCTCCATCCATAATTACTTCTGGCTCAACAATTGGTACTAGTTTGTTATTTTGGCTTATTAGAGCATATTCTGCTAATAAAGAAGAATTCTTATTTATACACTGATTTGAAGGTATATTTTCCCCAATATTAATTACAGCTCGCCATTTTGTAAATTTAGCCCCATTTTTAACAAAAGTTTTTAAACGTTTATCTAATGTTTCTATGCCTTTAGTATACGTTTCAATTGAATCTTTATTAATCTCTTCTAAACCTTGATCAACTTTTATTCCTGGATAACAATTAATATTTTCTATTTTTTCTTTTAATGATTCATTATTTGAGTTTTTTTGAAAAAAAGTTTCTTCAAATAAAATTACTCCAGATATATATTTTGAAATACCAGGAGTTGAAAATAAAGTATCTCTATAAAAACATTTTGTTTCTTCATTGGATTCAACATTTATAGAATCAAATCTTTTTTTTATAGTATTTGCACTTTCATCAGCTGCTAAAATTCCTTTACCATTTTCAACAATTTTTTTTGCAATGTATGCTATATTTTCTTTTGACATTAAATATATTTTGAAATGTAATTTGTTAGATCAATTAATCTATTTGCAAAACCCCATTCATTGTCATACCAAGAAACAATTCTACAAAGTTTCTTTTTTATTACTTTAGTTTGTGTTGAATCAAAATTAGAACTATAAGGAGAGTGATTAAAATCTACAGAAACTAATGGTTCATTTACAATTGATAAAATATTTTTTAAATCTTTTCTTGCGTAATTAATACATATTTTATTAATTTCGTTTTCAGATGTATTTCTAGATGCATTAAAAACAAAGTCTATTAAGCTAACATTTGCAGTAGGGACCCTAATAGCAGTTCCATCAAGTTTTCCTTCTAAAGATGGTATTACTAATCCTATTGCTTTTGCTGCACCTGTCTTTGTTGGTATTAGAGACGTGGCAGCTGATCTTGCTCTTCTCAAATCACTTTCATGAAAAGTATCAACAATTCTTTGATCTCCTGTATAAGAATGTATAGTTGTCATATGACCAGTTTCTATTCCAATATCATTATTTAAAATATTAGCAATCGGCGCTAAACAATTAGTTGTACAAGATGCATTTGAAATTATTTTATGGTTATTATTTATTTCTTTATGGTTTACCCCATATACAACAGTTATATCAGGATTATCTGATGGTGCTGAAATAATTACTTTTTTTGCACCAGACTTAATATGTTTCAAAGAATCCTTTTTTGAAGTTAAAATTCCTGTGCATTCAATTACAATATCAATTTTGTTTTTTTTCCATGGTAATTTAAGCGGGTTTGTTTCAGATATAATTTGAGTTTTTCCTAAACCAATATCAAATGAATTTTTATCTTTTTTAATTTTTTTATCATATGTTCCGTGAATAGAATCATATTTAAATAAATGTATATTTGAATCTAAGTCAGCTAAATCATTTATAATTTTTACTTTTATATTTTTTGCACTTTTATTCTCTGACAAAGCTCTTAAAAATAGCCTACCAATTCTTCCAAATCCATTTATTGCTATATTAACCATTATTTTTTACAAACCTTTAATGCTAATTTTACAAGTTCTTTTGAATTTAAACCAAATTTATTATATAACACTTTGTGTGGCGCTGAAGATCCAAAATTATTCATTCCTAAAATATAATCATCATTTTTTACATATTTAGTCCAACCAAATTTTGATGCAGCTTCAATAGCAATTCTTTTTTCAATTGGTCCTAAAATTTTCTTTTTATATAAATTATTTTTTTTATCAAATATTTCCCAACAAGGCATTGATACAACTGCTATATTTAATGATTTATTTTCAAGAATTTTTTTTGCCTCTATAGCAATAGATACTTCTGAACCAGTTGCCAATATAGTTATATCTCTTTCCTTTTTTTTTGTTTCCGAAATAATATAAGCTCCTTGGCTAGAAAGATTAGGTGACATTTTTTTATTTCTTACAATAGGAATATTTTGTCTAGTTAATGAAATAATTGACGGAGTGCTTAATTTTAAAGCGGTTTCCCAACATTCTAAAGTCTCTATTGCATCTGCCGGTCTTAAAACATTAAGATTTGGGATTGACCTTAAACTTGCAAGGTGTTCAATGGGTTGATGAGTAGGACCATCTTCACCAAGACCTATTGAATCGTGAGTCATAATATATATTGCTTTTATTTTCATAAAAGAAGCTAAACGTATTGCCGGTCTGCAATAATCCGTAAATATTAAAAAGGAACCACCATATGGAACCATTCCTCCGTGTAAAAACATTCCACTCATTGTTGAAATCATAGCGTGTTCTCTGATTCCGTAATACAAATATGTGCCTTTTGAATTTTTTTTATTAAAGACTTTTTGATTTTCAGATTTTGTTAAGTTTGATTCTGTTAAGTCAGCAGCTCCACCAAATAAATAAGGAATTTTTTTTGATAATATATCAATTGCTAAATTGGAAGCTTTTCTTGTAGCAATTTCTTCATTATTATCAATGAATTCTGCTTTTAATTTTTTAAAATCTTTAAATGAATTATTTGAAATTTTAGTTTTTAAATGACTAATGAAATAATTTCTTTTTTTATTATTTGTTTTTTTAAATACATCATTCCATTTTTTATTTTCTTTTATTCCTTTGATAGTTAATTTTTTCCATAGTTTTAATATATTTTTTGGTACAAAAAAATTTGGATAATTCCAACTGAGTTTTTTTTTTGTTCTTTTTATTTCATCTTCCCCCAAAGGTGCACCATGACTTAAATTTTTGCCCTGTTTATTAGGAGAACCATATCCAATTAAAGTATTACACGCAATCAAAGTTGGTTTGTTTGATTGTTTAGCTTTTTTTATAGCATTATAAATTTGATAAAAATTATGGCCATTAACTTTTTGTACATTCCAATTACAAGCCTTAAATCTTTGTAAGTGATTTTCTGAAGTAGATAAACTAGTTGGTCCATCTATAGAAACTTTGTTATCATCAAATAAAACAATTAATTTTTTTAAATTTAAATGTCCAGCCAAAGATATTGACTCTTGACTTAAACCTTCCATCAGACATCCATCGCCTACTATAGTATAAGTATAATGGTTAACTAAGCTTACACCAAATTTTGAAGATAGATGTTTTTCAGCTATTGCCATACCTACTGAATTAGCTAGCCCTTGGCTAAGTGGTCCCGTAGTTGTTTCTATACCAGATTCTAAGTTAAGCTCTGGGTGACCTGGTGTTAAACTATTTAATTGTCTAAAATTTTTTAGTTGGGTTAGAGTCATTTTTTTATATCCCGTTAGATATAGAAGTGAATATAAAAGCATTGATCCATGACCAGCTGATAAAACGAATCTATCTCTATCAGGCCAACTAGGGTTATGAGGATTAAATCGTAAAAAATATTTAAAAAGAATTGTTGCAACATCTGCCATACCTAAAGGCATACCTGGATGGCCAGAATTTGCTTTTTCAACTGCATCCATAGATAGAGCCCTAATGGCATTAGACATTAATCTTAATTCTTTTATATTTAAATTATTTTTGGTTATCACATCTAGGTATATAATTTTTTCAATTCTAATTTTTGCTGTCAATTATAGAATAAAAAAATATACTTTAGTATAAGTAGATATAATAAAAAAAGAAAATAATGCCAGTTTTAAGAATAAATATTAATGGACGATATTATGATATTACTTGTGACAAAAATAAGGAAAAATATGTTTTAGAACTGTCTAAGTATTTTGATAAAAAAGTTAGAGATTTGTCTTTTAAATTAAAAAATATAGATCAATCAAGGCTACTTGTTTTAACTGGAATTATGCTTAGTGAAGAATTAAACAATATCATGAAAGATAAATCTAAAATTGATAATCCTTATGGAAAAAATTATAAAGATGAAATAGAAAGTTTAAAACAAAAACATTTTGAAACTTCATCAATAGTAAAAAATAAAATAGATAAATTAATTTCACGAATTCAATCTTTAGCTAAATGAAAATTCTTTTTTTTGGTGATATATTTGGCAGATCAGGAAGAGATGCTTTAATAAAACAATTACCTTATTTTAAAAAAAAATACATTCCCGATTTTATTTTAGTAAATGGTGAGAATGCTTCACATGGAAAAGGTATATCACATTCAATTTGTAACGACTTATTTTCAGCTGGAATAGATGTTATTACAGGCGGAAATCATATTTTTGATAATCAAGATGTGTTTAATTTTATTGATACAGAAAAAAGATTATTAAGACCTAATAATTATCCTATTGATACACCGGGCAATGGATATGGAATTTATGAAAAAAATCAAAAAAAAATATTAGTTATTAATGTAATGGGAAGAGTATTTATGCAACCATTAGATGATCCATTCGAATCTGTAAGAAAAGTTATAAACGGAAAAGTAATCGGAAAAGATGTTTCAGCTATAATAATTGATATACATTGTGAAGCAACAAGTGAAAAAATGGCAATAGGTCATGAATTTGATGGAAAGACAAGTTTAATTGTAGGCACTCATACGCATATTCCAACAGCAGATGCAAGAATTCTTTCTAATGGAACAGCTTATATTTCAGATTTAGGTATGTGCGGTGATTATAATTCAATTATTGGTATGGATAAAAACAAAGCACTAGAAAGATTCAAAAAAAAAACTCCAGTAAGAGGAATTCACCCTGCTACAGGGGAAGCATCTTTGTCATGTGTTTTAGTTGAAATAGATGATAGAACAGGATTTGCAAAATCTATAAAACAAATAATTACAGGAGGTTCTTTAGAAGAAATTTCTTAATATTTATAAACATGGCTGGTCACTCAAAGTTCAAAAATATAATGTTTCGAAAGGGAGCTCAGGATAAAAAAAGAGCTAAAAAATTTGCAAAATTGGGAAGGGAGATACAAATAGCATCAAAACAAGGTGGTACAGACCCAGATTCAAATCATAGATTACGAACAGCGATAGATGCTGCAAAAGCTGCAAATGTTCCTAAAGATAATATAGAAAGAGCAATTAAAAAAGGGTCTAGTAATGAAACTAATAATTTAGAAGAAATAAAATATGAAGGATTTGGCCCAGGTGGCACTTCGTTGATTGTTGAAACTATGACTGATAATAAAAATAGAACAGTTTCTGAGATAAGACAAATTTTTTCAAAAAATGGAGGGTCAATTGCTGATAACGGGAGTGTATCACATAGTTTTGAGAGAAAAGGTGAATTAATTTACAAAGTAGATAAAGATTTAGAAAATAAAATTTTTGATTTAGCTATTGAGGAAGATGCAGATGATATTACTAGTGATAATGAAACCCAAATTATATATTGTAAACCTGAACTAATTAATACAATCAAAGAAAAAGTTTCAACTTTATCAATAGAGCCTTTGTCAGTTGCTTTAACATGGATTTCATCTAATAAAATTTCAATTGATGGAGAAGAAGCAAAAAAATTATTTCATTTAATTGATCAATTAGAAGACAATGAAGATGTGCAATCAATTTCTTCAAATTATGATGTATCTGATGATTTTTTAAATGAAATAAATAATTAATAAAATACTTATTGTTTTATTAAAAAAGGAATGTAAATCTATAAATGTCGGGTAATTTTTTTTAACATTTATTTCTAGTGGTTTATAAAATAAAGCAACCCGAAATTCCTCAAAAATCTATTAATAGTTTCCCTATATATTTAGGAATTGATCCTGGAGTCAATGGGGCTATTGCTTTTTATATGGTGGGTAGTAATAAATTAAAAATTGAAGATATGCCAACTATCAAACAAAAGGTTGGTAAAAAAGAAAGAAAACAAATTGATTCCAAACAATTGGTGAAAATCATTAAAAGTTTAAAAAAAATAAATCATGCTTTTGTTGAAAAAGTGAATGCTTATCCGCAACAAGGTGTAGTAAGTGTTTTTAATTTTGGATACAGTTATGGTGTAATTATTGGAATTTTGTCTTGTAGATCTATTCCTATAACTTATGTTTTACCAAGAAAGTGGAAAGAAGATATTAATTTACAAACTAAAAAACTTTCAAGAAAAAGACCAACTACAAACAAAAAAAAATTTAAAGATTGGGACAAATTAAGGGCAAAAGGGAAAGCAATGAATAAAGAATTTGCTAGAGATCGAGCTATTAAAGAATTTCCAAATTATAAAGAATATTTTAAGAGAAAGAAAGATGATGGCAGAGCTGAAGCAGCTTTAATTGCTCTATGGGGGGCAACAAAAAACAATCCACAAGGAAATAATAATTGATAGAAATAATACTTTGTTTTTAACGTTATAAATCTAGAATAGTAAAATAAAATCATGGAAAACCAAGCTGTAGATGCAGTAAATTTAGTACAAAGTAGCGCTTACGATCTATCTATTTTGTCCTTATTTCTTAGAGCAGATCCAGTTGTTAAATTTGTTATAATTGGGCTTTTTGTATCATCAATATGGAGTTGGGCAATAATTATAAATAAAGTAAAAATGATAAGAAAGATGAATACAGTTACAAAAAAATTTGAGGATCTTTTCTGGTCATCCTCTTCGTTAGAAGATCTGTATACTAAAACAGAAAATAAGAATGATAACCCTATGATAGCAATCTTTAATAAATCAATGTTAGAATGGCTAAAGGTTAGAAATTCTAAAATTAAAGAAAAAATAGAAAATAGATTAAACAACGTTTTGGTTTCATCTATAAATAATGAAATTACAAAATTAGAAAAAAATATGATTTTTCTAGCGTCTTTAGGTTCATCAGCCCCTTTTGTTGGTTTATTTGGAACTGTATGGGGTATTATGAATAGTTTTCAAGCTATTGGTATTACAAAAAATACTAGTTTGGCAGTCGTAGCCCCAGGAATTGCTGAAGCATTATTTGCAACAGCATTAGGACTTATCGCAGCAATACCTGCGGTTATAGCTTATAATAAAATATCAAGTGTTTTTGATAACTACTCAATTAAATTAGAAACATTTTCTCAAGAATTTGTTAATCGTGTAACAAAATAAAAAAATGTCTAGTAAACCGATACAAAGAGTTAGCAGTTTAAAATTTTCTAGGATATTAAAAAGAAATAAAACAATTAGTCAAATAAACGTAACTCCAATGGTCGATGTTATGTTAGTTTTACTAGTAATATTTATGATAACTGCTCCATTATTGAAAGTTGGAGTTCCAATTAATTTACCAAAAACCAAAGCAAAGGCATTGCCTGAAGACCAAACACCTTTATCTGTAACAATTAATAAGGAAGAAAAGATTTTTGTACAAGATACAGAAATAAGTTTAGAAAAATTAATACCTAAATTAATTTCTATTTCAAAAAATAGGAATGATAGAAAAATTTTTATCAGAGCAGACGAGGTTTTGTCATATGGCCGAGTAGTTGAAGTAATGGCAGTAATTACATCGGCTGGTTTTAATAAAATCGCTCTAGTTACTGATTTTGAAACAAAAAAATAAATGATATTAAATAATTTAATTTTTCTTCCAATTAAAAGAGAAGTTTTGGAAAAAAAGAATTATCTTTTACAGTCTTTGGGGCTTCATTTGTTAATAATAATGTTGATTTACTACGGATTGCCAAATCTATTTAGATATCGTGCAGAATTTCTACCTCCTTTGCCAGTTGAAATAATAAATATTTCAGATAAGACAGCAGCACCGAAAATTAATTTTAAAAAAACTCCTGACACATCAAAAAATAAAACCAATTACGCAAATCAAGAAAATATTAAATATAATAATCAAACTAAAATTCCAGATACCACTGAGATAACCGAAGAAACGAAAGAAGCTGTCCAAATAAAAAAAAAAAAAATTGTTAAATTAAAAGAACTAAAAAAAAAACCTAATCAACTACAAAGTGTTTTAAAATCTATAGAGCAAGTAAAAAAAGATTTTAGCGATAAAAAAAAAAAAGATAAAGAAGAAGCCAAAAGTGAAGAAAAAGTAACACCTACAAAATTAGGAATAAATTTAACAATAAGTGAGATAGATGCTGTTAGAAGGCATTTTGAACAATGTTGGAATATTCCATCAGGAGCTAGAGAAGCAGGAAATTTAGCTACAGAAATTAAAGTAAGATTTAATAAAGAAGGTAACGTTGTAGATGCTAGAATAGCTGATATTAGCAGAATGAAAAGAGATAGATATTTTAGGACTGCAGCAGAGAGTGCTCTTAGAGCTGTTTTAAATCCAAGATGCAAAAACGCACCTTTGCCAGAAAATAAATTTGATAAATGGAAAAATTTAACTTTAAATTTTGATCCAAAAAGTATAATTGGATATTAATATTTTTTTTTTAATTAAATTGAAATACACAAAAAAAATAATTCTTTCTTTATTAATCTTCTTTTTCTTTATTTTAAATGTAAAAGCAGAACTAAAGATTGATATAACTTCTGGATATACAGAACCAACACCTATTGGTATTTCAGAATTTAGTGGAACTAATGATGAAGAAAATGAAATAGCTAAGCAAATAACAAAGTTAGTAATTGCAGATCTAAATAACAGCGGACTCTTTAAGGTTATTGATCCAAAGGCATATATACAAAAAATTTCAAATCCAAATATTATACCTAAATTTGCTGATTGGAAAGTTATAAACACACAAGCATTAATTGTTGGTTCTACACAATTAAGTCCTAGTGGCAATGTTAGAATTGAATTTAGATTATGGGATGTTTTTGCTGAACAACAAATGGCTGGATGGGCGTTTAGTACAGCAAGAAGTAATTGGAGACAGATTTCTCATCGAGTAGCAGATAAAGTTTATGAGAGACTGACTGGGGAAATTGGTTATTTTGATACAAGAATTGCATATATCGCAGAAAGTGGCCCACAGAAACAAAGAATTAAAAGACTTGCAATTATGGACCAAGATGGGGCTAATCATCGTTTTTTAACAGACGGTACTAATTTAGTTCTTACACCTAGGTTTTCTCCATCGCAACAAGAATTAACTTATTTATCATATATTGGAAGGACTCCAAGAGTGTATTTATTAGATATTGAAACAGGTAAGCAAGAAGTTGTAGGTGACTTTCCTGGAATGACTTTTGCGCCTCGTTTTTCACCAATGGGGGATTTAGTTATAATGTCTTTAGCAACAGAAGGTAATTCAGATATTTATTCATACAACCTTCAAACAAATATAAGAAAGCAATTAACTAGTTATAGAGGAATTGACACATCTCCATCTTATTCTCCAAATGGAAAAAGAATTGTTTTTAATTCTGATCGTGGTGGGTCACCACAAATTTATGTTATGAACAATAAGGGGAAAAAAATAAAAAGAATTAGCTATGGTAAAGGTCATTATTCAACACCAGTATGGTCTCCAAGAGGGGATTATATTGCTTTTACAAAGTTTTATAATCGTACTTTTTATATTGGCGTTATGACAGCTGAAGGAAAAGGAGAAAGAGTAATAGCCAAAGGTTTTCTCGTAGAAGGACCTACTTGGACTCCTAATGGAAGAATAATAGCGTATACAAAAAAAGATTATCCTAATAAAAAAAAAGAAGGGAAAACAAGGATATTCTTGATTGATGTAACGGGCTTTCATGAAAGAGAAATTATAACTCCACTAGAGGCATCTGATCCAGCATGGTCTCCTTTATTAAATTAAAAAAAAAGTTAAAAAACACTTGTATCTCTTAAAGCGACTACTATAATTTATTAAAGTAAATACTTTACATTTTATTAGTGTTATAGGGATGCATATTATTATAAGAAATATTTCAGTACTTATCTTTTCTATCTTCATGTTCAGTTGCACTCAACAAGGTGCGATGGAAGACGTTTCAACAGGTCTTTATGAAAAAGGTGGAATGTCTTATCTTGATAAAAACATGACAGTCCCTGCAAAAATATATTTTGATTATGATCAATATTTAATAACAGACATGGCACAAGGTACACTGGATATGCAAATTGCATGGATGGATGAAAATCCTTCAAAATTTATACTTATAGAAGGTCATTGCGATGAAAGAGGTACACGTGAATACAATCTAGCTCTGGGTGAAAGAAGAGGTAATGCGGTTAGAGAATATTTATCTTCAATGGGCATAGATGAAGAAAGATTGAACGTTGTTTCATATGGTAAAGAAAGACCTGATGCTGAAGGATCATATGACGATGCATGGCAAAAAAATAGAAGATCAGTTACAACAATAGACGTTGATAGATAATTGAATTTATCCTTCTTTTCTCATAATTTTATAGTAATCTAAACAATATTTATACAACTAGGTTTCTAAAAAAATTTAGTCAAGAATGTTTAATTACAAAACAAATATTTCAATATATTTTTTATTTTTATTTCTTTTTATTCCATTTGATTTAAAAGCAATAGATGAATTTGATTATAATTTACTTAGTGAGAAATTAAATCGTTTGGAACAAGAAATATCTGATATTCAAAAATCAATATATTCTACTAATGACAATACATCTATTAAAGAAAATACAAAATCTGTTCCTTTAAAATATCAAAGAAGAATAAATAAAATGGAAAATGATTTTGCTAAAATGAACGGAAAATTTGAAGAAATCTTTTTTAGATTAGACCAATTGAAAGAACAATTAGATAGAATTAACTCTGACGTTAATTTTAGATTATCCACAAACAATAATGATAATTCAGGAGGTTTACCTAAATCTAAAAGAGATAGATCTGGTGAAAAAGATACGCATGCTTATCCAAAAAATACATCTGATGTTAATACCATTGGTGGAGATGTGGAAATATTAGGAACTATTGATAAGAATGTTAATATAGATGAACCATTTGAAATAGCAAAAAATTTTCAATCCCCTGAAAGTTTATTTAATCATGGAAAAGATTCATTACAAAATTTAAATTACGCGAATGCTGAAATGGCTTTTAGAGGATTTATAAAAAAGTACCCAAAGGATGATAAAGTTCCAAGTGCACATTATTGGCTTGGGGAATCTTTATATGTAAGAGAAAATTATCCTGAGGCCGTTTTAGCTTATGGTGAAATAATAAAAAATTATAAAAAACATAAAAAAGCACCTGCAAGTTTGTTAAAAATTGGAATGTCTTTTTCAAATTTAGATAAAAAAAAAGAATCCTGTGATGCTTTAACCAAAATATTGAAACAATATCCAAATTCTGAAAGAGATATTTTAAAAAAAACAAACTATATAATACAAAAGAATAATTGTTAATTTATAAATGATTGAAAAAGTTTTTTTTAAAATTATGGACTCTCTTGGCCCATATGAAAAAAATCCTCATTTAGCCGTAGCTGTTTCGGGTGGATGTGATAGTTTATTCCTTGCTATTTTAACTCAAAAATGGGTTAGTACCAGAGGTGGAAAAGTAACAGCACTTATAGTTGACCATGGACTGAGAAAAAATAGTGTCAAAGAGTGTAAGAAAACACAAAGAATTTTAAAGAAAAGCAAAATTTCTAGCTATTGTTTTAAATGGGTACAATCAAAAATAACAAAAAAAGGTGTGCAAGAAAAAGCCCGTGAATTTAGATATAATGTTTTTGAAGATTGGTGTTTTAACAAAAATATTGCTCATTTATTAGTAGCCCATCATTTCGAGGACCAAAAAGAAACATTTCTTATGAGATTGAATGATAATAGTAATGTTTATGGTCTAGCGTGTATGCCAAAAATTTTATTTAAAAAAAAAATAAGAATTCTTAGACCTTTGTTAGATTTAAAGAAAAAAGAAATTATTGAATATTTAAAAGAAAAAAAAATAAATTGGATCGAGGATCCGACAAATTTATCTTTAAAATATTCGAGAAACAGATTAAGAAAAATTTTGCCAAAATTAGAGAAAAAAGGGTTAACAGATAATAAATTAAAAAAAATATTAAAAAGAGCACAAAAAGAAAGAAATAAAATTGAAAATAAATCAACTGTTTGGTTAATTAAGAATGTAGTAATTGATCCCCTTGGTTATGCATCAATAAACTTTAATAATTTGAAATTATTAAATAAATATTATTTTACTTTTATTTTTTCTAGAATACTTAATATAATTTCAGGTTCACTTTATTCAACAAAATCGAAATATGTTTACAATTTTTACACAAAAATTAAGTCCCATGAAACCATGAACCATACCAACCTAGGTGGGTGTCACATTTTGTTTTCTAAAAAAAAACTATATGTTTGTAGAGAAATCTTTAAAAAAAATAGAAGACAAAAGATAAACTTTAAATTTAATAAGATTATTTGGGATAATAGATTTGAAATTGAACATAAAAAGAATATAAATTTTTTTTTAAAAAAAAAGTTGGGAAAATCAATTTTTATTGAACAATTGCAAAAAAATGGTTGGAATGAAATATTATTAAAGAATGAAAAATTAAAAAAAAAATTTAGTATTCCAAACAAAATCATTTTATCTTTACCAGCAATAAAAAATAAAAAAAATGATGTTTTATATGTACCTCATTTAAAGTATTATTCTAATTCAAAATGTAAGAAAGAATTCTCGAATATGAATTTTATTTTTAAACCAATGATGTCTTTGCCGAATATTTATTAAGAAATGATATTGCCCTTATAAAAAAAAAGATTAAATATAGATATATATGAAAAAATTAAAAAAGAATTTCTTAGTGTGGTTGGTTATAGCGTTCATTTTATCCTCTTTTTATAACTTTTTTACCAAATCACATGAAACTAAAATAGTGCAAGAAATTGCTTTTTCAGATTTTCTAAATGAAGTTGAGAAAGGTAATGTTATAGATGTAAATATTAAAGGTGATTTGATAAATGGAAATTTAGTAGATGATAAAAAATTTAGAACATATGCGCCTTATGATCCAAATTTAATTGAAAAATTATCAAATCAAGATGTAAAAATAAGCGTTGAACCTTATAGAGATAAAGGATCTTCTTTATTAAGTATTATTTTATCATGGTTTCCAATGCTTTTATTAATTGGCGTATGGTTATTTTTTATGCGTCAAATGCAATCAGGAAGTGGAAAAGCACTTGGATTTGGAAGATCAAAAGCTAAATTACTAAACGAACAATCTGGAAAAATTACTTTTAAAGATGTAGCAGGCATAGATGAGTCAAAACATGAATTACAAGAGGTAATTGAGTTTTTAAAAGATCCTTCAAAATTTCAACGACTTGGAGGCAAAATACCTAAAGGAGTTTTATTAGTTGGAGCACCAGGATGTGGTAAAACGCTTTTAGCTAGAGCAGTGGCTGGCGAAGCAAGGGTGCCATTTTTTACTATATCTGGTTCAGATTTTGTAGAAATGTTTGTTGGTGTCGGAGCTTCTAGAGTCAGGGATATGTTTGAACAAGGTAAAAAGAGCGCTCCATGCATTATATTTATTGATGAAATTGATGCTGTTGGTAGACATAGAGGCGCTGGACTTGGCGGTGGGAATGATGAAAGAGAACAAACATTAAATCAGTTGTTAGTTGAAATGGATGGTTTTGAAAGTAATGAGGGTGTAATTATTGTTGCTGCAACTAATAGACCAGATGTACTAGATCCTGCATTATTAAGGCCTGGTAGGTTTGATAGACAAGTAGTTGTTCCAAATCCAGATATACTTGGTAGAGAAAAAATACTAAAAGTTCATTTAAGAAAAGTTCCACTTGCCCCAAATGTTGAACCGAAAGTTATAGCAAGAGGGACGCCTGGTTTTACAGGCGCAGATTTAGCCAATCTTGTAAATGAGAGTGCTTTGTTAGCAGCAAGGAGAAATAAAAGATTTGTTACGATGCAAGAAATGGAAGATGCAAAAGATAAAGTTTTAATGGGAGCTGAAAGAAAATCTATGATAATGACGCTTGAGGAAAAAAAATTAACTGCTTATCATGAATCAGGCCATGCAATTGTTTCTTTACACTTAAAAGATACTGATCCTATTCATAAAGCCACTATTATACCTAGAGGCATGGCGTTAGGATTGGTAATGCATTTACCGGAAAGAGATCAACTTTCACTGACAAAAGCACAATTAGTTGCACGTTTAGCAGTCGCAATGGGCGGGAGAATTGCCGAAGAAATGATTTTTGGGCCATCTAAAGTAACAACAGGTGCTCAATCAGATATTAGTATGGCAACAAATGATGCAAAAAGAATGGTAACTCAATGGGGCATGAGTCAAAAATTAGGACCAATAGCATATGGTGAGAATGAACAAGAGATATTCCTAGGTCATTCAGTAACGCAAAAGAAAAGCGTATCTGAGAAAACTGCACAAGAAATAGATCAAGAAGTAAGAAGAATTGTGATAGAGGCACAAAAAAAAGCTCGTTTAATTTTAAAAAAGAATGTTAAACAATTACACAGGTTAGCCAAAGGGTTGGTTGAACATGAAACATTAAATAGAAAAGAAATTATTGATATTGTAAAAGGTAAAAAAATTAAAAAATCTATTGTAAAAAATACAAAAACTAAAAATGAAACACTCGCCGCAGTTCCTTCTGTAGAAAAAAAGAAAAAAAAAGTAGACCTTTCGGAGCCTCAATTAGAAAACAATTAATATTTAGCAAAAATATTTTTCAAAAAGTAATTCTATAGTTAGAATACATACCATGAATCTTTTTAAACCTTTTAAGAAACCATATTTAGGATTTAAAACCCCAGGCATAATGGGCATTTTAAATATTACCCCTGATAGTTTTTCAGATGGAGGTAAGTACTTTTTGAAACCAAGCATTGCGATTAAAAATGCAATTAAAATGCAAAAAATGGGAGCAGATATTATTGATATTGGTGCTGAATCAACTAGACCTGGGGCAAACACAATATCGCCTGAAGTAGAAATTAAGAGGTTAAAACCTATTATTCTTGGTTTAAAAAGAAAGAAACTAAATATTTCTATTGATACTAGAAATTCATTGACAATGAAGTTTGCTTTAGATAATGGAGTAAAAATTATTAACGATGTTTCTGCATTAAATCATGATCCAGAAAGTATAAATGTAGTTAAATCTTCAAAATGTTTCATAATTTTAATGCATATGCAAGGTAACCCAAAGACAATGCAGAAAAATCCTAAATATAATTTTGCACCAAGAGATATATATTATTTTTTAAAAAAACAAATTATCAAATGTAAAACAAAAGGTATAAAAAAAAATAGGATTATACTTGATCCAGGTATAGGTTTTGGTAAAACAAGTAAGCATAATCTTCAAATTTTACAAAATTTAAAAATATTTCATAAATTAGGATGTAACATTTTAATAGGGTTATCTAGGAAAAGATTTATATCAAATTTGAGTAAAAAAGAAGATCCGATTAATAGAATTCCTGGAACAATAGCAGCAAATCAATATGCTTTAGAACAAGGCGCTGATATTATTAGAGTACACGATGTTAAAGAAGCAATGCAAGCAAAACTTGTATGGCAAGCACTTCAGAAAAAATAATAGCTTTTATAAAATATTATGATTAAAAAATTATTTGGAACCGACGGCATTAGATCTTTATCAAATAATGAAATTTTTAATAATTTATCATTAAATACTTTGTCTAAGGCTATTTTAAAAAACAATACAAGTTTAAAGATTATAGTTGGTAGAGATACTAGGGAGTCAAGTAAAGTAATTGAAAGTAATTTTATAAATGCTTTAAAAAACAATGGTGCAGAAGTATTTAAAGTAGGTTTAATATCGACACCTGCAATATCTTATTTAACAAAAAAACTTAATTGTAATATGGGTATAGTCATATCTGCTTCTCATAACCAATACCAATTTAATGGTATAAAATTTTTTAATAAAAATGGTGAAAAGTTCTCTGATCTAGATGAGAACAAGATTGAAAAATATTTCTTTAAATTAATTAAAAAAAAAGATAATGATAAAAATAATGGAAAAATACAAACAGTAAATAATCCTTTTTTAATATATAAAAAAAAATTTAAAAAAATTTTAATAAAACGTAATTTCTCAACAAAGTTAAAAATTGTAATTGATTGTGCAAATGGCTCATCTTATAAAGTAGCAAAATATATTTTCTCAAAAATAAATATTAATTCAATTTATATAAAAGATAAACCTAATGGTAGAAATATTAATTATAAATGCGGGTCTTTATACCCTAAAAGTTTAATCAATGAAGTTAAAAATAAATCTGCTGATTTTGGTATTTCTTTTGATGGTGATGGAGATAGAATAATTTGCTGTGATGAAAAAGGGCAAATCATTGATGGAGATAAGATTTTAGCATGTTTAGCCAAATATTTTGTTTGCAAATCAACATTAAATACGAGTTCAGTAGTAGGGACTCATATGTCTAATATGAGTCTTGAAAATTTTGTTAAAAACATTGGTTTAAAATTTTATAGATCAAATGTTGGCGATAAGTTTGTTTATAAACTAATGAATAAAAAGAATTGTTTTTTAGGCGGAGAACAATCTGGGCATATTATTTTAAAAGAATATGGACCTTCTGGCGATGGTATTTTAATAGCTTTATATCTAATTAAAATAATTTCTGAATATAACAAAAAAACTAGCGAGATTTTTGATCTTTATAACTCTCATTTTCAAGTACAAAAAAATATAAAATTAAAAGATTCTATTAATAAAAAAAATAAGAAAATTAATAATTTATTAAAATTTTACAACAATAAAGTTGTTGGCAATGTTAGAATTTTAATTAGATTTTCAGGAACAGAGCCATTAATTAGAGTATTAGTAGAAGGTGAAAAACTTAGTATAATCAATAGAATAGCTAATAAATTATCTAATAAAATAAAAAGTATAATTTAAATAAAAAATTTTGATCAAAAATTAATTATAAGAAGTGTTGCGTATTTACAACATATTGTATTAATATTTAATTTTTCTCTTTTAATCAACTATATTTTGTGTATTATGTAATAATACTACTATATGTAGTAATTATGTATAATTACTAATTTTTTATAGGGGGCACTAATGAATGCCTTAAATGTAGCTAAAAGATGGATCGGAGCACTAACAGAGGTTGGTTTGATGCTAATTGCTTTTGGCATCGTTGCTGGTTTACTTTATCCAGGCGCTGTTCCTTTCATTGGTACTGATGTTGTATCCAATATTACTTCATTACTTAGTGAACTAGGTAGTAACGGTATAGTTGGATTAGTAGCATTGGCTATCATATGCTGGTTACTTAATAAAAGATCAATCAGCTAAAATATAAAGTTTCACCCTCCCGAATTTGATCCCGACACGGTGAAGGTGTAGAGTAAAAAAGGGCCCTACAATGGGCCCTTTTTTTTTACTTATTTTTATTTTCCTATAGTTTTTTTTGTTTTTTTAAACCTATTTGTGATTGTATAAATTGACTATCAAATGCGGCAATTTCTCGTTTTGAGGCTTTGCTTTTATCCATTATAGAAAAGAGCCACATTACAATGAACGCTGTTGTTACCGAAAATAGCGCTGGATACTTATAAGGGAATATTGGCTTATCATATCCAAAGACGTCGACCCAAACTGTTGGACCAAGAATTACCAAGATTGTTGCTGTCATAAGGCCGGCACCACCTCCTATTAATGCTCCGTTGGAGGTTAGTTTTTTCCAGTACATGGAGAGAAATAGAATTGGAAAGTTTGCGCTGGCTGCTACGGCAAATGCAAGGCCAACCATAAATGCAACGTTCTGTTTCTCAAAAAGAATACCAAGAAAGATAGCAACACACCCAAGAGTAACGGCTGAGATTTTTGATACAAATAATTCATCTTTTTCGTTAACCTCCCCTTTTTTGAGGGCATAAGCATATAGATCATGGCTAACTGCTGAGGCCCCTGCAAGGGTAAGTCCTGATACTACAGCAAGTATTGTGGCGAAGGCTACGGCTGATATAAATCCCAAAAACACATCCCCTCCGACAGCATTTGCGAGATGTATTGCGGCCATATTATTTCCTCCTCTTAATCCTCCGTCTTCGTTCAAAAATTCAGGGTTTGTCGAAATCAACATAATTGCCCCAAAGCCTATTATGAAGGTTAGTATGTAGAAATAACCAATAAAACCTGTGGCAAAAAAAACAGATTTACGTGCTTCTTTTGCGTCCTTAACAGTAAAAAAGCGCATTAGAATATGAGGAAGCCCCGCTGTTCCAAACATAAGAGCTATACCTAGAGATATTGCTGAAACAGGATCTGATACCAGCCCACCAGGTTGCATGATAGCGTAACTTTGCGGATGGGCGTTTACTGCCTTCTGAAAGAGTGACTCGAAACTGAAACCAGTAGTCCACATAACTGCGATTGTCATGAAGGTTGCTCCAAACAAAAGTAACACAGCCTTGATAATTTGGACCCATGTGGTTGCTAACATACCACCAAAACTTACATAGAGAACCATTAGCACCCCAACTATAACGACAGCAAACTCATAGGGGAGTCCGAATAGTAGTTGAATCAGTTTGCCCGCTCCAACCATTTGTGCAATGAGGTATAAGGCAACAGTTATTAACGATCCGCTTGCAGCAAGGCATCTTATTTTGGTCTGATCAAGCCGGTGTGATACAGCGTCAGCAAATGTATAATCTCCTAAATTGCGTAGTCGTTCAGCGAGTAGAAATAATATAATTGGCCATCCTACTAGAAATCCAATTGAATAAATAAGACCATCATATCCCGAAAGATATACAAGACCGGAAATACCTAAAAAAGATGCAGCAGACATATAGTCACCTGCAATAGCTAATCCGTTTTGTAGGCTTGTAATTTTTCCTCCTGCAGCATAAAAGTGAGAACGTGATTTTGTCCTTTTGGCAGCCCAATAGGTGATCATAAGAGTTGCGAAGACAAATATGAAGAACATTGTTATTGCCGGATAATTTGTCATTTATTCTTTTTCAGAATTATTTTCTCTGTTTGGTCAAATTTTCGATTTGCTATAAAGACGTAAATTCCCGTTGATGCAAAAGCCAATAGTATAATCGAAACTCCGATGGGAATTCCAATTGTGATAATTGATTCATCGGATATTCTAAGTCCTAGCACTTCAGGGAAAAAGGCAATCAGGAGTATAAAAGAAAAGTAAGTTAAAAGTGTAATTGCCGATAGAAGCCAGCTAACAAAAAACTTTTTTTTAACTAGAGATTTGAAGTCTTTACTGCTAATAATCTTTTTTTCTAAATGAGACCCCATTGAAACTAGACCCCTTAAATTCTATCTCTTGTTATTTTAATTTTTTTAGAAATTTTATATTTATTTAAGCTCAAGAACTCTTTCGACTTTTTTTGCATTCCTTTATTTACATAATCTCGAATATCATGAGTGATATGCATTGAACAAAATTTTGGTCCACACATAGAACAAAATTGCGCAACCTTTGCCCCTTCTGATGGCAATGTTTCATCGTGAAATGATTCTGCTTTTTTTGGGTCTAATGATAAATTAAATTGGTCACGCCATCTAAATTCAAATCTTGCTTGGCTTAAAGAATCATCTCTAATTCTTGCTCCAGGATGACCTTTTGCTAAATCAGCTGCATGTGCTGCTATTTTATATGAAATGACTCCTTCTTTTACATCTTCTTTATCAGGAAGACCAAGGTGTTCTTTTGGTGTAACATAGCATAACATTGCAGTTCCGTACCATCCAATCATTGCTGCGCCAATCGCACTTGTTATATGATCATAGGCAGGAGCTATATCAGTAGTTAAAGGACCTAAAGTATAAAAAGGAGCTTCATTACATATTTTTAATTGTTTTGTAACATTTTCTTTAATTAGATTTATCGGTACATGACCAGGTCCTTCAATCATGACCTGACAATCCATTTTATATGCAATTTTATTTAACTCACCTAAAGTTTCAAGTTCAGCAAATTGAGCTTTATCATTTGCATCTGCTATTGAACCGGGTCTTAATCCATCACCTAGTGAAAAAGAAACATCATAATTTCTCATAATTTCACATATTTCGTTAAATTTAGTATATAAAAAATTTTCCTTGTGATGAGCTAAACACCATTTAGCCATAATAGAGCCACCACGAGAAACAATGCCAGTTGTTCTTTTTGAAGTTAATGGTATATGTGATAATCTCACACCAGCGTGAATTGTAAAATAATCTACACCTTGTTCTGCTTGTTCAATTAAAGTATCTCTATAAACTTCCCATGTTAAATCCTCAGGACTTTCCACTTTTTCTAAAGCTTGATAAATTGGCACTGTTCCAAGAGGTACAGGACAATTTCTTATAATATACTCACGAATGTTATGAATATTTTTTCCTGTAGATAAATCCATAATTGTGTCGGCGCCCCATCTAATAGCCCATACCATTTTTTCTACTTCGTTAATTGCATCAGAAGTTATAGATGAGTTTCCAATATTTGCATTAATTTTTACATAAAAATTTCTACCAATTATCATTGGCTCTAATTCTGTATGATTGATATTAGATGGAATAATTGCCCTACCTCTTGCTATTTCATCCATAACATATTTTGGCGTTATTATTTGAGGAATGGCTCCTTTTTTAATTTTGTTTTTTCTTTCTTTTCTTAATTCATTTTCTCTTATAGCAACATACTCCATTTCAGGAGTTAATATTCCTTTTTTGGCATAATATAATTGAGTAATAAAACTACTTTTTTTTGCCTTATAAACATTTTTTTCTTTTTTAAAAATATGTAAAATTTTGTCACTCTTTTTTGTAAAACCATTATCTTTGTAAGTTACCTTTCTTCCTCTATACATGATTATAGATTTATTTTTTTTTATCCATTTACCTCTATTCTTTTTTAAGCCTAAGTTTATATTAAAATCATTATTACTTTTAAATTCTGTATAAACTCCTGAACTATCGTAGAGATTGATTATATTTGGTTTAGCTTCTTTAGATAATTTAATTTGCCTAATAGGGACTCTAATATCATGAAAGATTTTTCCTTTTAAATAAATCTTTTTTGAAGAAGGGAATGGTCCAATTGTAATATTTTCTTTTTTTTTATTATTAATTCTTTTATCCATTTCTCTTTCCCTACGCTAATATTATTCAGTTCAGGTCTTAAGGGTTTTTTTCTCAGCTATTTTCGCTCCCCCAAGAGACATTAAAAAAGTAGTAATAATTTTTTCTATTATTATAACATATAATGTATGAATCAAAAAAAGAATTTACTCCCCACTGGTTTTAGAGATATTTTAACAAATGATGCAAATCTTCAATTTGAATATGGGCAAAAATTAGTAAAAAATTTTGATTTATGGGGTTATTCTTTTATAGAACCACCAATTATTGAATATGAAAAAACCTTATCTGATATAAAGAATAAATTATTAAATAAAAAAACATTGTCTTTTTTTGATCCTTTGACAAAGGAAAAGGTATCATTAAGGCCTGATATTACTACACAATTAGCCAGAATAGCAGAAGATAGATTATTTGGCTTACCTAAACCTTTAAGATTATGCTATTTTGGAGATGTTTTTAGAGCGGATAAACCAAAACTATCATCAGATAGACAATTTAAGCAAGCAGGTTTTGAAATTATAGGTACAAAAAATTTGTTTGCTGATATTGAGGTAATTAATTTGAGTTTAGATTCTTTAAACAAAATTAATTTTAAAAAAATTAGTATAGATATTAATGCTCCAATCATATTAGAAAAAATATTTGACGATTTTAAAGTTTCACCAACTAACAGGGTTAGTTTTAGAAAACTTGTTGCAAAAAAAAATATTAAAGAAATTTATAATTACGATGTTAAATTATTCAATATTTTAAAAGAAATTATTGATGCTTCAGGGGCATTAAAGAAAAATCTAAAAAAATTAAAAAAAATAAAATTAGGAAGCAATGCTAAGAAAATTATAAAAGATTTTATAAACGTTTGTTCTCTATTGGAAAAGAAAAATTATGATGAATATAAAATTTCAATAGATTTGTTAGATCATAGAGGTTTTGAGTATTATACAGGTATAACATTTAGTATATTTTGCTTAAATTCTAGTAAAGAAGTTTGTAGAGGTGGACGTTATTTAACATCAAAAAATAAAGATGCTGTTGGATCAACTTTTCTTTTAAATCAGTTTTTACAACTAAGAAGAATTTCAAAAAATAATAAAAAAAAAATTTTAATTTCATATAACAGTATATTTGATAAAAACTTACCTAAATTACGAAAAAAAGGCTGGGTTACAATTCAAAATATTGACAGTGATAATGATAAAAAAATTGCTAAATTACATAACTGTAAATTTATTTTTAAAAACAACAAAATAAAGCCATTAAAATGAAGAATCTTACAATAGTAGGTGCACAATGGGGAGATGAAGGAAAAGGTAAAATTGTAGACCATTTATGTGGTAAATTTGATGTAGTTTTAAGATTTCAAGGTGGGCATAATGCTGGACATACAATAGTTATAGGTAAAGAAAAGTTTATATTAAGCATTCTTCCATCAGGTTTAATTAGAAATAAATTATGTATAATTGGTAGCAGTGTAGTTATAGATCCTATACATTTTTTAAAAGAAATAGCTTTATTAAAAAAAAAAAAAATTAAAATATCTAAAAAAAATTTAAAAATTGCTAACAATGCATCAATATTATTACCTTTTCATTCAATCATAGACCAAGTAAGAGAAAAACAATTATCAAAAAAAAAAATTGGAACTACTGGAAGAGGTATAGGCCCTTGTTATGAAGATAAGGTTGCTAGAAGGGGTTTAAAAATTTGTGATTTAGAAGATACAAATATTCTGAGAACAAGATTAAAAAATATAGTTAATTTTCATAATATTTTTTTAAAAAATTTTTCACAAAAAATAATTTCATTTAATGAAGTTTATAAATTATTAATATCAATAAGAAAAAAGATTCTGCCATTTTCTATTGATGTAAGTGATTTAATAAATAGTAAGTTTTATTTAAGAAAAAAATTCCTTTTTGAAGGTGCACAAGGTTTAATGCTAGATATAGATCATGGGACGTATCCTTTTGTAACTTCAAGTAATACAATTCCTGCAACGGCAGCTTCTAGCTTAGGTTTAAAACCATCAAGAATTGGACATATATTAGGAGTTATCAAAGCTTATACGACAAGGGTAGGTGAGGGACCTTTTCCAACTGAAATTAAATCTAATTTAGGATTAGAACTCGCAAAGAATGGAAATGAATTTGGAAGTGTTACTGGACGCCCAAGAAGATGTGGTTGGTTTGATGCTATACAATGTAAAAAAGCAATTAATATTGCTGGTATTGATTCATTAGCATTAACAAAAATTGATGTATTGGATAATTTTAAAGAAATAAAAATTTGCCATCATTATAAACTAGGAAAAAAAATAATTAAATTTATGCCTAACTCAAGTAAAATTTTAAATAAAATAAAACCTAGGTATTTAACTCTGAATGGATGGTGTAGTGATACGACTAGAATAAAAAATAAAAAGTCATTGCCAAAAAATGCACAAAATTTTATTAATGTTATTGAAAAACTTTTAAATATACCTATAGTTTTTCTTTCAAACGGCCCTGATAGAAATGATATTATTAAATTAAAAGAATTAAATTAATTTAAAACATGAGAAATTTCTTCTCTTTCTAAATTCTTTTTTATCAACAAATTCTTCACAGATTTTTTTAATTTTTCCATTGCCCTAACTTCAATTTGTCTAACTCTTTCTCTTGAAATTTTGTAATGATTACTTAAAAACTCAAGGGTTTTAGGTTTATCTTTCAGCCTTCTTTGAATCATTATATATTTTTCTCTTGGGCTTAAAACATTTATAGCTTCTGCTAATAAACCTTTTCTTTGGTCTAGTTCTTGAGAATTTGATATTGTATACTCTTGTGTAGGTGAAGTATCAACTAACCAATCTTGCCATTCTCCTTCACCATCTTCTTTAAGTGGAGCATTTAATGAATGATCTGGGCCAGCTAATCTTCTATTCATTTCAGTTACCTCTTTCTTTGAGACATTTAAGTTTTTTGCTATTTTATTTACATTTTCAGGTAACATATCTCCTTCTTCATAAGCCCTCAAACTTGATTTAATTTTTCTTAAATTAAAAAATAATTTTTTTTGTGCAGCAGTTGTGCCCATTTTTACTAATGACCAGCTATGTAATATATATTCTTGGATAGATGCTCTTATCCACCACATTGCGTAAGTAGCTAATCTGAATCCTCTTTTATAATCAAATCTTTTTATAGATTCAAGCATTCCTATATTTCCTTCTGAAATTAATTCATTTATTGGCAATCCATATCCTTTATAGCCCATGGCAATTTTAGCCACTAATCTTAAGTGACTTGTAACTAAAATATGAGCAGATTCAATGTCTTTCTTTTTTGTCCATTTCATTGCCAAATCTCTTTCATATTTTGGTTCTAATAAAGGATACTTTCTTATTTCTTGTAAGTATCTATTTAAACCGCTTTCTGAAGTGATTCTTGGTAAGTATTTAAAAACTGCTGTAATAATAATAACCCTTAAAAAAATTAATAAAATTCGATATTTATATAACGATTCTATTAAATAATATTAGTTTATTACTTATCCACAGTTTCTCATAATTATATTATACTTGTCAAGTGATTAAATTAATTTTAAATTCTCTATTAAGTTACTGAAATCAATAGGTAATTTAGAATTTATTTGTATTTTATTATTTTTTATTGGATGAATGAAGCTTAAGAAATAGGCATGTAAAGCCTGTCTTTTAAATGAAACTATATGATTTATTAAAGATTTATCCACATTTTTTAGTAATTTTGATTTGTTTTTTCCATATTTTTTATCTCCTATTAAAGGGTTTCCTGAGCTGGATAAATGCACTCTTATTTGATGAGTTCTTCCTGTAAGTAATTTACATTCAATTAATGATGCTACATTGGAAAAATTTTTTTTAACTTTATATTTTGTAATTGCTTTTTTTCCTCCAATTTGAAGAATAGAGAATTTTTTTCTATTTTTTGGATTTCTTCCTATATTCATTGTGAAACTTCCACTATTTTTCTCTAGCAATCCCCAAACAATAGCTAAATATAAACGATTTATTTCTCTTTTCTCAAATTTTTCTTTTAGTAATTGATGGGTTTTGTTATTTTTAGCAATTATTAATAAACCGCTTGTATCTTTATCTAGTCTATGAACTATCCCAGGCCTATCTATTCCAGATAAATTTGATAGATTTTTTCCATATTTTTTTGTTAAAAAACTTACTAACGTTTGTTCCTCATGTCCTGCACCTGGATGAACTGTTAAACCACTAGGTTTATCTAATACAATTAAGTCTTTATCTTCGTGTAAAATTTTTATATTTTGTAAGCACATTTAAAAAAAATATATGAAATATTTAAAATCTATAGTAATTCTTATGGGAGTGTTAATTTTTTTTGCAACATCATCTATTATTTATATTGTCTTCGATAGATTATTTTCAAAACAAACTTTGATATTTCCTAAAAAAGATGAGTTAAAGAAACTACAATTAAGTGAAAATAGTGAAATAATTAATGCTAATATTTCAGATGACAAATTGATATTAACTATTAAATTAAATCAAAATTATCAAATAATTATTTATGATTTAAAAAGTGGTAAACAGTTATATTTTTTTGAAACAAATTAATGATAAAATCAATTTATAAAATATATTTTTTATTTCTTTTTTTAATTCTTAATAATTGCTCAATATCTTTGCAAAATTTATTTGATACTTTAAATTATACAAAAAATAGCGCTGATCTTGCCACATATTTTGTAACAGATAAAACAACCACTGATCATGCTTTATCATATCTATTTAAAAAAGATTGTTCGATTGCAAGATCTCTAAAATTAAAGCAAATTTGCCAAGAAATAAATAAAGAAAATTTAATTGTAAATAAAGAGTATTTAAATTTAAATAAAACCAAAAAAGTATATAAAAAAAGAATTGTTAAAATCAAAAAAATCAAAGTTCCATCTATGGCCTATTGAATTAAATAAAAAAAATGATTTCTCTTAAAAATATAACAAAAAAATTTGATGAGTTTGTAGCCGTTGATAATCTTAGTATGGATATAAAAAATGGAGAAGTTCTTGGTTTTTTAGGCCCTAATGGTGCTGGAAAGTCTACTACTATGAAAATGATTACAGGTTTTATGAAACCTACAGAAGGAATAATAAAAATAAAAGATATGGATGTTGATGTAAAACCAATAGAGTGTAAAAAATTGATAGGATATTTACCAGAAGGCGCTCCATTGTATGGAGATATGACACCTATTAGTATGCTAAAATTTGTGGCATATACTAGAGGGATGTCTTTTCAAGAATTTAAAAAAGCTTTAGACATTGTTGTAGTAAAAACTGAAATAACAGATGTTATTAACCAACCAATCGATACTTTATCTAAAGGTTATAAAAGAAGAGTAGGGCTAGCTCAAGCATTAATACATGATCCAGAAATTTTAATTTTAGACGAACCAACAGATGGTTTAGATCCAAACCAAAAACACCACGTGAGAAATTTGATAAATGAAATGGGTAAAAAAAAAGCAATAATAATTTCTACTCATATTCTGGAAGAAGTAGATTCCGTTTGTTCACGTGTTTGTATTATTGCTAAAGGAAAAAAGATTGTTGATAAAAAGCCTAATGATTTAAAAAAAATCTTTAAAAACAAAAACTTAGATAGCATTTTTAGAGAAATTACATTAAAAAAATAATTATATTTATGAATGTACTTTTAAATATAGTAAAAAGAGAATTAGCAAGTTATTTTTCCACACCACTTGCTTATGTTTTCATAGTAATTTTTTTAACACTTATAGGATCTTTCACATTCTATTTAGGAAATTTTTTTGTTAGAGGCCAAGCAGATTTAAACGCATTTTTTGCTTTTCATCCATGGGTATATATATTGTTAATACCGGCTGTTACTATGAGGTTATGGGCAGAAGAAAGAAAGACAGGAACAATTGAATTATTGATGACACTACCATTAACAACAACACAATCAGTTATAGGCAAATTTCTTGCTGCTTGGATTTTTATATTTATTGCATTGCTTTTAACTTTTCCTATTTGGCTTACAGTAAATTATTTAGGCCAACCAGATAATGGAGTTATTCTAGCAGGATATGTAGGTAGTTTATTTATGTCAGGAGCTTATTTATCAATAGGATCTTGTATTTCTGCTATTACTAAAAATCAAGTGATAGCATTTGTCATAGCTTCAACCACATGTTTTATTTTTACTATGAGCGGTCTAGATTTAGTGTTAAATTTTTTTAAACTTTGGGCTCCTGAGTTTTTAGTAAACACTATTTCTTCTATGAGCTTTCTTACTCATTTTGATTCAATAACAAAAGGAGTCATAGAGATAAGGGACTTTCTTTTTTATGTGAGTGTGATTATATTTTGGCTTTTTTTAAATGTTATTATAGTTGAATTTAAAAAATTTAATTAAACTTTATGTTAAAAAAAATATTAAATAACCAAAATAAGCTTACCCTAATTATTTTATTGGCAGTGATTTCTTTTTTTTCATTTAATTTTTTAAATAAAAATTTTTTAAAAAATTTAAGATTTGATCTTACAAAATCAAATGTTTACACGTTATCAGATGGAACAAAATCAATTTTAAAATCTATTAAAGAGCCACTTGATTTTAAATTATTTTACACAAAAGAAATTAGCGATGTTAACCCAGTTTATCAAAATTATTATGATAGAGTAAAAGAAATACTTGAACAGTACGTGCTGTTATCTAATAACAAAATTAAATTAAAAATATATAATCCAAAACCTTTCTCAAACGAAGAAGACAAAGCTGTTGAATATGGTCTACAAGGCGCTGAAATCATGGCTGGAGTTTATGGTTATTTTGGGTTAATTGCAAATAATAGTACTGATGATGTAGAAAAGATTATTTTTTTTCAACCAGATCGTAGTCAATTTTTAGAATATGATTTGAGTAAGATTGTTGCAAATTTGGCAAATCCAAACAGAAGATTAGTTGGACTGTATACAGATTTACCAATGATTGGCACATTTAATCCTTTAGCTAAAACACAAGAAGCAGCTGCAGCTCCTCCATGGGAAGTTTACAATCAAATGAATGAGTTTTTTGAAATTCAGAGAATTCATGAAAAAACAAGCTCTATTCCGAAAGAACTTGATTTATTAATGATAGTTCATCCAAAAAAAATTCCAGAAAAATTATTATACATGCTTGATCAATTTGTATTAAGAGGAGGCAAACTACTTGTTTTTATTGATCCTAATTCGGAAACAGAAAGTTTTTCTCCTGACGCAAATCAAATAAATAAGGGCGATAGCAACAATTCTAATTTAAATGAACTTTTAAATAAATGGGGAGTAGAATTGGTAGAAAATAAAATTGTTGGCGATTTACTTTCAGCTAGAAGAATCGAAATTGGAGATTCAAACCAACCATCTGTTACAGATTATCTTGCATGGCTTGATATAAAAAAAGATCACATGGATGAAACACATCAAGTAACTTCTAAAGTTCAAAGATTAACTTTTGCAACATCAGGATTCCTAAAAAATAATAATCAAAACAACGATATGAATTTTAAAAGATTAGTATGGAGTACAACTCAATCCATGCAAATTGATGTATCTGAGGTTAGATTTGCCCCAGATCCAACTACATTATTAAGAAATTTTGTTCCTTCTAATGAAGAACTTACTTTAGCTGCTGAAATTAAGGGGAATTTCTTATCTAATTTTCCCAATGGCCCACCAGAGACAAAGAGGGATGATTTTGATAAAAATAAACATATAAGTAAATCAATTAAACCGTCTACTTTAGTTGTTATTGCTGATGCAGACATGTTATATGATGAATATTGGTTAAGATATGAACAGTCTGGAGAAATAACTCCTATAGCAAATAATGCTGATTTTACAGTTAATTTATTAGAATATTTAAATGGTACTGAAGATTTAATTGGATTAAGAGGAAAAGGTGTTTCTTCATTACCATTCACTAAAGTAGAAAAGATTCAAAAAGAAGCAGAGCAAAAATTTAGAGCAAAAGAACAAGAACTTCTAGAGAAGTTAAACAGTTATCAAAGTAAATTGGAAAATATACAAAAAGGTTCAAAAGAAGATGGGGAGGAAAAGTCACTTTTAACAGGAAAAGAAGCTTTAGAAATTGATAAATTTAGACAGGAAATGATTATTGTTAGATCTGAACTTAGAAAAGTGCAGAATGCATTAAGAAAAGATATTGAAAAATTAGATAGTACTTTAAAATTTTTTAATATTTTCTTTGTACCAATTTTATTAATTATTATTTCTATAGCGCTTGGGTTTACTGAAAGAAGAAAAAGGCACCAAAAGCATATTGTAAGAGAAACAAATTAAAAAAATGTCTGATAAATATTTTATATATTTAGTTTTAATAACAATCTCATTATTATTATTAGCGTTAATATCATTTTTAATTCAACCTAGATATGAAGCATCTATAAAAAGAGGAGAAGTAATTTTTGAAAATATTAAAAATCAGTTAAATGATATTAAAGAAATAAATATTGATAATAATAAAAATAAAATTTCAATTATAAAAGACCAAGAGAAATGGTATATGATATCAAAATCGGGTTATATAGTAAAAAATGAAGTAGTGAGAAGGAATTTGATTCAGATTTCAGAATTAAGATTTTTTGAAAAAAAAACAAAGGAAGAATCTTTGTATTCTCGATTAGATCTTGAATATCCAAATGATGAATATGGAAACTCTAAATTTATAACTATAAAAAACAGTGATAAAGAAATTTTAATAGAATTTATTTTAGGAAAGAAAAAAAATAATGGAGTTTATATAAAGAAATTTAAAGACAAGCAAACATGGTTGACATCAGGAGTTCTTGATATGTCATCAATAGAAAAAGATTGGTTAGAAACTAAAATTTTAGATATAAATTATGATGATGTAAAAAAAATATCAATAAAACATGTTAATGCTGGAGATTCTTTTTCTTTAAGTAAAGACGAAAAAAATGAAAATTTATTAATTGATAATTTAAATAAAGAACAAATACCTAAAAGTGATTTAATTGCAAATTATTTAGGTTATTTTTTTACTAATTTAGTTTTCAATGATGTTGCAGAACGTAAAAATACAGTAGATAATAAAATTATAACAAAAATAAATTTTGAGTTATTTGATGGAATAAAAATTTCTGCATCTATTTTTAATGAAAATAAAGATAAATGGATTAATTTTAATATAGATAGCCAATACGTATTAAAACTTAAAAATAATGATAAAATTTTTGTTGCTGATATTGATAATTGGTCTTACAAATTACCTTCTACAAAGTACAATATAGGTGGTGCTAAATTAAACGATCTTCTCGTTGAGGATTGATTTGATTAGCAATGTTGATTAAGGTTTGTGATAAATCAAAACCAATTTCCATTTCTTTAATAGTATTAAGTGAATTTTTTATATCCCCACTAATTGCTTGAGCATATGCTATTTTACCAATGAATTTATTATCTATAATTTTGCCTCCTTGCTCGAGCATTTTTTGCGCAAGTTTTTTTGCGCCAACTTTATCTTTATGTGATTGAATTATAATAATTTCGGAAACACCTTCTTTGTAAAACCTATCACTTTCTATTAATCCTAGAAATTCATAAGATTTGTCAAATTTTCCAGCTAAAGCATATGTTTTAGCGACTTCCATAAAAACCCTACCTCTTGTTGAGAATCCTGGTAAACCAAGCGCATACTTTCCACCAATTAAATCAGGAACTGTTTTTATAGCTTCATTTAAAAAATATTCCATTTCTGAGATATTTTTTTTCTCAGCAAGTTCCTTTCCAACAAGCGACATAGCCAATGATTTTTCATAACCAGGTTTCATTAAATTTAATAATTCTTTTGCTTGATCTAGATTGTTTATTTTTGTAAAGGCAATAATTAATTCAACAAAAATTCTTTTATCTTTATTTCTAAGAACATATTTTTTTGCATCCATTAAAGTTTCATTGCTTTTTTTATTTAGTTGAATTGAACTTTCGAATATTGCTATATTAATTAATTCTCTTACTATCCAAAATTCCTGATTTTTTGTCTTTGCAGCATTTTTTGCTTTATTTAAAAATTCTTTACATTGAGTAATATCATCAATTTTATATGATATTTTTGCAATATTTAAATAAGTATTTGATTTTTCTGCAAGTTTTGATGATTTTATTAAATCAATTTTGACTTTATCTATGCTTCTTAATAATAAATTTGTTTTAGCGATTTCTAAAAGAGCCACAGCTTTATTATCATTGTTCAAGATTTCATTATTTATGATTAGATATATTTTCTTTTCAATTTCTTTTTTTTTGTCTTCTTTTTTTAGTCGATGAAGCATTTCATAAACTTTTGATAAATTTTTAACTTTTTTAGGCAGATCCGTATATGTTACATTAAGATATTTTTCTGAACTTAATATGTTCTTAAATGCATTTTCTTTATCATTTAAAAGTATTCTTAATTTACTAATGGCATTTGACAATCTAGCTTTTGTTCTCGCATCTCCTATTTGTTGAATTGATAATTCTGCTGCATTAAGTAAATTTAATGAACTTTTAACTTTATTACCATTTTTTAATTCCACATTAGCTAGATCAATATTTTTTATAATTTCATTAACATTACTTTTTTTTTCTTTTTCCGTCTTTTGTTTGCTTGATATTAATTTTAACTCTTCTATTTGCGAGTTAAGTTTATTAATTTTATTTGTTTTTCTATGTAATTTAGCAATCTTAGTTTTTGGGTACTCACTCTGAATTTTTTCAATTTTTATTAATGCATTTGATATAAGTTTAATTTTTTCGTCTGTATTATCTAATATTTCTGAACTTTTAATTAGTTCTTGAGCTTTTTCATCTAATTTATTTGCTTCAAAATTATAAAAATCTTCACATGTAACTAATAAAAGAACTATAATTACAAAATAATTTGATAGAATTTTTTTAAACATTTAACTATAATTAATTTTATTACATATTATGAAAAAAATTGTTTATTTGAATATTTTTTTATTACTTTTTATTTTTATTTCTTTTCAAGTTAATGCAAAAAATGTTCCTAACTTACTCGGCAAATGGCAAGGTAAAAATATTAAATCTACAGTAAAAAAAGGATTTGTTCAAAGTAATAATATTGTTGAAATAACAGAACAAAAAGACAGGCTTTTCAAAGGTTATGTTAAACATAAAGATGGAAAAGAAGCATTTGTGGGTGTTATTAGATCAGATTATAAAAATTTTTATTGGGCTGACAGTAGTAATGATGATGGCAAAGTAATAGGAACAATTTTAAGAAAAAATATGATTGAAACCTGTTATTTAGATAGTGGCAAAGATGCTATCGCTGGATGTTCAATTTTAGTAAAAGAAAAATAATTAATTCACAAATCTATTTTCTTTTTATTTTATAAAAAATTTCTTTTATTGCTTTTACAACATTAACTTTAATATTAGGTTCAGATGTTGA
>Ga0315338_1001266_pt1 | contig 33956 bp, 29 predicted proteins | sample ASW8metaG_FD_204518 | JGI IMG/M metagenome (GOLD analysis project Ga0315338, IMG submission 204518) | Ammonia-oxidizing marine archaeal communities from Monterey Bay, California, United States - ASW #8 | ecosystem: Environmental > Aquatic > Marine > Coastal | place: USA: California | collected... | reverse complement strand
AGCGTCGGAAAGATGATCGTTCGCTGGCCGGTCTTCTCGAGTTCGAGTGCGCGCGGGATCGTGGTCCAGAGAGAGTCGACCGACTCGGAGCCGTCGTGCACGGCGAGCTGATCGGAGGGTGCGGGCACGAGGAAGAAATGCGTGTCGAAGCGCTTCGGCATGAAATCCGGCGTGATCCAATGTGCGAAATGCACGAGCAGGTCGAAGGCGAGTTCGAGTTCCTCGTTTCGGACCAGGTCGAGCATGCTGCAGTCGCCCGCCTGGAGTGGATCGCGGTACTGCTTCGCGATGGCCTCGAGACGGGGGCCATCGACCAGACCCGTGGATCCCCGCGGTCGCGCGAGCAGCACACCACATTCCTCGAAGGTCTCCCGGATCGCCGCGATTCGGACGGTGCTCTCGCTCGAACTCTCGGACTCGGGCCCGTTACAGAAGGGGAGCAGCTCTGGCGCCGCGTCGCTCGCCTCGGTCTTGCCGCCTGGGAAGACCAGAGCGCCCTCCGCGAAGTCGATCTGGTGATGGCGTTCGACCATGAACACTTCGAGCTGTTCCGGCCCATCCCGCAGTAGGAGAATGGTGGCGGCGAGGCGGGTTTCGGCGGTGGTCTTCGACATGGGTCCTCGTCGGGGTCGGCCGCTCGGAAGCGGCGTCGCCGCGCGGATGGCGGCGAACGGGTCTCTCATCATAGCCCCTCGAGAGGACTTCAGACCTGGTCGGCGAGCCTTCGCAGCCGCTCGAAGGGATAGATACCCGTGCTGTGGCCGTCGCTCCAATCGATCTGGATGGCGTAGCGCCCGACCGGTTGGATGCGCAGAGGCGAGACGTCCTCCGGCACGCTCTCGGGCGCGAGTAGATCCTGGCCCGTCCACTCGTCGACGCACTGTGCGCATCCACATGCGAGTCGCAGCGTCCGCACGTCGAAACGGCTCTCGGCGCCGTCCGCCCAGGCGATCGCCAGGGTTCGCGCGTCGTGCTGCTGGATCTGCGTCGGGGTATGGGCGTCGGCGTCGGACGAGGGCATCTCGGAAGGATAGGGATTCGGGCGCGAACGCGCGGTCGGCTCTGCTAGCCTGCGCCGCCATGACCAACTCGAACGAAACGATTGCCATTCTGGGTGGAACGGGCGACCAGGGCCTCGGCCTCGCCCTTCGCTTCTGTCTCGCGGGTCGCCGCGTCGTCATCGGATCGCGCAAGGCCGAGCGCGCCCTCGAAGCCGCCGAAAACGTCCGAAAGCAGGTCGGTGAGGCCGGCGGCAAAGCCGACGTCGAAGGCATGGGCAACGACGAAGCGACCGCAGCGGCCGAGATCGTCATCCTCTCGGTGCCGTTCGAGCACACGGCGAGCACGGTCAAGGGCATCAAGGAATCGCTTCGCGCGGGTCAGGTCCTCGTCTCGATGACGGTGCCGCTCGCGACGGCCGTGGGTGACGGAGCGATGCGGACCGTCGGCATCTGGCAGGGGTCGGCCGCAGAACTCGTGGCAGCGCTGGTTCCGAAGGGTGTGGAGGTCGTGTCGGCCTTCCAGAACGTGTCCGCGCATCGACTCCAGCATCTCGCCGAGCCGGTGGAATGCGATGTCGTCGTGTCGGGTGCCAAGGGGCCGCGACAGGCGGTGATGGCGCTCTGTCCGCTTGTCGACGGATTGCGCGCGCTCGATGGGGGTCCGCTTTCGAACGCTCGCATCGTCGAGGAGATGACGGCTCTGATCATCGGCCTCAATATTCGACACAAGTGCCCGGACGGGCTGGGGATTCGGTTCACGGGGCTGCCCGAGACCGACTGAGTTCGAAGCTCGCCCTCGAGAGCGCCCTTCGCGCCCCGAAATGACGCCTCGAACGCGTCTGACCACCGCATCCCCTCAGGGATGGCGAAAAATCGGTCCTAATCGAAAAATCTCAATCAAAACAGTAGCTTGCAAACACCGTTTGGTGGCAAGCTGATTCCTCTTCAGATTCGCTGCGTTGCGCGAAGGGTGTGGGGCGAATCCGGGCATCAGCTACTACGGGTTGTGGTCGATAGGTGAGTACATCGCAATATTTTGTGCTTTTTCGGTTGACGGAACCGTGCGTTGAGTGCAATTTGAGCCTCAACGGGGATGTGAGGTTCCTCCTGTAGCCTGGGGGGGTCGCAACTTGGTGGTTGCGGGGAGGAACACGAACCTTGGGTGGGGAGTCGCCAGATCGGAACTGATCGAGGAACGAAGGATGTGGGGTGACCCCGTGTTGCATCGCATCTGGAAGGCTTCGCATCGTCAACGCTGATGGACGCGACGATTCACTTGCTGTTCGGGGGGCGCCGGGAGTTATCTCGGCGCCCCACTCATCTAGACACCCTGGCGCAGCAGAAAAGCCCAACAGACGGGCCCAACAGACGGGCCCAACAGACGGGCCCAGCGAACGACCGGCAACAGGCAAACAAGGATGGGGTAGACGATGGCGAATTCTTCTCACGAGACGCTCGAAACAAGAACTGAACCCGAGAGCGGTCTCGAGAGAGCGAACGCCACAGGCCTGACCATCACACGCCATTTCACGACCCCCGGTGTCGATCCTTTCGACGCCATCGAATGGGAACTCCGCTCGGCCACGATCGCCAACGAAAAAGGCGAGATGGTCTTCGAGCAGACCGACGTCGAGATTCCCAAGTCCTGGTCGCAGCTCGCGACCAACGTCGTCGTCTCCAAGTATTTCCGTGGCCACGTCGGAACCCCAGAGCGCGAGACCAGCGTTCGCCAGCTGATCGGGCGCGTCGTGCGTCGGATTCGCGAGTGGGGCGAAGAGGGCGGCTACTTCGCGACCAAGGCCGATGCGGAGGCCTATGCCGACGAACTCACCTACCTCCTCGTGCACCAGAAGATGGCTTTCAACAGCCCTGTCTGGTTCAACCTCGGTGTCGAGAACACTCGTCAGCAGGCGAGCGCTTGCTTCATCAACTCCGTCGAGGACACGATGGAGTCGATCATGGATCTCGCGAAGACCGAAGCCATGCTCTTCAAGGGCGGATCTGGCGCCGGCAGCAACCTTTCGACGATTCGATCCTCGCGCGAGCAGCTCGCCGGCGGCGGCGTCGCTTCGGGGCCGGTCTCGTTCATGCGCGGCTTCGACTCCTTCGCCGGCGTGATCAAGTCGGGCGGCAAGACGCGACGCGCGGCCAAGATGGTGATCCTGAACGTCGATCATCCGGACGTGATGGACTTCGTGACCTGCAAGGCGGACGAAGAGAAGAAGGCCTGGTCGTTGATCGAAGAGGGTTACGACGGCGGCTTCAACGTGCCCGGTGGCGCCTACGACTCGGTCTTCTTCCAGAATGCGAACCACTCGGTGCGCGTCACCGATGACTTCATGCAGACGGCCGCGGTTGGCGGCGAATGGCAGACCAAGGCGGTTACCTCGGGCGAGGTCGTGGAGACCATGAAGGCCGACGGTGTCTTGCGTGAGATGGCCGACGCGGCCCATGTCTGTGGTGATCCCGGCATCCAGTACGACTCGACCATCAACCGCTGGAACCCGGTCAAGAATTCAGGGCGCATCAACTCGAGCAACCCGTGCTCGGAGTACATGTTCCTGGACGACACGGCCTGCAACCTGGCGAGCCTGAACCTGATGACCTTCCTCGACGAGGAGGGCGAATTCCAGGTCGAGGATTATCGACGCGCGGCGGGACTCACGATCCTCGGCCAGGAGATCGTGGTCGACTTCGCCGATTACCCGACGCCGGAGATCGAGCACAACAGCCATCTCTATCGACCCCTGGGCCTCGGCTACGCGAACCTGGGCGCACTCTTGATGGCCAATGGGCTTCCCTACGACAGCGATCAGGGACGCAACGTGGCCGCCGCGCTGACTTCCCTCATGTGCGGTGAGGCCTATCGGATGAGCGCCGAGATTGCGGCTGCGATGGGGCCCTTCGCGCACTACGAACAGAATCGCGAGCCCTTCCTAGAAGTCATCGAGATGCATCGCGACGCCGCCTACGCCACGCCGCCCGCCGGTGTTCCGGCGGATCTCATGAAGGCTGCTCGTCGGTCCTGGGACGAGGCCCTCGATATGGGGACGGCGCATGGGTACAAGAACGGTCAGGTGACGGTCCTCGCTCCGACCGGCACGATCGCGTTCATGATGGACTGCGATACGACCGGCGTCGAACCCGACATCGCGCTCGTCAAGTACAAGAAGCTCGTCGGTGGCGGTTTCCTCAAGATCGTCAACAACACGGTTCCGATGGCGCTGGCCAAGCTCGGTTACAGCCAGACCGAGGTCGACGCGATCATCGCGCACATCGATGATCGCGAGACGATCGAGGGCGCGCCGGGTCTCAAGGACGAACATCTACCGGTCTTCGACTGTGCCTTCCGCGCGCAGAACGGCGTCCGATCGATCGAGTGGATGGGACACATCCGGATGATGGGCGCGGTGCAGCCCTTCCTCTCGGGTGCGATCTCGAAGACGGTGAACCTGCCGGAAGACGCGACAGTCGAGAACGTGATGGAAGCCTACACCGAGGGCTGGAAGCTCGGGTTGAAGGCCCTCGCGGTCTATCGCGACGGCAGCAAGCGAACGCAGCCTTTGAATGCGGGTCGCGACGTGGAGGCCGACGAGTCGGAGACGTCCGCGGATGTCGTCGAGCTCGATCAGTACCGGCCGCGTCGACACAAGCTGGACGACGAGCGCGAGGCCTTCACGCACAAGTTCTCGATCGCGGGTCATGAGGGCTACCTCACGACGGGCCTCTATGCGGACGGGCAGCCCGGCGAGATCTTCCTGCGCATGGCGAAGGAAGGCAGCACGGTCTCGGGTCTGATGGACACGATCGCGACGATGGCTTCGATCGCGCTCCAGTATGGGGTCCCGCTGAAGGCGCTGGTCGACAAGTTCAGTCACACACGCTTCGAGCCCTCGGGTTTCACCAACAACAAGGAAATCCCGATCGCTAAGTCCGTCACGGACTACGTGTTCCGATACCTCGGCAATCGCTACCTCGAGAAGGAAGAGTCGACGCCGGTCGAGGTCTCTGACGAAACGGGTACGGCCGTGCCGCTTCATCCGCCAGTGGCGTCGGCGACGCCAGAGAAGGCAGCCGGCGCGGTGGCCGGTGGCTCAGGCGACGCGACGACCTCGGCCTCCACGGCGAAGACGAACGTGGTGGGTAGCTTCGTGAACCAGGCCGATGCGCCTTCCTGCATGGACTGCGGGTCGATCATGATTCGGAATGGGGCTTGTTACAAATGCCCGAATTGCGGAAGCACGAGCGGCTGCAGCTGACTCCGCGCGCCCTGCAGCTGCGCGCGAGCACGATTGTGCGTGGCTTCGGCTGCGCGATCGCGGCGCTGCTCACGACCGGATGTATCACGGTGGATCTGCTCGGCGGGGGTCCATCCGCGGAACTCGTCGAGAGCGTCGTTCGGGGCGAGAGCGGCCCGAAGATCCTTCTCGTCGAGATCGACGGCGTGATCGATGGGTCGGTCGAGGCCGACACGCTCTTCGGCATCCACGAGTACAGCATGGTCGCGCGGGTGCGCGAGGTCCTGGACGCGGCTCGCGCCGACCCGGAGGTTCGCGCGCTCCTTCTTCGGATCGACAGCCCGGGCGGAACGGCGACGGCGAGTGAGCAGATCTACACGGAGATCCTTCGCTTCCGCGAAGAGCGGGGCATTCCCGTCGTTGCGCAGTTCCTCTCGACCGCGACCTCGGGGGGCTACTACATCGCGATGGCCGCGGACACGGTCCAGGCCCACCCGACCAGCATCACCGGGTCGATCGGCGTCCTGTTCTCGAGCGTCAACGTCGCCGGATTGATGGAGAAGATCGGCGTCGAGGACCAGACGATCACCGGCGGGATCCACAAGGACGCCGGCTCGCCGTATCGTCGGCTCAGCCCGGTCGAGCGCGCGCAACTGCAGACGATCGTCGACGATCTGCATCTTCGCTTCCAGGAGATCGTCGATCGCGGCCGGCCGGATCTCACGCCCGAGGAGATCACCCCCCTCGCGGATGGCCGGATCTTCAGTGCACCCCAGGCCCTCGACAATGGGCTGATCGACCGGATCGGCACACTCGAGGACGCCGTCACCGAGATCGAATCGCGTCTTCGGGTGCGATCGTCCCGCGTCGTCAGCTATCACCGCCCTCGCGAAATCCGGCGCAACCTCTATACCCAGGCCGGTGGCCAGCCTTCCCTCGGCGCAGGTGGCGCCGCATTGTCGGGAGAGGTCTGGGCGCTGAAGCAGTTGGGCCGCATCCTCGGGCGACCGGGATTCCACTATCTCTGGTGGCCGGGCGCTTCAACGAGCCTGCTTCCGTAGCGCTCCATTCAGCCGAGCGACTTGTCCTTCACGAACATGGCCGACTGATCGCCGACGTAGACGATTTCGCCGGCCTGTCGAAATTCGAACGCGAAACGGATGACGATTCGTGTCGGCCCGACGCGCGTGCGCGTTTCCCGGGACTCGAGGAGGACGGGCTCGCCGATCGTGGCGAGGCGCTTCCAGTCGCCCCTGTGGATCCGGTTGCCGAAGCCGGCCCAGCCAGCGTCCCAGCGACAACCGTGAAAGAGGTAGGCGTGCAGGCAGCCGAGACTGCCGGTCGCCATGAGCAGCTCCGCCGCCGAGACATGAGCGGGATGTTCGGGGCTCGTGCGCTGGCATTCGGCGAAGGGCAGGGGGCGAGTGCTGTCGAGGATCGCCTCGATCCTGCGTTCGTCCGGGTCGAGCGCCACGATCTCGTCGACCAGGACGGCGCCCTCCCGATACAGAAAAGTATCCAGGAAATGCTGAAGAATCTCCGGCGGGACGACGGATCGGCTTCGCAACGGGAGTTTCGAGAGTCCTGCTTCACTCACGATGGCCTCATTCTTCCCCAGCCCGGCCGCGACGTCTAGGTCAGTGCGAAAAGGGCTCGATCCGATCGCCGAGGTCGGCTGCGTCGAAGAGATCGCAGAGTTCGTCGGCCAGGACCCGGCAGCGATTCATCACGTCGTCCCAGCGCCGGAAGCGTTCCTGGGTCTCGAGTTCGAGGAAATCGTTCCGGTCGGGAACTCGACCACCCGGGAGACTCGCGACGAATTCGTCGGACGGGGCGAGCAGCACCACGTCGTCCAGATTTGCCGCGGGCGGCCTTCGCCATCGCAGGGGCTTGTCGAACCAGCCCGGTGTGATCCGATCGAAGAAATGCGGAAAGAGCACCAGCCCGTCGCGCCGACGAAAACCGAAGTCGAAGTGATAGTCGATGATCCCGCCGTCGAAGAGCGTGCCGGAGACCTCGGGGAGCGATCGCACGCCGGCCATCACGAGGGGGATCGACCCGCTCGCGAGGAGCGCATGCCGGAGGTTGTCTTTCGAGAGCTGAGTCTCCAGCGTTTTGAAATCGTCGAAGGCGATCGAGGCTTCACCGGGATCGACGGAGGCGAAATGCACGCGCGAGAGAGCTCGCTCGAGCAGCCGACGCGAGACGACGTTCAAGGCCGCGGCGTGGGCCAACTGGATCTGGAAGGCGAGGCCGCGGTCGTGGCCGCGATCCTTCTTGAAGCGCGTCGCGATGACATGGCTCCGAATCATCTCGTTCGAGGCGACTTCGGACGCGCCCGAATCGCCGAGGAAGTCGTCGAGGATTCGCTGGCTCTCGTGCGAGATCGTTTCCATCGTCGGTCGGCCCTCGTAGGCCTGGCCGGCATAGCTCTCGGCGAAGCGCGCGAGGGCGGTGCTCGGGTCCGCCTGCGCGAAACAAGCGTGTCGGAAACTCCCGATCGACGATCCGAGGAGGTCGAGGGGGCGCCGGCGGGGCAGGATCAGGCGCTCGATCAGCGCCTCGTCGAGGTGTCGCAGGACGAGCCATTTGGGCCCGCCCGATGCACCGACGAGCGTGTCGAAGGCATCGGGCCGAAGTCCTTCTTCACGCAGACGCTCGGCTGCTCGTGCGCCTGCGCGTAGGACCAGGTTCCTCGAACTCAACCGGGATCTCCCAGGGCGTGCGAGGCCCCGTCGTCACTACATCTTCGTGTAGTCGGGTCCCTCGCCACCCTGTGGCGTCGTCCACGTGATGATCTGGTACGGATCCGCGATGTCGCAGGTCTTGCAGTGCACGCAGTTTTCGTGATGGATGAAGAGTTCCTTCTCACCCGGCTTGCCCGAGACATCGACCATCTCGTAGACCGCGGCAGGGCAGAACTTCTCGCACGGATTGCCGTAGTCCCGCAGACAGCTCGTCGAGCAGACGTTGGTGTCGGCGACCTTGAGATGCGGCTGTTGATCCGCTTCGTGCTGGGTTCCGGAGAAACCGACGAGATGCTCCTTCGAGAAGGTCAGCACGCCATCGGGCTCGAAGGGCGGCGGATTGCGGAGCTCCTTCGGGAGTTCCCAGATCTTCTTCATCGAAGCGTGCGGAGGCTCGGTCTTGATGAAGGGGAACAGGCCTCGACCCTTGGTGATCAGCATCAGCGGGATGTTCAGCAGCATGCCGAAGAGCGGGCCGATCTCGTTGGAGCCGGTGAAGTTCCGCGCCTCGAAATGCTCCTCGTAGGCCCAGCTGTCCTTGTAGCGCTCTGTGTATCCGCCGAGCGTCTTCGTCGAGAAGTCCTGGGCCTTGAGCGCATCGACGACCGTCTCGGCTGCGAGCATGCCCGTCTTGATCGCCTGATGGATGCCGGCGAGCTTCATGATGTTCAGCATTCCGGCGGAGTCGCCGACGAGCATCGCGCCATTCGTATACAGCTTCGGCTGTCCGTAGAGCCCGCCCGCCGGAACGCATTTCGCGCCGTAGCGGACGAGTTCGGCCCCTTCGAGCAGATCGCGCATGAAGGGTGAGTCGCGCTTGAATTCCTGTGCGGCGCGATGCGGATCGTTGTTCGGATCTTCGGCGGCGAGCGGGGTCACGAAGCCGTACGAGATCAGGTTGTCGGCCATGTCGTAGAGCCACATGCCGTTGATCTGTCCGAAGAAGTCGGGAAACATCGAACCGTGCACGACGCGACCGAGCTTGTGCTTCTCCGGTTTGACGCGCCAGATTTCCTTGATGCCGGTTTCGTAGCTCTGCGGGTTCTCGCCCTGCATTTCGAAGCGATCGACGAGCTGCTTCGTGCAGGAGCCGCGCACGCCCTCACCGAGAATCGTGCACTGCGCGATGATGTCCATGCCTTGCTGATAGTTGGACTTGGGCTTGCCGTCCTTGTCGAGGCCCATGTCGCCGGTGCGAACGCCGACGACGCGGTCTCCCTCGGTCAGGATCTCGGCGCCCGCGAAGCCGGGATAGATCTCGATCCCCATTTCTTCGCACTTCTCGGCCAGCCACTTCACGACGTCCGAGAGGGAAACGATGTGGTAGCCCTTCTTTCGGAACATCGGGGGTACGACCGGGACCTTGATCGTGCCCTTGCGCGTGAACGCCCAGAAATGGTGGCTGTCACAGGTCGCCTCGATCGGGAAGCCCTGCTCGATGTAGTCGGGCATCAGCTCCTTGATCGCCTTCGGGTTCATCACGCCGCCGGAGAGTTGGTGATCGCCGACACCGGCAGCCTTCTCGATCACGAGGATCGTCGGGGGCTCGATCGGAGCCTCGCCCGTCTTCTCGCAGGACTCGTTGTGGGCCTCGACCTGCTTCATCAGGTGGTAGGCGGATGCCAGGGTCGCGGGACCCGCTCCGACGTACAGGATGTCGACCTCCATGCTCTCGCGTTCGGGCTCGGTCATCGCTGATTTTCCTTTCTGGAGGCGCTACTTGCCGTATTTTTCGTCGTGGCGGAACTTAGGAGAAGGCCGCTCGCCGAACAAGCAGAACGGACTGTCGCGGAGCAGCGAAGCGTTGCATGCTGCCCCCCTAGGGAGCACCGCTCCGGAAGTCCTCGGTTCCGATTCTCTCTGACTCCACGGGGGGTCGCGTGCTCGATCGGTTCCATTGGCTGCGCGATTCCGCTCTTCTATTCTGGCGCGTCTCGACGAGCGGCGCGGCCCGGGTCGACCTGGCCCATGCGAGCCCAAGGATCCGACATGACCCCGCCGATTCCTCATTCCCCCGACCGCTCGCCCGACCTACAGGAAATCTCGCATTTCGTTCAGCTGCTGCGGGAGTTCCTGGGCGCCCACGCGGAGCTGCAGGGGATCTTCTCGACGTATTCCGATGCGGAGATTCCCTTTCCGCGGATCCGCGCCCTGGTCGGCGACGACGATCGCGCCGTCCTCTATCGCCTGAAGGAGAAGAGTCACGCGCTCTTTCGCGCCCATGGCCTGGCAAACCGCGCGGTGCGGCGGGAAGCGCTCTTCGATCTGGCGGTCGGTTCGCTCTTCCACGAAGCGATGAAGCTGCGTGAGACGCTCTACCAGAGACAGGTCTATGCGCCGCGCGTCGCTTCGCTTCGGAGCGCGGCAGACGAGGAGTCGGATGCCCTCTTCGACGAGTTCGACCGGATCCTCGACAACAGCGTGGCCCGCCTCGGGGAGGTCGCCGGCGAAGTGCGAGCACTGCTCGTTCAGACCCGCGATCAGCTGAGACGACTTCTCGTGGCGCGCGCGGGCGATCGCGCTGTAACGCGATGTCTGCTGAGTCGTCGGGAGCAGGTCGATGCCACGTTTCCTGAAGGATTCCTGGGCATTCTCGAAGCCATGCACGGCGATGAAGTGACGGGTCTGGTCGCGGGCGCCCGCGCTCAACTCGAGAGCGCCTATTTCATCGAAGGCGGAGCGACGCTTCGGGAGGCTGGTCAGGCTCCGTCCGCCCCCCACGAAGAACTCCAACAGCTCAGACTCTACGCGGAGGGGATGCAGGCGATTCTCGACGAAGACTACTCGAGCGCGATCACGACGCTGGAAGCCTGGGCCGATCTCTCCGCACACGTCGAGGAGCGGGAGTTTTCACGCCTGGCCGCGGCCGTCCTCGGGCGGGTCGGGCGGCTGGTGGAGGAAGACGAGGAGGGCGCGCGACTCGTCGACGCCGCCAAGCGGCTTCAGCTGCGGCTGGAAACGGGCTCGGGCTGATCGCCTTGTGCGCTGCGCGCGCGCAGTAACAGGACGGCCCCGAAGACCACGAGTCCGACACCGATCCACTGCGCCTCCGACAGGTCGAGAGCGACACGCGCGTTCAATCGCCAGTGTTCGACGATGGTCCGTCCGATTCCGTTCAGGATCAGGTACTCGCCCATCAAGGACGGGCTCTGCTTTCGCCGGCGCCAGAGATAGAACGTGACGAGGAAGAGCCAGGCGGATTCGTAGATCTGGGTCGGGTGGACCGGGATGTCGACCGGCGGAAGGCCATTCGGGAACGCCATGCCCCAGGGCAGGTCGGTCGGGCGTCCGTAGTCGTCGCCCACGAGCAGGCAGCCGATGCGGCCGATCGCCTGGCCGATCGCGAGTGAGATCGCACAGGCGTTGGCGAAGGCGATCTTCGGAATCCTGAAATAGACGCACCCGGCATAACCCGCCGCGGCGCCTCCGATCAGACCGCCGTAGAAGACCATGCCCCCGCGTGAGAAGAGCGAAGACCAGAACTCGGCCTCGCCGCGCAGAGAGAAGTCCGTCGCATAATAGAGTTTCGCGCCGACGACCCCGCCGGCCATGATCCAGAGGAGCATGTTCGCGGCATCGTCGGGGTCGAGTCCCTCCTCCTCCATTCGAGGCATCGCGATCCAGTATCCGACGAGAAAGGCGAACGCCATCGCAGCACCGAAGCTGCTGATCGGAAGGTCGAGTCCAGGGATCGTGAAAAGCACCGGATACATTGGGGTCCCCCGCACGGCGCACGGTACGCGAGACCCGGAAGGCCGGCAATCGAAATCAGGTCGTGATCAGGGTCCGATTCGGGTCGGGTTCGACTCGAATCGAGACTGGCTGCCCGGGCGCGTCAGCCCGAAGGCAACCAGACGAAGAAGCGGCTTCCATTCCCTTGCTCGCTCTCGAGCCAGATGCGGCCGGAGTGGGCCTCGACGATCTTCTTCACGATCGCGAGACCGAGGCCGCTGTTCTGCTTGCGGCCATTCGACGTCCCGCATGTCTCGAAGACGTCGAAGATGCGCTCATGATCTTCGGCCGGAATGCCGGGCCCGTTGTCGGAGACGGCGATCTGTGATCCGTCGGAAGTGGTCACGATTTCGACATCGATCTTGCCGGCGGTGTCTTCCGGCATGTGATGGATGGCGTTGCCGATCAGATTCGAGAGCAGCTGATAGAGGCGGGTGCGATCGCAGTACAACGTCGGCGGCTCTTCGGGCAGTTCGAGCTGGATGTTCTTCTCGTCCAGCTGGAACTTCAGCTCGGCCTTCAATTGTTCGAGGATCGGAGTCGGGCTCACTTCGAATCGACATTGCGACGTGTCTTCGATGCGCGACAGCTCGAGCATGTCATGGAGCAGACGTTCCATGTTTCGGCCGGCCTGTTGGATCCGATCGAGGAAGTGCAGCCCGGTTTCGTCGAGAACCGAATCGTAGTCCTTGCGCAGGAGCTGGGAGAATCCGAGCAGCGCGCCGAGCGGTGAGCGCAGGTCGTGCGAGACGTTTCGAACGTAGCTCTCGAGTTCTTCGTTCTTTTGTTCGAGCGATTCGAGTGTCTCGTGCCGATCCGCAACGCAGACGACGAGATCATCTCCCTTCGCATTGCGGACGTGAAAACCGCTGACCTCGAGGGCCAGGGGCCGACCGTCGCGTCTCAGGTCGAAGCGCGCGCGCGTGACGCGGTCATGCTCGACCATCTCGTTGAAGAAGCGCCGGGTCTGATCGCCGAACTCGGAGATGTCCTCGGGCCAGAGACCGTCGAGAAGGGTCGCAACCGGATATCCGATCGCCGCGTCGGCATCGCCTTCGATGATATGAAGGTCGTCCTGGAGCCAGGCGACCTTCAGGTTGCCATCGACGGCGAGCACGATCGGATGCAGCGTCGCGAGACCTTCGAGCATCGATACGGTCGTCACGTCGGTCATCGCGCTCGACGTGGTGTCCGAACCAGGCGTCGCAGAACCAGACTTGGTGATTGCGTCGGGGCGGCTCGCTCGCACATTGCGGTCTTGCAGGGTATCGCCGCGCGAAACTCCACGAAGTCGTCTTCGGGGGATCGAATCTGCAGATGCGCTCAATGCTTCGTCCGCGTGTTCTGCTTTGCTGTACGACATCGCTTCGCGATCCTACCAGGGAGACCACTTGTATTGGAGAAAAACTGAAGGTTTCGAATTGCGAGCGCGCGTGGCCCAGCGACCGGCGCACCGGTATCTTGCCTTTCTGCGACGGACGAATTCATCCACGCTCTACACTCCGTGACACGATGTCCCTTCTGATGGTCCGTCAACTCGACCAGCCCCGTTTCCAGTCGAAGACACAGACCGCGTATTCGATCGGGAACGAATCGAGGAAGTCAGATTGAGCGAGAACGACGAAGGTCAGCCTTCCCCTGCATCGCGACGTGCGCCGCTCTCGACACGATCGCGCCGTGTCGGCACGTGGGGTCTCGTGATTCTCGGCGCACTGCTCGTGCTCGATGATCCCTTTGGCGAGTGGGCATCGAAGTCGCCGGTGGCCTCCGCTGCGCTCCAGACCGAAGACGTGCGCGTCGCCATCACGGCCGCGCTGGTCGCCCATCTCGAAGATCGACGCTCGTCACTCTCCGACGAGGAACGAACGCGCGTCGTCGAAGCGGTCCTGCGGAGCAGCCGGCGGCATGGGCTCGATCCGTTCCTGGTGATCGCCGTGTTGCTCGTCGAGAGCGACGCGAGGCCCTGGGCCGAGAGCGGAAAAGGAGCGATCGGGTTGATGCAGGTCATGCCGTACATGGCGGAGAAGCTGCCCCTGGCCGGGAATCTCACGACGATCGAGAGCAACGTCGATGCGGGTTGTTTCATTCTTGCGGACAACATCCGGCGGCTCGGTGAGTCGAAGGGGATTTCGAGCTACTTCTGGGGTCGACACATTCGCGGAGTCGCCTACCTGCAGAAGGTCCAGGAGACGCGCGCGCGTGTGCGCGAGGCGAGCGCTTCCTGAATGAGTGAAGAGATCTGGCGACGCGAATCACAAGTGGAGCTTTCCGAGCAGGGCGATCGCTATCGGCGCGCCTGGCTTCCGGTCGAGCCGACGCGCGTAATGGTGCTCGTGCATGGTTATGCGGAGCACTCCGGGCGCTACGACGAGATGGCCATGTACTTCGCCGAGCGCGGATTCGCCGTGCATTCCTACGATCAGGCTGGCCATGGTCGGACGGCAGGCCCACGCGGTCATGTCGACCGCTTCGATCGCCTCGTCGAAGAACTGGACCGATTCATCGAACTCGTCAAGCTCGATCACCCCGACCTGCCGGTGACCCTCGTCGGACATAGCATGGGCGGGCTCGTGACGGCGGCGACGGCGGCGTTTCGTCGACCGGACGTCGATCGAGTCGTGCTGTCGGGCGCGCTGCTCCAACTCGGTGGGGAGGAGAGCGGGCTTTGGCAGTCCTTCGGGCTCGCGCTTGCACGGGTGCTCTCGAGTGTGACGCCGCGACTCGCGCTGTCGACGGGTCTCGATGCGCACGGAATCTCGCGAGATGTCGACGTGGTTCGGCGCTACGAAGAGGATCCGTTCGTGAAGGATCGGATGTCGGTTCGATTCGCGGCGGGCATGAGCGCGATGGTCAGCGCGATGCGGGGCGCCGCCGGACAGATCGAACGCCCGATCCTGATCCTGCATGGCGGAGCGGACCCGATCAGTCCGGCCGATGGGAGTCGGCTTCTACACTCGGGGCTTCGCGAGGGCATCGCCCGGCAGAGCGGGCTCCAGATCTATCCCGAACTGCGACACGAAATCTTCCAGGAACCCGAGCGGGAGGAAGTGTGGGCGGACATGCTCGACTGGCTCGGCCACGGGATCGATGGGGAGCGGCAAGGAACGAAAGATGGATGAACTGACACACCTGGATGAGAAGGGCCGAGCGCGCATGGTGAACGTCGGCGACAAGCCGATCCAGCATCGCGTGTGCGTAGCGAGAGGCGAGGTGCGGATGATGCCCGAGACCCTGGCTCGCATCGTCGAGGGGCGCGTCGCCAAGGGAGACGTGCTCGCGACCGCGCGCATCGCCGGCATCCAGGCTGCCAAGCGGACCGGCGATTGGATTCCGCTCGCGCATCCGATGCCGATCGATTCCGTCGAGATCACGCTGGAGCCCGCGCCCGACGGCGCGTCTCTGCAAATCGAAGCGAGGGTCGAGGCCCATTGGCGAACCGGCGTCGAGATGGAGGCGCTCGTCGCCGCGTCGGCCGCCGGCTTGACCGTCTACGATATGTGCAAGGCCGTAGACCGCGAGATGGTGGTCGACCATGTTCGGCTCGTCGCGAAGCGCGGTGGCAAGAGCGGTGTATTCCTGCGAGAAGGGGAGCCGGGGGCTGTCACTGGCTTCGAGGATTGATCGCGCGCGGGACCCGCGGGGTCTGCGCGTCTGTGATGGATCGACCATGTCGGTGACCTGCGATCGGACGATGAGGCGTGAGTGAGCGGATTCGACGGTGACAAGACGACTTCGGGTTCGGAGGAATCGGGGGAACCTCCGGGCGAGAGTCGGGGTCTGTCCGACGAGAGGTTGCGAATGTCTTACGAGGTCGTTGAGCGAGGGTCGATGGGGACCCAGTCGAATGTGTTGGCGCGCGAGTCGACCGCGCCACGCGTCATCGTCGACGATCCGGATCGCGATCTCGTCGAGCTCTGGCAAGCGGGCGACGAGCCGGCTTTCGAGGAACTCATCCGACGCCATGAACGCCGCGTCTTTCGACTGCTCTATCGCATGATGGGAAATCGCGAGGACGCAGAAGACCTGACGCAGGAGACGTTCCTCAGCCTTCACCGCTACGGCCACCGATTCCGGGCCGAGGCGCGCTTCTCGACATTCGTCTACCGCGTGGCAGCGAACGCTGCGCTGAACCGGCGCCGCTCCCTCGGTCGAGGGCGAGCCCGCGTGGAAAAACTCAAGCATCGCCAGGCCGCCGGCGACGACCTCCCGAGTTCACCGCGTGACCCTGAAGACGCGACGCTGGGCGTAGAACTCACGGGGCATGTCAGGGAGGCGCTCGACGAGCTGTCTCCATCCCTGCGCATGCCCGTCATCTTGTACGACATCGAAGGACTTGCATACGGCGAGATCGCCAAGGTGCTCGGCATCGCCGAGGGCACCGTGAAGTCCAGGATTCATCGCGCGCGGCAGGCGCTGCGCGAACAACTGAAGCCCGTGTTGGGGACTGCCGAAGCTGAGGGCGCGTGACGTGAAGCATGCAGAAGTGAAGAGGAATCTGGCCGGGTATCTCGAGGGGGAACTGCCGATCGCCGAGCGCGCGCTCGTGGATGCGCATCTCGATGACTGCGGCGAATGCGCCCGAGAAGTCGAAGAGATGCTCCAGACGATTCGTCTGCTTCGCAAGCTGCCCGAACCGGAGATCCCGCCGATGATCGCGGCCAACGTGATGCGGCGAATCCGCGCGGGAGAGAATCAGCCGGGATTCTTCGAGCGAATCACGCGCACGATCGGTGGCATCTTCGAGCCCGGCTTCGTGCTGCCCGCTTCGGCGATCGCGGCGGCGGCGCTCGTCATCACGGTCGTGCAGGGACTCGGCGAGCTGCCGGGCACGCAAGACATGAACGCCGTCGACGGCGGCGTGGCGCGTTCGACGATGCCAGCGGATTCGGCCGTGGCGAGCATGGCACCGCCGATCGGCGCCTCCCGTGCCGCACCTCGATCGTCTGCGGACGTCACCGACGTCGCCGATGTCGCCGCGCGTGTCGAACGACGTGCGGTACGGCTGGACGGAGCGGCGTTGCGTCGAGGAGTTGCGGCGGCGCCGGTTCGCGTGCAGGAGTCGGCACCCCAGATCCGGATCCAGCTCGATCAGTTTCTGGTGGCCCAGCAAGCGGATCCGCAGCGGGTCGCGAATTCGTCCGGACCCATCCTCGTGACGCGGGTCCCGGCGGGTTGGGCGATGGCGCGCCCTGGCGTGCGTGACGGTCGTCGATCGGGCGAGTCGTCTGGTGGGACGCTCGTTGCCGCCACGCGTGAGGGATCGATCGAGAGGAGTACGGGCGACGCCTGGGCTGCGTCGGCCGACATCGCAGGTACGGATCCGCGTGACGCATGGCTGGCTCTCGGATTCGAGGATCCCGCGGAATTCGCTCGCTACATCGCTGCGCAGAATCTGGCAGAGCAGGAACTCTGGGCAGCGCGACTCTCCGCTCGGGCGGAGAGCAGGGGGCTCCTTGGCGAGTTCTTGCGGACGCTGCGTGACAGCGGTGACCCCACGGCCGCCTGGGTCGCGGACGATTTCGCTGCGCAGGTCGAACGCGAGGCTGCGGCCTCGAGTTCCGGGGGCAGCGCTCCCCTTCGCTGACATCCATCCGGTGTTCGCTTCGTAGTGTCCGATTCTCGCTTGCGGTGCCTGTGGTGCTTGTGGTGAGAGGACGGGCGATTCGGGCGCGGAGTACTTGGCGATACGGCCAGTGCCCGCGCGTTGACGATGCGGAGCGGGTGAGTTCGACGACTAGACTGGACGACCCATCCTGGAGTCGTCTCTTCGCATGTCCGCTCGATTCCCGACAGGTAGGTCCCTCGCAGTCGGGCGATCAGCGCGGACGCGAGTCGCTTCGGACCTGGCGCCGGCGCGCGCGTCAGCCAGCGATCGACCGTGTGATCGACCATGTGATCGACCGTGTGATAGACGGCGCGATCGACCGCGCGATCGATTGGCGGAGAAGGGCTTGGGCGCCCTGGCCGACCACGAACTACTGGCGCTCGTGCTGCGTTCGGGCGATCGGGTCCGCGATGCTTCCACAATCGCCCGCGCCGTACTCGAGAGATTCGGAGGGCTCCGAGGCCTCGAAATGGCCGCCGCTCGCGATCTCGAGCGCGTGCCGGGACTCGGTCCCGCGAAGGCCGCGAGTCTTCGCGCGGCCCTCGAGCTGGCCGGTCGGGTCATGGAAGAGCCGCTCCTCCGCGGAGCGCCGATCCGGAGTCCTGCCGATGTGCAGAGTCACTTCCGACGGTCCCTATGTCGGCGGCCGCGCGAGTCCTTTTACGTACTGCTCCTGGACGGTCGGCACCGACTGATCTCCAGCGAGGAAGTCTCCGTTGGGACGCTGACGGCGAGCCTCGTGCATCCGCGCGAGGTCTTTCGCGACGCGATCCGGAGCGCTGCGGCGGCCATCGTTCTCGTTCACAACCATCCGAGCGGTGACCCGAGCCCGAGTGCCGAGGATCGGTCGGTGACCACGCGTCTGCGGGAGGCAGGCGAACTCCTTGGGATCCGCGTCGTGGATCATGTGATCGTGGCGTCCTCGGGCTATTTCAGCTTTCGCGAAGCCGGAGACGAGTTCGACGAGGCGTCCCGGTAGCAATCGAGATGACAAATTTCCCCCGGGGTGACCCAGTCCAGTCCCCGTGCCTCGAGAATTGCGCTCCGCGCAACCCGAGCGCACTCCAGTCGCTAAAGGCATGGGTGGAGTCCGGTCGATGAGAGGATCCTGCGTGCGTCGCGTCCGGTTCGGTCCAGGAATGACCACCGGGAATCTTGCACGGCATGGAGAATGGGCGATGGCCACGGTCAGCTTGGAATCGAATGCGACGAATGTGCCCGAGGGCGCGGGCGTCGACGACGATCGGCGTCGCGCGCGCCGCGCGGGCGTGACCGTGCGGATCGACTACGCCACGGTCGACGAGATGTTTTCCGAGTTCACTCGTGACATCAATGAGGGCGGGCTCTTCATCGAAACCGAGAAGCCCCATCAGCCTGGCACCGAGGTGTCGATGCAGTTCCACCTCCCCGGGAGCCAGGAAGTGCTCAGCACGATCGGTCGCGTCGTTCGGGTCTCGAGCGGCGATGTTGGTACACCGGCCGGTATGGGCATCGAATTCGACGAGCTGACCCCGGACGATCGAGTCAAGATCGATCAGATCGTGCGAGCGCTTCGCGCAGAAGGCGCTCTGTAGAGCTCCGGCTCGAATACCAAACGGCCGCCTAGCGCTAGCGCGTCCGCCCGCATCCGCGAAGAGATCCACGCAGGGTCGCGTCCCGGACCCGGGATCCGTCGTCTCTAGCTTGCGATGTCAATCGTCGGCGAGTCCGGGGCCTGGTCGAGGTCTAGAAGGGAATCTCGTCGTCCGGCGGCGGGCCGGATTCGCCCGAGTTGCCGTCGTATCCGCTGGAGCGTCCGCCTCCCGAGCCACCTCCGGAGCCGCCTCCCGATGAGGGCGGGCCGGGATCACCTCCGCCCGTGCGAGGGCCAATGAAGTTCACGGTATTGGCATTGATCTCGGTCGTGTACCGCTTGTTGCCTTCTTTGTCTTCCCACTCACGCGTCTGGATTCGGCCTTCGACGTAGACCGTGCGGCCCTTCGAGAGGTACTGCGCGCACATCTCCGCGGTTCGTCCCCAGGCGACGATTCGATGCCACTCGGTTCGTTCGACACGTTCGCCGCTCTTGTCGGTCCACGTCTCGCTCGTGGCGAGTGTGAAGTTCACGACGGATTGCCCGTTCGGCGTCGTGCGGAGTTCGGGATCGCGGCCGAGATTGCCGACGAGAATTGCTTTGTTGACACCTGCCATGGTGGGGGCTCCATAGGGACTCGTTGTGGGTAATAGAAGAGACAGTGTCCCGCCGTGGTCGAAAGGCGTCAAGGGAGGCCGGCGCGTCCCCTTTGCGTGGCAAGACGGTCACGGTATGCTGCAGCGGTTCTCCTCTCCGGGGGGTGAGGGAATGCAGACTCAGAATCTATTCGACACGTCATCGATTCAGCGTGCAAGCACATGCGCGCCCCAGCTTTGCGGTCGCCGCTCGCGCGGCCTGCACGGAGACGGGTTCGCCCGCGCTCGATCGGACGTCCGGCATGGCTAGGGCCGCAGCCAAATCCCGTTCGCGCCGAAGCGGCTCCGGATCCGAGCGTCGGGCTCGCGGCGACGCCGCCGCAGAGCCGATCCTGATTGCGGCAGGGTCCGAGATCGTTGGCCTCGTCCTGATTGGCCTCTCCCTGGTCGCGATGTTGGCTCTCGCTACCTACTCACCCCAGGATCGCGTCGGCGAACTCGTCGAGGTCCAGAACAGCGCCGGTCCGGTCGGTGCGACGCTCGCGGGCCTCCTGCTTCGGTCCATGGGGGCCGGCGCGATCGTCCTGGTCGCCGCCTGCGCCTTTCTCGGTGGACGGCTCGTGATGAGCCTCCCGATGCCCCCGCTCCTCTCTCGCTTCTGGGTCGGCGCCGTCGTACTCATTCCTACGGCCGCCGCCCTGCCGCCGCTCCTCTTCAATCTCGCGCCGGAGAGCATTCCCTGGGTCGAGCCTGGCTGGCTCGGTGCGGAGTGGTCGCGCTGGCAGACGCTGCTCTTCGGGAGTGCCGGGGCGTTCGTCCTGACCTCGATGCTGCTCGCGGTCGGCGTGTTGTCGCTGACGGGCGTGTCGACCGGCGCGATGCTCGGCGCTGTAGGGCGTGCGAGTGCCTGGACGGGCGGTTGGGCGCTCTGGCTCGGGGACTGGGTGCTCGGCTGGCTTCGTGTCGCGGGCGAGAAATCGCTGGTTCTGCTGGTGGCCGCGGGCGCTCAGCTCCTGAAAGGCGTCGCTGAGCTTCGGGATTCCATCACGTCGATCGGCGTCTGGCGGGAGCGTCGTGCACGTCGATCCCGCGTGCAGGAGCTGCGAGAGCCTGAGTTCTCCTTCGAAGACGAGGAGGAATCGATCGAGGAGGAGGAAGAGGCCCCTCCGGTCGCGCTCGTCCCCGATGTCGAGCCCGCGCCCGAAGCCTTGCCCAAGCGACTCAAGAAGGGTGAAGAGCCGGATATCGTCGATCACGACGAACAGCGTCGAAAGACCCGCAAGCCGGAACAGGAGGCGTTCCGGTTCAACGACGGACGCGCGAGCGGTCCCTTCGAGTTGCCCGACGCGGCTCTGTTCACGGCGCCTCCCGAAGGCGAACGTTCCTACGATCGTGACTCGCTGTTGATGAACTCGAAGATCCTCGAGAAGAAGCTCGCAGACTTCGGCGTGACGGGACGTGTCGTTCGCGTCCATCCGGGTCCCGTCATTACGATGTACGAGTACGAGCCCGCGGCAGGCATCAAGGTCAATCGCATCGTCGGCCTGACCGACGACCTCGCGATGGCGCTCCGTGCGATCTCGATTCGCATCATCGCACCCCTGCCGGGCAAGTCCGTCGTGGGCATCGAGGTTCCGAATCCCGATCGAGACACCGTCTATCTGCGCGAGATCATCGAATCGTCGAGCTTCCGGAAGACGAAGGGCACGCTCGCCGTCGCCATGGGCAAGGACATCTTCGGAAACTCGGTCACCTCCGATCTTGCGAAGATGCCTCATCTGTTGGTCGCCGGATCGACGGGTACGGGCAAGAGCGTCTTTCTCAACTCCTTCCTCTGTTCCTTGCTATGCCGGGCGACGCCGAACGAGCTGAAGCTCTTGATGGTCGACCCGAAGATGCTTGAGCTCTCGATCTACGACGGGATCCCGCATCTGATCGCAGACGTCGTCACGAGCCCGAAACGCGCCGCAGCGGCGCTCCAGGGCGTCGTGCGGAAGATGGAAGAGCGATATCAAATGATGAGCGCCACCGGCGTTCGGAACATCGATCAGTTCAACGAGAAGGCTCGCAAGTCGATCGCCGAGGGCGAAGAGTTCTTTCAGCTGAAGCCGAAGCCCGGCCAGGTCGAGGGCGACGAGATCGAATGGCAGCAGCTGCCGTATATCGTCGTCGTGATCGACGAGCTCGCTGACCTGATGATGTCTTCGGCCAAGGAAGTCGAGGAATCGCTCCAGCGTCTCGCACAGATGGCCCGCGCTTCCGGCATCCATCTCGTTCTCGCGACCCAGAGGCCGAGCGTCGACGTCTTGACCGGCGTGATCAAGGCGAACTTTCCCGCACGCGTGTCGTTCCAGGTCTCTTCGGGAACCGACAGCCGGACGATCCTCGACCAGAAGGGTGCGGACGATCTCCTCGGCATGGGCGACATGCTCTTCCTGCCACCCGGAACGGCGGTGCTCCAGCGAATCCACGGCCCCTTCGTGTCGGAAGACGAGGTCCACGCCCTGGTCGCGTTCTTGAAGGACCAGGGACGCCCGGTCTTCGATGAGGAGCTGGTCCGCGCCGACGCCGAGGCAGAGCGGATCGAAACGCGCGGGGAAGACGTCGACGAGATGTTCGACCAGGCCGTCGCAATCGTCGCCGAAACGCGGAACGCGTCGATTTCGTACGTGCAGAGGCGACTCAAGATCGGATACAACCGCGCGGCACGAATCATCGAGCAGATGGAACTCGACGGGATGATCGGTCCTCAGATCGGTTCGAAGGGTCGCGAAGTTCTGCTGCCCGCACCGCTTTCCGACGACGAATAGCCACGCCGCCATCGCAATCCTTGATCGCAATCGCGGCTTTCGTCCTAGAATGGCGGCGTCGCGATGAACGCTCCTACCCGATCGAGGCCAACCATGTTGCGCTCAGAAACGATTCGCCCGAAGCGAACGAGAGCGTGTCGTCTCATCCTTCTCCAGGTGGCACTCGTTCTGCTGGTCGCCGCCAGTGCTGGCGCTGACTCGGTTCCCGTGTCGGCGTCCGACGCCAAGGCCGACCCGGTCGCCTCGCCCTGTCCGGATGGCACTGCAGAGCGCGTGGCCCGCGTGATTCAGGCTCGCTACGAGGGCATCCGCGACATCCACGCCAGGTTCGAGCAGACGAACCGTTCTTCGAGCTTCGAGGGACAGCCCCTGATGACGCCCGAACCCAAGTTCGGAGATGTCGTTTTCGCCAAGCCAGGAAAGATGCGCTGGTCCTATGTCTCACCCGAGCCGAGCATCGTGGTCTCGAATGGGCGGGTCCTCTGGATCTACGACATCGAGGGGAAAGCAATCACGCGCCTCGAGGTGACGGCCGGATTCCTGAGCGGCGCGGCCCTCCAATTCCTGCTCGGCGATGGGCAGATCCTCGAGACCTTCGAGGTCAGCGCCGTCTCTTGCGAGGGGGATCGAGTTCGTCTCGATCTGCTGCCGAGGAACGATGCGACCTATGAGCGTCTGGGATTGCTGGCCGACGGCACTTCGGGCGACGTCGTCGGGACGTCGGTCCTGGATCTGTTCGGCAATCTCACCGAGATCGGATTCAGCGAGATCGACGTCAATCGCGACCCGGCACCCGAAACCTTCGAACTCGAAATCCCGGACGGCGTCGAGGTCATCGACTACGCCCGATCGCCCGAGGGCTGAGCCCCGAGGGAGTTCACAGGTCCGGCTCGAGCGGGCTCGTCGGGAGGGCCGCTCGCTGGTCCCCATTTCCTCCAATCCCGCACTCCGAAAGACGTTGCGCGGCAGCTGTGACGCAATTCGCGGTGGTGCAATCTCGACGGTCGCGTCCGGATTTCGGCAATCGACGAGGCGGCATGCCGCCTGAATTTGCACATCGAAGTGAAACCGCGGCCCCCAAAAGGGGTACTCACCCATGACGAGCAGGGGGACCATTCGAGTGCGTGTTCGGCCTCGTTGCGCGACGGCTTCCGGAAAGGTGCACCGATTGGAGCCCCGGTGTTCGCAATCGAACGGTGAAACCATTCTAAAACAGGAGTTTATGAGAATCCCTGCGCACGGACTCCGGTTGACACGAAGGGTCCAGCCGATAAAATTTGAAGGTCAAAAAGGCTTCAAATTCGAGAGGTTCGACGTCTTTTCCCAAATCCAGCGAGCGCCTTCGGAGCGCAGGAACCCCGAAGGCAGAATACGCCGAATTTTTCGACGAGGGGCAGCAACGATGGGTGGCCTTCCCTTCGATCTGGCACGCTCAGGTCGGAGTCCGCAAACGGGACAGAACGCCTCGCGCAGCGACTCGCTCCTCGCTTCCTGTTATTCGCCGATGCTAGTTCGGGACCGCTGGAAGCGTTCCGAACCTGCTGAGATTGCAGGCCTTTTGTCCTGTTCCAATGCCGAGTCGAGACCCGTTCCCCCCTTGCTCGATTCGAGATGCGCAGTCGAGTGGCAGGTCTGTCGCAAGTCCCATGGACGATCGTCCATGCGACCAGCGAGCCAGCTTTCGATGGGGGATGGGTCGGGAATTCCGATCGTGCCGATTTCGTATACGGCACACCCCTTGCAGTATGACCAGGGTAAGGATTGGGATGACCACTCGACTCCGCAGAAAACTGCGGAGCGAGGAAACGAGGAGACGGCGCAATGAGCGAACATGATTCGGATTCTCCGGGTGCGGGACGCAAGGGATTCGTCCGTGATGTGATGCGACGAATCACGCCCGCGGGCGGAAGGCCTGGAGAAGACCCGGACCTCGATCCGTCGAGAGGTCCCGGAGCGGACCGGTCGGCGACTGAAGCTGAACGGCTGCAGGACGCGATGCGCTTCTTCGGAAGTGACTCGAACGAGTTCCGGCACCGACTCGATCGCATGTTGGCCGACTTCGAAACGCTTCGACGTCGCTACGAGCAAGCGCGCACGCAGCATCATGATTCCGAGCGCCAGAACGAGAAGCTCGTCGCGATGCTCCAAGAGGCGAAGCAGCAGATCGAACTCCTCAAGGAGGAGGTCGACAAGCTCTGCGCGCCGCCGAATACGTACGGCATCTTCATCCGGGCGAACAAGGACGGAACGTCCGAGATTCTGATGGATGGTCGACCGATGCGCGTCAACGTGCATCCGAACCTGGATCCGTTCCAGCTCGACGAGGGCCAGTACGTCGTCCTCAACGAAGCCTTCAACGTCATCGAGGGCGCCGAGTACACCCAGCGCGGCGAGGTCTGCACGGTCGTCGACTCGATCTCTGACAGCCGCGTGATCGTGAGCGGGCATACCGACGACGAGCGCGTCGTCACGCTTTCCGAGCCGCTGCGCCGCGAGCACATCAAGGTCGGTGATCCCCTCATGGTGGATACGCGGACGCAGTACGCGTTCGAGAAGCTGCCCAAGTCCTCGGTCGAAGAGGTGATGCTGGAAGAGATTCCGGACGTGACCTACGAGGATATCGGTGGGCTGGGCGACCAGATCGAGATCCTGCGGGATTCGGTCGAGCTCCCGTACATGCATCCCGAGGTCTTCCTGGAGCACAAGCTCCGGCCGCCGAAGGGAATTCTGCTCTACGGACCGCCTGGCTGTGGCAAGACGCTGATCGCGAAGGCGGTGGCGAACAGCCTGGCCAAGCGGATCGAGTCTCGGACGGGCAAGACGACGACGGCCTACTTCCTGAACGTGAAGGGACCGGAGCTGCTGAACAAGTACGTCGGCGAGACCGAGAGCAAGCTTCGCGAGGTCTTCAAGAAGGCGCGCGACAAGGCGAGCCAGGACGTCCCCGTCGTCGTGTTCTTCGACGAGATGGACTCGCTCTTCCGGATGCGCGGCTCGGGGATCTCTTCCGACATGGAAGCGACCGTCGTGGCGCAGTTCCTCTCGGAGATCGATGGCGTCGAAGCCCTCGAGAACGTGATCGTCATCGGCGCGAGCAACCGGCAGGATCTGATCGATCCGGCCGTGCTGCGACCCGGCCGCCTCGACCTCAAGGTGAAGGTGTCTCGGCCGGATCGTGAGTCGGCGTCGCAGATCCTGCAGAAGTATCTGACTTCGGATCTGCCGCTGCACGAGTCGGCGATGAAGAAGTACGGGAACGACCGGGATACGGCATGTCGTCAGATGATCGATGACGTTGTCGAAAACATGTACTCGACGGGTGACGAGAACAAGTTCCTCGAGGTGACCTACGCCAAGGGCGAGCGCGAGATCTTCTACTTCAAGGATTTCTCGTCGGGTGCGATGCTCGAGAACGTGGTCGCCAGGGCCAAGCGGAAGGCAGTGAAGCGTTTCCTCGAGAACGGGGAACATGGCATCACGGCCGACGACATGATCGAGTCGGTGCGCGAGGAGTTCAAGGAGAACGAGGATCTTCCGAACACCACGAATCCGGACGACTGGGCGCGAATCTCCGGCCGAAAGGGCGAGCGAATCATCAACGTTCGAACGCTCATCACCGGAATGGAACGCAAGGAACAGACCATCGAGAACGTCCCGAGCGGTCAGGGTCAGTACCTCTAGAAAACCTCGATGGCCATCATGGTCAGCCTGTGCGAGTCGGCGGACTCCGGGGCGGGATGTGCATACGAGCACCGACCCGCCGACTCGACAGGAAGAGGAACGGCGAACCCGAGAAGGCTGAAGGCAAAATGGCGATTCCGACTGTCATGGGTACAGAGATCGAATTTGGGATCATGGTCAAGAACGACCCTGACTTCGACCCGATCTCGTCCTGTGTGCTGATCGTCAATGCCTACCGCGAGGATCCCGACGGCAAGATCCTGTGGGACTACGACCAGGAGAATCCGCTGGCGGATGCGCGCGGGTTCCAGGTCGAGGGCGAGAAGTACACGCCCAACCAGCAAGAGAACATTGCCCGCAACAAGACGCTGATCAACGGCGCCCGCTACTACGTCGATCACGCGCATCCCGAATACTCGAGCCCGGAAGTCACGAACGCTCGCGACCTCGTCATCCACGAGAAGGCGGGCGAGCGCGTCATCGAGATCAGTCGACGGGAGGCGAACAACCTGCTGCCCGAAGGCGCGCAGATGTTGATCTACAAGAACAACAGCGATCGCAAGGGCAACAGCTACGGCTGTCACGAGAACTACCTGATGGATCGACGGACGTCCTTCAAGAAGGTCGTCGAGCCGCTCCTGCCGTTCTTCTCGACCCGCCAGATCTGGTGTGGAGCCGGAAAGGTCGGAAGCGAGAGCCGCAACCACCCCTGTGATTACCAGCTCTCCCAGCGCGCTGATTTCTTCGAGACGGAGGTCGCGCTCGACACGATGGTCAAGCGGCCGATCGTGAACACGCGTGACGAGCCGCACGCGGATCGCGAGAAGTATCGCCGACTACATGTGATCGTCGGCGACTCCAACATGTCCGAGTTTACGATCTACCTGCGAAACGGTGTGACCGCGCTGATCCTGTCGATGATCGAGGACGGCGCGATCTCGAAAGATCTGACCCTGCGCGATCCGGTTCGGACGATTCGCGAGGTTTCGCACGATCTCACGCTCGCGCAGGAAGTAACGATGGACGACGGGACGGCCCGGACGGCGCTCGAGATCCAGTCGGATTTCCTCGAGATGGCCCTGGCCTACACTTCGTCGCGTTCGCTGGATCCGGTCCAGAAGGACGTTCTCCAGAAATGGCAGGACGTGATCGAGGCACTCGGGCGCGACCCGATGGAGCTAGATACGAAGATCGACTGGGTGATCAAGAAGCGTCTCATCGAGAGCTACATCGGTCGAAAGAAGCTGGATTGGAGCGATCCCCAGGTCCAGATGCTCGATCTCCAATACCATGATTCGAGACCGGACAAGGGGCTCTACTATCTCCTCGAGCGTCAGGGCAAGGTCGAACGGATCGTGACGGACGAAGAGATCCAGCACGCCGTGTACAATCCGCCGCGGGATACGCGGGCGTTCTTCCGCGGTGAGTGTCTGCGTCGGTACCCGAGCGAGGTCTTCGGCGTGAACTGGGACTCGATTTCGTTTGGACTCGAGAACGAGTCGATCAAGCGAGTCATGATGGCGGAGCCCTTGAAGGGCACCAGCGAATTCGTCGAGGAGCTGCTCGATCGGTCGGAGACGGCCGCGGTACTTCTCGAGAACATGGGGTCTTGAGGCGGATCATCGATCGACTTTTTCGATCGACCGTCGCGACGAGACCAGTCCGGAGGACAAGACGATGGCGACATTCATTCGAGACCTGAAGCGCGACCGCGCCGACCGTTCGGCTGGCGCGGAGGCCGATCCGATCCCGCTCTACATGGCTGCCGCTGAGCAGAAGCAGAAGAGCAAGGGCGGCGGTGGCGACGAGGGCGACGGCGAGAAGGGCGAGGGCGGACAGAAGCTCGCGGAAAAGGGCGAGGAACTCAAAGAGGAGATGGACGAACTCCTCGACGAGATCGATTCCGTCCTCGAAGAGAACGCCGAAGAGTTCGTGAAGAACTACGTCCAGCGCGGCGGCGAGTAGTCCGCGGCGCGCGAGAGCGCGAGAGAAATAGCGGGAGACATGGGTCTCCCGGTCGACGGATCGATTGTTTTCTGAGGGGGGAACAGTGCCGCTTCGAGGCGACTACCAGGGATCGAGTTTCTTTGAATTGCTCCAGCTGGAGCAGCGGCATCTTCTGCCGGATCTCTCCGCATGGGGAGAGAGCGCCGCGAGCATGGTGCCGCACGGGACGACCGTGCTCGCGATGCGATTTCGCGATGGCGTCCTCGTCGCCGGTGATCGACTTGCCACGGCGGGACATTCCGTGGCTTCACGAGACGTCGTCAAGGTGTTCGCTACCGACCCGCATTCCGTGATGGCGATCTCGGGTGCCGCAGGTCCTTGTATCGAGATGGCGCGAATCCTCTCGGTCGAGCTCGAGCACTACGAGAAAATCGAGGGCGAGTCGCTCGAACTCGATGGCAAGGCCAACAAGCTCTCCCAGATGATCCGGGCGAACCTCCCGGCAGCGATGCAGGGACTTGCCGTGGTGCCTCTCTTCGCCGGCTTCGATACGCGCCGCAAGTGCGGTCGCCTCTGGAAGTTCGACATCACGGGTGGTCGCTACGAGGAGACCGAGTTCGATGCAACCGGCTCCGGTGGTCTCTACGCACGCGAGTCGCTCAAGCACGGGTGGAACGCAGACCTCTCCCGAGACGACGCGGTTCGCGTTGCCGTGGCGGCGTTGACAGCCGCTGCCGACGAGGACCGGGCCACGGGCGGCGTCGACCTCGAACGCGGGATCTATCCCGTCATCAAGACCTGCACGAACAGCGGCCAGGACGACGCGAGTGAAGAAGAGATCGCGGCCTGCTATCGCAGCATTCTCGAGGCGCGCGCCGCCGGAGGAAACCTCTGATGTCGATGCCCTTCTACGTATCTCCCGAGCAGGTGATGGCCGACAAGGCCGAGTTCGCCCGCAAGGGCATCGCGCGCGGCAAGTCGATCGTCGCGATCGAGCATCAGGACGGGATCCTGTTGATGGCCGAGAATGAGACCAGCCTTTCGAAGGTCGGCGAACTCTACGACCGGATCGCCTTCGCGGGCGTCGGTAAGTTCAGCGAGTTCGACCAGCTGCGGAAGGTCGGCGTTCGTTTCGCCGACACCAAGGGTTATGCGTACAGCCGCGAGGATGTCCGAGGCAGGGGCATGGCGAATGCGTTCTCCCAGGTGATGGGCGACGCGTTCACACGCGAGATCAAGCCGCTGGAGATCGAGATCATCGTCGCCGAAGTCGGTGACGATCGATATGACGACCACAAGAAGAACACGATCTACACGGTCAAGTACGATGGTTTCATCAGTGACCATCCCGGCTTCTGCGTGATCGGCGGCAACGTCGACGACGTCGAAAGCGTTCTCAAGAATGACTATCAAGATGGCATGCCCGCGGGGGATGCCGCCAAGCTGGCACGCCGAGCACTCAATGCCGGATCAGAACGCAGTTCTGATCTAGAAGCAAAGAGTCTCGAGGTCTGCCTGCTGGATCGGAATCGAACGGGTCGCAAGTTCTGCCGCCTTTCTACCGATGAAGTTCAAGGTATGCTGGACGCTTAGAGCACGTGTTGTGCATGCTCGTGAGCGTCGCAGAAGCGGTCAGGCGGCTTTGTGCAGAAGCGCATTTACGGGATCGAGACCGAGTATGGAATCATCTTCACGCCAGAGGGTCGTAAGACCCTGCCCGTCGAGAAGGCGATCCGCTTCCTCTTCGAGAAGCTGATCACGACGGAGCACTTCCTCAACGTCTTCCTCGAGAACGGCGCGCGCTTCTACCAGGACACGGGCTGCCATCCAGAATACGCCACACCCGAATGTGCCTCGCCGGGCCAGCTGATCATCTACGACAAGGCTGGCGAACGCATCCTCGAAGATCTCCAGATCTACGCCGAGGAAAAGATCCGCGAAGAGCGGATTGCCGGGAAGCTCTCGATCTTCAAGAACAACACTGACTTCGTCGGGAACAGTTACGGCTGCCACGAGAACTATCTCGTCGATCGCGACGTCGATTTCTACTACCTCGCCGAACAGCTGATCCCGTTCCTCGTCACGCGCCAGATCTATACCGGCGCTGGCAAGGTGTTCCAGACCCAGGACGGGATCCATTACTGCGTGAGTCAGCGAGCGCAGCACATCTACCAAAAGATCTCCGGCACCACGACGAACGATCGCTCGATCATCAATACGCGCGACGAACCGCATGCCGATCGCGAGAAGTATCGACGACTTCACGTGATCGTGGGCGACTCGAACATGAGCGAGTACACGAACTTCGTGAAGGTCGGGACCTGCTCCGTCGTCCTCCAGATGATCGAGGACAACTACATCAACAAGGACTTCACGCTCCGCAATCCGGTCAAGGCGATCAAAGACATCACCTACGACGCGACCTGCAAGCGAAAGCTGCGTCTCGACAACGGACGAGAGTACTCCCCGATCGAGATCCAGCGCGAGTATTGCGAGATGGCGCAAAAGTACATCGAACAGTACCCCGTCACCGAGGATCACAAGAAGGCCGTGCACATGTGGCAGCACGTGCTCGACTGCCTCGACACGGATCCCGACAAGCTCGATCGACAGGTCGACTGGGTGATCAAGCGGAAGATGATCCAGTCCTGGGTCGATAGGCACGAGACGACGTGGAGCGACCCGCGCGTGCTGATGATGGACCTGCAGTACCACGACATCCGACGCGAGCGAAGTCTCTACTACCTGCTCGAGCGGAAGGGTGCGGTCGATCGCCTCTTCACCGATGAAGAGGTCGATGCCGCCAAGACCGAACCGCCGCAGGACACGCGTGCGCGGATGCGCGGGGAGTTCATCAAGCTCGCTCGGGAGAACTCGATCCAGTACGACCTCGATTGGTCGAACATCCGGCTCGGCAATCTCCTGAACGTGCGCGTGATCTGCAACAACCCCTTCGAGACGGATACCGAGAAGGTCGCCGAACTCGTTCGCACCATCCAGAAGACGAATCTCCGAAAGACGAGTCTGTCGAAGCTCGTCATCCAGTCCTAGGCGAGTCCAGTATGCCGACCGATCTCTCGAACTCCGAAGACGCCGAAGGCGCTGGTCTCAAGCTGGTCGAGGAATCCGGCGGGTTCGAAACAGCGGGCCCCGCCGAGGGCAGGCCGGGCGACTCCGATTCGAAGGGTCGACGCGGCCTACCGATCTGGCTCTTCGTCCTCGTTCTTCTCGCCTTCGTCTCGGTCGCGGGTTGGCAGGTCCAGGTCACGGGCGAACTCGAGGCCGAGGTCGCGGGTCTCGAAGCCGAGCTCTCGAGATCCAACGCGCTCCTCGATGCACATCGCTTGCACCTTTCCGAGGTGCGTGTCGGCGTGCACGAGGTCTCCGCGCAGCTCGAGGGTCTCCGGGCGCTCGTCGATCGCGACCCCACCGATCCCCTCGAATAGCGCCAGCGCCCCACGAGCCGTGCTGCGAGCCGTGTTCTACGTGCATTGAGCCGTGGACCCGCGTGCGGCGTCTCGCTGTTCCCTGGTCCACTGAGAGGCCCGCTCCGGGTCGCCCCGCCGCCGCCCTCAGCTCGCCGCCTCCGGGCCTGTGAGCCGGTACACCCCCGGACGCGTGGATTTGGCCTAGCGGCCGACCTTTTGCCTCAACCTCTGCGTATGAATGCCGATTCACAAGGACGGGTGTGTTGGTCCCCCGCCATCGCCACCCCCCATGGAGATTCGGATGATTCTCGACGCCATCGCCGGAATGTTCTCGCACGATCTCGCGATCGACCTCGGTACCGCCAACACACTCGTCTATAGCAAGGGCAAGGGTGTCGTCTGTTCGGAACCGAGCGTCGTTGCGGTGACCCACGACGCCGCCAATCGCACCCAGCGTGTGCGCGCCGTCGGGCATGCGGCCAAGGAGATGTTGGGCCGCACCCCGGGCAACATCGAAGCGATCCGGCCGATCAAGGACGGCGTCATCGCCGACTTCGAGATCACCGAAGCCATGCTCCGCTACTTCATCCAGCGCGCGCACAACCGCCGCACGCTGGCGAGGCCCCGCATCGTGATCTGCGTCCCGCCCTGCATCACGAGCGTCGAGAAGCGCGCCGTACGCGAGTCCGCGCTTTCTGCCGGCGCACGCGAAGTCTTCCTGATCGAAGAGCCGATGGCCGCCGCGATCGGCGCCGGACTCGACGTGACGGCCCCGACCGGAAACATGGTCGTCGACATCGGCGGTGGCACGACCGACGTCGCCGTGATCTCGCTCTCCGGCATCGTCACCTCGCGATCCATTCGCACCGGTGGTGACAAGATGGACGAGGCGATCATCAACTACGTGAAGCGCAAGTACAACATGCTGATCGGCGAGCGGACCGCGGAAGAGGTCAAGATGTCCATCGGCACTGCCTCGACGGAGAGCAAGACCCAGGAGATGGAACTCAAGGGTCGGGATCTCGTCGCCGGGATTCCCAAGGTCGTCGTCACGACGAGTGACGAGATGCGCGAAGCGCTCGTCGAGCCGATCCATGCGATCGTCGAGACGGTTCACCTGACGCTCGAGAAGACGCCGCCGGAGCTCGCGGCCGACATCGTCGATCGAGGGATCATGCTCGTGGGCGGTGGCTCGATGCTGAACGATCTCGATCACCTTCTTCGCCAGGAGACGCGACTTCCCATCCTGCGCAGCGAGGACCCCTTCACGGCGGTCGTTCACGGCGCGGGCAAGGCACTCGACAACATCGCGCTCTTGCGCGAGGTCGCGCTCGTCTGAACGACGGCGGTTCCGGCTCGGCTCTTCCGTTGCGCCGCCCATCGCCGATGATGCACGGCGGCCGACCGGCTACCGTTCGATCCGTCATGGATCTCTGCCATTTCGCACCGCGCGGTCGATCCGGATGGGTCCATCCGGATCACATCTGCTCGGGTGTCTCGCGCCGCCCGTCGCCGAGTTCCCGGTTCGATCGATGACCTCCCGACTTCTGACATCGACCATCCGCGCCAGAAGGGCCCTCGTCTCATTCATAGGTCGTCGTATGGGCCCGCCCGCCGGCGGGGCGGTCGTGTTGCTTGTGTTGATGGGAAGTGCGCTTGCGGGCTGTGACGGGGCATCGTCGCCGGCCCCCGGGCCGATTCAGCGGATCGTCCTGGTCTCCCTCGACACCCTGCGTCCCGATCATCTCGGCGTCTATGGCTACGCCCGGGAGACGAGTCCGAGAATCGACGCCTTTGCTGCTCGGGGCTTCGTCTTCGACCGCGCGCTGGCTCCCGCCCCGAACACGCCGCCGTCGCAGATGGCGATGATGACTTCGCTCTACCCGGCGAGGCATGGCTTCACGGGCAACGGCGACAGACTCGCGCCGGGGATCGAGACCCTGGCCGAAAGACTCCGCGCGCAGGGCTTCTCGACGGGCGGCTTCGTCGATGGCGGGTATCTCAACGCCGCCTTCGGATTCGGACGCGGGTTCCTGACCTACGACGATCGGGGAGGCGGCCTCGCCGGCATCCTGCCGCGTGCGCTGCGATGGATGGAGGCGCAGGGCGAAGACTCGTTCTTCCTCTTCCTCCATACTTATGACATTCACGCACCCTACGTCTCGCCCCCGCCCTTCGCCGGCATGTTTCACGACGAGCCGTATACGGGTGACCTGGTGCCGACCGTCGAACGCCTCGATGAACTCTTCCTCGAGCGCGCGCAGCTCTCGCCCGAGGACATGCAGCATCTCGTCGATAGCTATGACGAGGGCATTCGCTACACGGACACACAGCTCGGCCGCTTCTTCGACCGGCTGGAGGAGATGGGGCGACTCGAAGACACCCTCGTGATCCTGACATCGGACCATGGCGAGGAGTTCGGGGAGCATGGCAGCCTCATCCATTGGCAGCTCTACTTCCAGCCCAACCTTCGGGTGCCCTTGATCGTTCGCCCACCGGGCGGCGTGCCTGGGCCGATCCGTGTTCGGGAGCAGGCCGAGTTGATCGACGTTCTGCCGACCCTGCTCGACTGGAGCGACGCGCCTCCGCTCGCAGTGG
>Ga0315338_1001264_pt1 | contig 34025 bp, 23 predicted proteins | sample ASW8metaG_FD_204518 | JGI IMG/M metagenome (GOLD analysis project Ga0315338, IMG submission 204518) | Ammonia-oxidizing marine archaeal communities from Monterey Bay, California, United States - ASW #8 | ecosystem: Environmental > Aquatic > Marine > Coastal | place: USA: California | collected... | reverse complement strand
CGTCAGCCGACGACTACACCATCGACAGCCACATGGACTGGCTCACACAATGGCTCGTCGGTCTGGATCTCAACGACATCACGCTGTTCGCACAAGACTGGGGCGGTATGTTGGGCACGCTTCTCGTCGCCCACCATCCAGAGCGATTTGCGCGCGCGTGCATGTCGAACACCGGCCTTCCGGCGGGCGAAGGAACCTCCAAGGCACTCGACCAGTGGCTGGAGTTCAGCCAGACCACGCCCGTGCTGCCGGTCTCGGACCTACTCAACGGCGCGAGTGTTACCGGCGTCAGCGACGGTGCCAAGGCAGCCTACGAGGCACCTTTTCCTGAAGAGCGGTTCAAGGTCTCGGCACGGGTGTTCCCGCTACTGATCCCGGCCCAACCCGACAACCCGGGCGTCGCAACGGCGAAAGAGGGATGGGAGAAACTCTCGACCTTCGAAAAACCGTTCCTCACGGCCTACGGAGACTCGGACCCGATTTCGCGAGGCGGTGAGAAGAGCTACCAAGACGCGGTGCCCGGCGCGCGAGGACTCAATCACCTGATCTTGGAAGGCGCGGGCCATTTCATCCAAGAAGACAAGCCGGCGGAGCTAGTCGAGATCATCACCGAATTCATTGCGGCCGGCTAGGAGCCGAGAGCCAAGTGAAACTCCAGCGGAGCCGGCTCTTCATCGGCTACGTGACCGAGTTCACTCGCAACCTCGGCGGCGGACTTGTTCGTTACCGCGGCGATGCGCTCCATCGCATCGTCATCGCGCAAGTCGTCGCGACGAATTCGGATCATGTAACGGCGTGCGATTCCGTAGCGCGTTGACTCGGTATCTACCAAGCGCACCTTCGTGCGGCCGCTCTCGGGATCGATCATGGTATCGAAGGGAACGGGCACGAAGCGACCGCTCTCGATCGAGACCATCGCCGAGTTGCCGCCTTCGAGAACGTATTTCGCCGCGCAATAGCCGAGGTCGCGTGTGTACTCGGCGTCCGCCGGTGTAGGATCGACCGATCTCAACTCATAGCCGATGTCTTTTGAGACAATCGTCGCCTGCACGTCAAACTCCGCCAGTCGTTCACGTACGGCCTTCTTCAGCATGTCGCCCAGGTCGATCTCGGCGATGCGTACGTGACCGTGGTCGTCGCGCTCTACGCCGGCGATCCCACCCAAATCGGATTCATCGAGCGCGAGTGCAACACCTTCCGCAATGACCGCGACGCCGTGACGTTGGCCGTCGGCCACACGTTTGATGACGGCACCGACAAGCGTGTCGACCACGCTGGCGAGCCGCACCGGTCGGGCGGCAAACTCCTCGGGGATCAGCGTAAGCGTCGCCCCCGCCGCCTTACCGATGCCGAGCGCGAGATGCCCGGCCTTGCGCCCCATCGTGACTACAAAATACCAACGCGACGTCGTGAACGCATCCGTCATCAGATTCTTGACGATCTCTGCGCCAACGTGCCGTGCGGTCGCATAGCCGAACGTGTCTACGTCGGCCGGAAGATCTAGATCGTTGTCGATCGTCTTTGGTACATGGACCACTCGAAGCGCATCGCCCGCAGTCTCCGCTAACTTCATCGCCGAGAAGGCCGTATCGTCACCGCCGATGGTGATGACGCAATCCACACCGGCATCACGCAGAGTTTCGAACGTCCGCGAAAGGTGCGCAGGATCACGCGTAGGATTTGCGCGCGAAGTTCCCAGTATCGAGCCGCCGCGAAAGTGGATGCGGCTGACGTCGGTTATCGTGAGCGGGCGCAGGCAATCGGCGTCCCCTTCCATCAACCCCTCAAAGCCATCATGGACACCGACGACATCGACACCTTCTATCGCGCTGCGAATGGTCGCCGCAGCAATTACGCTGTTGATTCCAGGCGCCGGACCGCCGCCGACGATGATCGCGACTTTTCCTACCTGGCCGACTTTGCCCTTGCTTGCCATCACCGCCCCCTCATCGCTGCACACTAGCAGACGTCACCGCGATTGTATCGGCGCTGAAGCGCGCGGGCGAGGCCCGCCTGCGATCGGTTTGAACAACCGTCCAAGCCTGTTAAGAAACGTCGATTCAGCGTCATGCCATCCTCCGTCAAGCTTAAGAACCAAGCCCAAGACGAACCATGTCTTCGTGATCGGGTTACGCAAGTGCGCCGCCAGACGGCTCAGCTCGTGGCCGATCTGAGCGAGGAAGACTGCCTCGTTCAGTCCATGCCCGATGCGAGCCCGACGAAGTGGCACCTTGCGCATACGACGTGGTTCTTCGAGACGTTCGTGTTGCCGCAAGCAGATGCGCACTACACCACGTACGACGCCGACTTCGGCTACCTGTTCAACTCGTACTACGAGACCGTCGGCCGCATGCACCCCCGTCCTCAACGCGGGCTTCTCACGCGGCCGTCGTTGACGACGATCATGGCATACAGAGACCATGTAGACGAAAAGCTCGGGGCCTTGCTGGCCGACAACGACGGGCATGACCTGGGAGCACTGCGCGACGTCTTGGAACTGGGCCTGCACCACGAGCAGCAGCATCAAGAACTCATCCTCACCGACATCAAGCACGCGTTCTCGTGCAACCCGACGCTCCCCGCCTATGACTCTTCGCCGCGAACAACCAACAAGGTCGGCGCAGCACCCGCGCGCTGGATCAGCCGGCCGGCTTCGGTCTCGGAAATCGGGCATATCGAAAACGGCTTTGCGTTCGATAACGAAGCTCCACGACACCGACAGGTCGTAGAAGCGCACGAGATCCAAACTCGACCGGTGACGCTCGGCGAGTATCGCGCGTTCATCGACGACGGCGGCTACACGCGTCCCGAACTCTGGTTGAGCAACGGTTGGGCCCTTGTAAACGAACGCGGCTGGCGCGCCCCTTTGTACTGGATTGAGCGCGACGGCCAGTGGGGGCAGTTCTCGCTCGCAGGGTTGCGGGTTCCGGCCGAAGCCGAGCCGATTACCCACCTGAGCTACTACGAGGCCGACGCCTACGCACGCTGGGCGGGTGCACGACTGCCTACCGAAGCTGAATGGGAATTGGTCGCGCGCGACTGCGCCCTGGAAGGGAACTTCGCCGAGTCACGGCGATATCACCCGACGCGGACGGAAATCCACGGGTCGGGGCCTGCCGCCCTCTTCGGCGATGTCTGGGAGTGGACGTCGAGCCCCTACATGCCCTATCCGGGCTACGCGGCGCCGACCGGCGCTCTTGGCGAATACAACGGCAAGTTCATGTCCGGTCAGATGGTGCTGCGCGGCGGCTCTTGCGCGACGCCGCAATCCCACATCCGTACGAGCTATCGCAACTTCTTCCCGCCGGACGCGCGCTGGCAGTTCTCGGGGTTGCGCCTGGCTCGCAACACGACCGCATAAACCGTGCGACGGCCTCTCTATCAGGTCGATGCATTCACGTCGCAGCTGTTCGCCGGAAATCCGGCCGCCGTCTGCCCGCTCGACGAATGGATCCCCGAGTCGCTGATGCAATCGATCGCGGCCGAGAACAACCTATCGGAGACGGCCTTCATCGTCGCGGGCAGTGATGCGTATGCGATTCGCTGGTTCACGCCGACTTCGGAAATTGAGTTGTGTGGACATGCCACGCTGGCGAGCGGCTACGTCTTGCTCGACCATCTGAAATGCGTCGAAGGCGACCGAGTGGCTTTCGATTCGCGCGAGCGCGGTAGGCTCGAGGTGTTCCGACACGGCGGGCGCCTTGCTCTGGACTTTCCGTCTCTTCCAGCCTCGCCCTGCGATCTCAGCGATACCCTCGAATCACTACTCGGGCACCGTCCCGTCGAAACACTCGAATCGACGAACTACCTGGCCGTCTATGAAAACGAGGCTGTGGTAAAGGCGATTCGACCGGACTTCGAGGCGATGAAGCAATTCGCAACACACGGTGTCATCATCACGGCCCCGGGCGATGACGTCGATTTCGTATCGCGTTTCTTCGTACCGAGTTTCGGCATAAACGAGGATCCCGCTACCGGCGCCGCCCACTGTACGCTAACCCCGTACTGGGCTAAGCGGCTGGGTCGGCGCGTGCTGCGTGGTCACCAGACCAGCCAACGCGGCGGCGACTTCTACTGTGAGGATCGCGGCGATCGCGTTACGATCGCCGGCGACTGCCGTCTCTACATGGAAGCGGAGATCGAAGTGGAATAAACACGTGGGGTCAGCTGTGGCCGCGCTTGCGCTCGACTGCCGCCTCTTCATCTACAAAATCCGGAACGGTTCGAAACAGATTCATCAGCGCCTCGTACACGGCGTCGTACTGACTGCCCGGAAGCGTGAGCAGAGACATAAACCCGAAGAAGTTGGTATCGCCGCTGCTCTTGTCGCGCCAAAGCACACGCTCCTCGGATCGATCGACGAGCAGCCCTGACAGCCGCACGTGGTACTCCTCGCCTAGCGCGTCGTAAGCGTGCGTAACATCTCGCACCACGATGAACAGCAACAGCTCGCTGCCGTCGGGGCCGAGATTCGCCAACTCTCGGGCACTCATCCCATCGATCCCCTCGAACGGAGGTCGTTCCGAACCGTCTAGATGCCGACTCGAGAGTACGGTGTATCCCTTCTTGGTCAGGACCTTGTCGGTCGCCGTACGCACGTAGCGGCCGACTTCGAATTTATCGAGACGATTCTCGCGCTGATCCACGATCGGCATTAGAATCAACTCGTCGGTCGTCACATCCACAAGAGCAGCATCGGCAAAATTCGCCTCGCGGCGCGCACCACAGGCCGAAACGAGGACCGCTAGACCCATCACGGCCAACGACGCTCGCACACTCGATGGGCGGATACTCTTCATCACTTGTACTTACGCAGCTCCATCCGACCGACCTGATCGGTATGCACTTCGTCGGGACCGTCGGCGAGCCTGAGCGTGCGCACGTTCGCCCAGGCCTCGGCCAGTGCAAAATCACCGGAGACACCGGCTCCACCATGGATCTGGATCGCTCGGTCGATCACGTTGAGCGCCATGTTGGGCGCGACCACCTTAATCTGTGCGATCTCGGAACGGGCATCTTTGTTGCCCACCGTATCCATCATGTAGGCGGCCTTTAAGGTCAGAAGGCGTGCCTGCTCGATCTCCATACGCGAATGCGCGATGTGATGCTTCGTCACGCCCATTTCCGCGAGCGGTCTGCCGAAGGCCTCGCGCGACAGAGCACGCCGGCACAGCGCTTCAAGCGCCCGCTCGGCGGCGCCGATACACCGCATGCAGTGATGAATACGGCCCGGCCCCAGACGCCCCTGAGCAATTTCGAAGCCGCGCCCTTCGCCCAGAAGGATGTTCTCTTTCGGTACGCGCACATCTTTGAATTCCACTTCTGCATGACCGTGAGGCGCGTCGTCGTACCCAAACACGCTCAGCATGCGCTTGATGTTGACACCAGGCGTATCCATGGGAACCAGCACCATCGACTGCTGGAGATACTTGTGCGCCGACGGATCGGTCTTACCCATCAGGATCAAGATCTTGCAGCGGGGGTCTCCGGCGCCCGACGTCCACCATTTGGTGCCGTTGATGAGGTAGTCGTCGCCCTCGGACTCGATTCGGCACTCTATGTTGGTGGCGTCCGACGACGCAACGGCGGGTTCCGTCATTGCGAACGCGGATCGAATCTCGCCCGAGAGCAGCGATTCGAGCCATTGCTTGCGTTGATCCTCGCTGCCGTAACGAACGAGCACCTCCATGTTTCCCGTGTCCGGCGCAGAGCAATTGAACGCTTCAGATGCGAAGCGCGACCGCCCCATCAGTTCGGCAAGCGGAGCGTATTCGAGATTGGTGAGGCCGGCGCCCTGTAGGCTTTCGGGCAGGAACAAATTCCAGAGCCCCTCACTCTTGGCGCGTTCCTTCAACTCCTCGAGAAGAGGCAAAACCTTCCAACGGTCGCCTTCACCAAGTTGGGCCGCCAATTCGGGCTCGGCTGGATGAATGTGCGTATCGAGAAACGCGCTGATGCGCTGGCGAAACTCTTCCGTTTTCTGCGAGTATCCGAAATCCATGACTGCTCCCTATATGTGGACTTGCCGCCGTCGATACCGCCAGCGCTCGAGCCCGTCGTCAAGAAGCGCGAACCATAGCGGCGCCCGTCATTCGTGACAAAGTAGCGGCGAATCGTGACCGTTACACCGGTACCGGCCGTGCACATTCGGCGCGCTAGGTCCCGCATACAGTATTCGGGGTAAGTACTTGCCCCAACGAAAAACACCGCAATGTCTCATCTGCGCGGGCGTATGCTGCACGATGCGCGCGGTAGTCTGTGGCATCTCGCTTGCAAGCGTACAACTCGATTCTTCCCAGTTAGATCGTGAAACGCTTACGCACCATATGCGCAGTGGCTCTGGCCACCTGGGTCGTCTCGTCATCGGCATACGCCGCGGACGAGACGCTGTACTTCTATAGCCCGGAGTTCGGCCCGAGCAATCTGAGCGTACTCACCCAGGCGGTCGACACGTTCTTCGATGACGCGGGCCTAGACGTTCAGTTTCAGCCGTTCGCGCGGCTTGAAGACTTTCGCCGCAAGATCGATACGCATCCTCCTACGTTTCTCATCGCCCCCGAATGGGCAGCCAGGAGCGAGTGCTTCGACGAGCAGCTAACCGCCATCGTTCAACCTACCCGTAGCGGACTAACCTCGGGCCGACGCGCGCTCATGGCCGGGCCATCGGTACAGTCCGCACAACAGATCGCAAACGGCTCGGTTGCTGCCGCCGTGGCGAAGGCCGGTAGCGATCTCGAAGACATTTCGATGGGACACTTCCGCGCCGACTATCCAACCGTGAACATCATTCCGGTACCGAAAGATATCGACGCACTACTGGCCGTCGGTTTCGGACAGGTAGACGCGGCATTCGTTTCACTCGCGCAGTTCAAGATGCTCGAACGCGTAAACCCGAACCTCACAGCCAACCTTCATGAGATCGGATACTCGCAGAAAAGTCCCTTCCCTCGCCTGTACGCGACCGCCCGCGCGACCAACGAAGCCAGCGATATGATTGCAGCGGCCTTCGGAAAGATCCGCGACGCTTCGGGACGGCATATGTTTTCCATACTCGGTTTCGACGACGCGAAAATCCTCACGGGCGCCGATAAAACAGTGATCAAAGCCCGATCGGGCTGCAGCTTCGGTGGAGGTGGAAAGTGATGGCCTTTTGTTATCGGCGCAGCACCCTACTCGCCATTGCCGCCACCGCTATGGCGTTAGGATTCGCGGTACCCACAGAGGCCGAGATTCTCGTCGTGAAGAGTGATTCGCTTCCCCAGTACGAAGCACCGATCGAAGCGTTTCGCGCTGCGGTCGACGATGAGATCATGGTGATCAATATTGAAGGATCACGCGAGAAAGGTGAGCACCGACTGCGCTCGGCGATGTCCGACGGTACGGTAAACGGCATCTTCGCTCTAGGTACGCAAGCAGCGTACCTGAGCAAGGCCATTCTCCCGAGCGTGCCCATGAGCTTTGCAATGGTGCTGAACTGGGAGCGCTACGAGTTCGCAAGCCCGGCGACCGGCGTGTCGGTCGAGATTCCCGTTGAAATTCTGTTTACACGCTTCAGGCTGTTGCTTCCCGAAACGAAGCGCATCGGATTGATCTACTCAGACAAAATTTCCGAACAGACGCTTGCCACGGCGCGAAAGGCCGCTCGAGCTCTCGGCGTTAGTTTGGTAGAAGAAAAGGTTCGCTATAGCGACGATGTTGTCGGCGCGTATCGGCGAATCCGCACAGCGGTCGACGCGCTTTGGATGCCCACAGATCCGGTCGTGGTAACCAGAGACAACTTCAAGTATCTGAGCGGCCGCTGCAGGCACGATGACATCGCGTTCCTCGCCTTCTCCGAGAACTTCGTGCGGGCAGGCGCGCTGCTGTCGATCTCGCCCGACTACCGGACCATGGGGTCGCAAGCGGCGGTGCTGCTCGAGCATGCCATGGCCAAGCCCTCCGCACCTCCAGCCGTGCAAGCCCCACTGGGGAGCACGCTGGTCATCAATTCCGAGGTCGCCCGTGCGATCGGAATCGATCTGACCGCCGGAGTCCTAGGCATGGCCGACGTCGTCATCGGAAACGACTGAGAGCCCGCAACCGCCTACCAAAGCCGCCGCCCACGGCGGCCAGGCGCACCGAGCCGAACGTTCGTGTACACCGACGTCGTTTTCCTCACAGGGACGCGGACATAACCATGGGAAATCCCTAGGGATTTCCCCTAAGACCTATTGGTGTGTTTCTTGCTTCTACATAGCAGGAGCCGTGTATCTATTGCTGTATATCCTCAAAAACCACTTGATATGCACGCTACGCGCGGCCGTCGTAATCGGTCTCGCGTGCGTCCCCGCGTCGGCCGAGCACTCTCGACACCGGCCGCTCGTACTCATCGTGCAGAGCGATGATATTCCCCAATACGCAGCAGCGACCTCGGCCTTCGCGACGACCGCCAACGCCGCGACCGTCGTGGTTCGAATCGCGGATTCCGCAAGCAAGACGCGCAAGACCATCGCCCGCGCGACACGCCTCGCTGCGCCCGATGCGGTCTTCGCACTCGGAGCCCAAGCCGCAGTCCTCGCAAAGAGCGAATTTCCCGACACCCCAATGATTTTCGCCATGGTAATGGACTGGCAGCGGCGCGGACTCGAAGGAACCAACACCGCCGGTGTCGCGCTGGAGATGCCGGCCGACGATCTGTTGACCCGTTACAAACTGGTACTGCCTCATTTGCGTCGCGTGGGACTTATTTACAGCAATGCGATGAGCGAGAGCTACATCAACGATGCACGCGGCGCAGCGAAGCGGCTCGGAATTCACCTGATCGAAGAGCCAGTGACCTCAGCGGATCAAGTTGCAGGCGCTTATCGCCGAATGCGCCGTGATATCGATGCCGTGTGGATGGTGCCCGATCCCGAAGTCGTCACGCGTGACAACTTCGCGTATCTAGCGCACCGCACACGCAACGACGGCATCGCATTCCTCGCCTTCTCGGAAAACTTCGTACATGCCGGTGCCCTCATGAGCATCACCCCGAACTACGCGACCATGGGTTCGCAAGCCGCAGCCCTCCTCGATCGAATGTTACACAGCCCCGAGAAGCCCAATGTCGTCCAGAACCCGCTTGGATCGCGTCTCGTCGTGAACGCCGCAACCGCGCGTTATGTAGGCGTTGACCTCGACGCAACCGTCTTGGCTATGACCGACGCCGTCATCGATTCTTCGCATCCGGCTGGGGGTAGGTGGAGATGAAAACGAGGATACTTGTATCCGTCTCGCTGCTCATATTCTCGATTGCAGTAGTCGACACCGAATCGGCATGGGCAGACGATCCGTTCGCTGCGCAGGAAAACATCGACGATTTCGCCGCAGAACTCGAGTTTTTCAAGGTTGAATCAGACGTCGTGACATCCGTTTCGCGCAAGCCGGAGTCTCTCTGGGGTGCGGCGGCGGCGGTGTACGTCGTAACTTCCGAAGACATTCGCAAATCCGGCGCTCGGAGCATTCCCGAAGCGCTGCGCATGGTTCCGGGCCTGGATGTCGCGGCGATCGATCACAACGAGTACGCGATCTCGGCACGCGGCTTCAACAACGCTTTTGCAGACAAGATGCTCGTACTACTCGACGGGCGCCCCATCTACACACCGGAGTTCGGAGGAACGATCTGGAATCAATGGAATACGTTCCTCCCCGACATCGACCGAATCGAGATTATCCGCGGACCGGGCGGTACCCTATGGGGTTCGAACGCCGTCAACGGTGTCATCAACATCATCACGAAGAGTTCCGAAGACACACACGGAGCAATGCTGCGCACGTCGGTCGGTGACAATTCACAGTATTCGGTCGCAGCACGCTGGGGCGGAGAGATCGGCCATTTCAACTACCGTGGCTATGCGCTGCAGTCGAGCACCGACGGGTACGGAGAAGAAGGCGGTGACGCCGTTTTCGACGAGAACGACGAAACCCGCGCCGGCTACCACTTCGACTGGGATCTCGGAGAGGGTCTGACCTTCTCGGGCTCAGGCGAGGTGTACAACGGCCGCCACGGCAGCATGAACTATCTGCCGCTGAGTCTCGACCCGGTAATCGGTGTGCCTGTCGACGGCCCGGCGAAGTTCAAGACGGACCTCTACACCGGCATCGTCAAGATCGCCAAGGATTTTGCATCGGGATCGCACGTGTACTTCCAAGTCGCTGCCACCTATGCCGATCGCGCGATTCCGTTTCTCAGTTTCGGACCGGACACGTTGTCGACGAGACGCACAAGCTCGGATATCGAGTTCGGACACAACTTCCGCGTTTCGGATCGTCACCTCGTAACGTGGGGAATGAACTACCACCGCACCAAAATGGAGATAAACGGCAGTGCAATCCTCAGCTTCACGTTTCCTGAGAACGACGACAAGATCCTCGATCTGGCCAGCCTGTTCGTTCAAGACCAAATCGAGCTCTGGCAAGGCGGCGAATTGACGTTCGGCGCGAAAGCGGAATGGAACACGTTTACCCAATGGAACGTACAACCGTCCATCCGCCTCGCCCATCGTTTCAACGACGATACGACGGTCTGGGGATCGATCTCACGGGCCGTGAACATCCCCTCTTTCGGCGACAATTTCGTCACGATAACGTCTTCGCCGGATACCACGTCGATGCCTGGCTTGACGATCATTCCTACGTTCGAGGGCGACGAATCGATCGATGATACCGAGCTGCTTGCCTACGAAGTCGGCGTGCGCCATCGCATCAATCACACGGCAAACCTCGACGTGTCGGCGTTTTACAACGATTACGACAACTTCGCTTCGTTCAGCGGATCTACTTTCGCCACCGTTCCCGACCCACTCGACCCGACGCGCATTACGGCGATCACGACCATGGACAACGTACACGGCGCGTACGGCTACGGGGCAGAGGCCATCCTCGAGGTCACGGTCAACGACCGCGTTCGCGCAGAACTCAACGGGTCGTGGCAAACGATCGAGCAGCTCGGGAACCGCAATCCGCAAGTACCGGAGTTCAAACTCAATTTTCGCCCCGAGTTCGACCTGACCGACACGTTGCAGTTCATACCGACCGTGCATTGGGTTGACGACGTAATAACACCCCTGCCTCTCGCTCCGACGACCGGTTCGACGATGGTGGATTCCTACGTTCGCCTGGACATGGCACTGCACTGGGCACCGCGTGAAGATCTGCCCACCTTCAGTTTCGTGTGGCAGAACGCAACCGAAGAAGACCACTTGGAAGCGCACGATGTGCTCGTGCGACCGACCCCCGTCGCCGTGACCCGCAGCTGGTACATACGAGCGACCTACGAGTTCTAGACGCACTACAAGTTTCGATACGAAGATGAGACGGATCCTACAAGAGCACAACCCGACGCACGCCAATCATTTCGGCCTGCACCTGAAGCTGGTGCTGGCGGGAACGATCACGACGTTCGTCGGCATCGCCCTGGTCTCGGGTTTTCTCACCTATCGTCAGGCAACCGTTCTACATTCGGAGATTCAGCGGGCCTCGCAGCAGCTTCGCGCAGCGACCGTGGAACGCGGCCGTCAATTGGCTGAGAGCATGAGCGCGAGCATGGAGAACGCGATCGCCGGCTACAATTTCAACTTCGTCTCCGAGTCCATTCAATCGGTTCAAGAGCGTACCGACAGCCTGGCATACGGTTTCGTCACCAATGCAGCGGGCAGCATCATCGTCCATACCAATTCGGAGCGCGTGGGCAAGGTCAGAAGCGAGCTACGCGGCAGTCTCCCTGAAGGCGTGATTCAAACCGAGCGCGGCTCTCGGATCGTCGAAGTGCTGCACCCGATAGAGGTCGGTGGTTCTCCGTGGGGAACGCTCGTTCTTGCGTATGACCTTACGTCGCTCGACGAACAGGCCACAGCGGCGATGTTGCGTGGACGTGCAGTGATGCTGCGATCGACATCCGTGGCCGTCACGTTCGCAACCATAGTCAGTCTATTCGGCATAACTATCTCGGTACTGCTCAGCCGCAGACTGCTCAGACCGGTGATCGGCCTGGCACACGATGCGTCCGCAATCGCCTCGGGGAATCTGGACCAAGAGGTTCGCGCTGTCGACTCACAAGACGAGATCGGTTTCCTTGCTCGGCAGTTCGAACACATGCGTCAGGCGATCAAAAATAACATTAGCGACCTGATCGTCGCAAAGGAACGCGCCGAGAGCGCCACCCACGAAGAGAAGCGATTACGCGCGCAAATCGAAGAGCACTCAAAGCTGCTCGGGATCAAGGTCCAAGAGCGCACCGCAGAACTCCAAGCCATCAATGCGCGTCTCACCGAGAACGACCGACTCAAAACCGAATTCTTGAGCAACGTCTCACATGAATTGCGCAGCCCGTTGGCGGCTATATCGTCGGCTGCAAAAATCATCGGCAAGTACGGTGATGAGAACAAACGTACCGGCCAACGCTTCAGCGATGTGATTCAGATTGAATCCCGCCGACTCGGTCGACTCATTAACGACCTGCTCGATCTCGCGAAGATCGAAGCCGGTCGTGTCGAGTGGAACATCGAACGCATCGACGACCCCTTCGATCAGCTCCTGGCCCATGTCGCGACGACCTTCCGCGCGCTGGTCGAAGAGAAGGGTATCACTATGGAGTTGTCGGCCCCCAAAGACCTGCCGGCACTCGACTGCGACCGAGACCGAATGATTCAAGTGCTCACCAACCTGTGCAGCAACGCCATGAAGTTCACGCCCGAAGGCGGACGCATCACGATTTCAGGTGAAGCCAAGATGCACGGCAGCTACCGAATACTTCAGATCGCGATCCAAGACACGGGCCACGGCATCCCTGAAGAGGAACTCGAGAAGATTTTTGACCGATTCCACCAGGTCAAGGCGAAAGGGGACCGCAACCGAGACGTCAACAAGCCGAAAGGAACCGGACTCGGCCTAGCGATTTGCCGCGAAGTAGTGAACCACCACGGCGGCGAAATCTGGGCGGAGGCACCGGAGGAAGGCGGCGCACGCATGGTATTCTTCATACCGCTGGCCCAAGGATTGCCCACTTCGCGGGCTCCGGAGCCTGAATCTACTCCCGATTCCGGCGGCGAGTCCGCCGCTTCCGCTTAGCCGCTCCCCTAGAATCATCGGCGCCACCTGCGTGGGCTCTTTGACTGCCTATCGGCAGGGTGCCAGGCTAGCGCCATGGCTGATGGTTTTGGAAACGGCAGTACCCCCCCGACCCCCGAGCGAATGCTCCAAGAAGCGATCGATCAGATACGCAGCCGCGTGCCCAGCGGTATGGCCGGGCTCGCCGCGCTGCTGTTCGCACTAGCGGCCTGGCTCGCGACCGGCTTTTATCAGGTAAATCCGAGTGAAATCGGCGTCGTGATGCGTTTCGGACGTGTCGTGACGACGACCACCCCCGGACTGCACTGGCACCTGCCCTGGCCGATCGAAACCGTGCTCAAGCCGCCGGTCACGAGGGTGCTGAAGGCCGAAGTGGGCTTCCGGACCCTCGATCCGGGGCCCCCTGCCCGCTATCGACCGGTAACCGAGGAATCGCGCATGCTGACGCGCGACGGTAATATCGTCGAATTGGACTTTGTCGTTCAGTACCGAATCGACGATCCGGTCGACTATCTGTTCAACGTACTCGATCCGATCGAGACACTGCGCCACTCCGCGGAATCCGCCATGCGCGAAGTCATCGGCCACTCGACCATCGACGCCGCACTGACCGAAGGGCGCATGGAAATTCAAACAGCCGCGCACGAGCTGCTGCAGCAAACGCTCGACACCTATGGGTCGGGCCTGAAGATCACTACTGTGAAGCTACAAGATGTGGTCCCACCGGGCCCTGTCCAAGATGCATTCAAGGATGTCATCAACGCCGAACAGGACCGTCAGCGCATGATCAATCAAGCGGAGGGCTTCGCAAACGACATCCTCCCAAAGGCCCGTGGTTCGGCGGCTCAGCTGGTAAACGAGGCGCAGGGCTACGCGCAAGCACTGATCAAAGAAGCCGAGGGCGTTACGCAGAGATTCACGCTGCTGCGCGACGCATACGCGAATGCCCCCGAAGTAACACGCAAGCGTCTGTACTTAGAAACGATGGAGGCCATTCTACCGGGTGTTGAGAAATACATTCTCGACAACAGTAGCGGCGGCACGAATGCGCTTCCTCTCTTACAACTGCGGCAACCGCCACAGCGCAGCGCGGTGGAGGTGACACCATGAATCGCTTGGTTTCGTTGGCTACCGCGCTGGTCGTGACCGTAGTCGCTACGTACGTTCTTGCATGCTTTCAAATGGGCGAATGGCAGCAGGGCATTGTTCTGCAGTTCGGGCGGCCCGTACGCTCCATCTTAGAACCCGGGTTGAATTTCAAGATTCCGTTCGTACAGAACATCATCTACTTCGAGAAACGGCTACTCGAGTACGATGCTTCGGCCCGCGAGCTTATCACCATCGACAAGCAGCAGCTGGTCGTCGATAACTACTCGCGATGGAGAATTGTCGATCCGCTGAAGTTCTACCAAACGGTTCTCACGATCGAAGGCGCCCAATCACGCCTCGACGACATCATCTATTCGAATCTTCGCGAAGCGATCGGACGCGTAACGATGCGCGATGTCGTATCGGGCGATCGTCGAACGCTGATGTCGGCCGTCACGGACAAATCCAACGTTCGTGCTGCAGCCTACGGTGTCGAAGTCGTCGACGTGCGTATCAAGCGCACCGACCTTCCTGAGAAAAACGAGCAAAACGTCTTCTCGCGCATGCAAACAGAGCGCGAACGACAGGCCAAGAAATTCCGTGCAGAAGGCGAAGAAGAAGCGCGGAAAATTCGATCGACGTCTGAGAAGCAACGCCGAATCTTGCTGGCCGAAGCGAAACGAACGGCCGAGATCGAACGCGGCAAAGCAGACGCCGAGGCCACAGCGATTTACGCCAAAGCCTACGAGCGCGACCCCGAGTTCTACGCGTTCGTGAGAACATTGGAAGCGTACAGGACCACTCTTGGCGAACGGACGACAATCGTTCTAGATCCGTCGTCTGAGTTCTTCGAACTGCTCAAATCGAGTCGCTAAAAGAAAAGGCCGGTATCAAAAGATACCGGCCTTTTCCATTCAGTCGACGTTCCCCGAGCTGTCGATTAAGGACAGCCGCCTACGCCCGGCGTGTACTCGACGCTGTTGTCGGAAGCGCAGAACGTGCGCGTGGCCGCCTGTGTCAGAATGCGTCCCGGGCCGGGCAGCCCTGCAACCGTGTTGATACCAGGATTACTGGTTTTGCCGATGCAAAATGTAGCGGCACCCAGCGGCGAGTTTGAACTCGCCTCGCCGGTGGCGGTAATCGTATCGGTGAAACACGACCGCGACTCAGTTAGCGTGCAAGACCCGCCATCCAGTCCGATGTTACCGGGGGCACAATCCGCATCCGTAACACACCCGACAAAGCCCTTGCCGTTTGCTCGCAGAATGCCATCGCAGAACGAATTCTCTGGCCCGGTTGCACACTCTCCAACCGACTCGCCTTCAGGCGCAACACACTGGGTGGTATCGTTGCAGCCGTTCGGGCGCGGGTCGAGGTTACCGACTCTTTGGCAAGTGCCACCGGCAGGACAGTGGCCGTCACTGGAGCACGGGATGAGCCCCGACGGGTCGTTGCTGCACAGACCGCAATGACAATCTTCTGTAACGAATGGCGGAAAGCCGCAGGGTATATCGTTGCTCAGGGTTGACGTCCCAGTCGATTGCGTGAACGCGATCTTCAAACCCGTGCCGGACACGTTCTTGCCCGGATCCGGTAAGCAGTCGATGCTACTGCCGCCACCGCTCGGTGACGGGAACGTGGCGCTGCTCGCATTCGAATCGCAAGACTGCCCCTCGGTGGGCCCCAGACCTACGCAGATGCCGTTGCGGATTTTATCGTTGGAAACGTCATCGCCGTCGCAGTACGGACAGGGCTCGAAAAGGTTGATGCCCAGGTACGCTCTCGAATCCAACGCACTGGAAATCGAACCTTCCCCGGTGTCTACGTTGCCGGTGCCTGTAATGTTTTCGCGCAGCGTGCTGACGACGCAGGCCGGCGTGTTGCCCGCTGACAACGGAAGGGGCGGCCCCAAGTAGCAACGGCAGTAGCCACCGCCGCAACTGTCGTTGTCGTCCTCAAGCGGCTTGAAGCACTCCTGGCGCGTATCATTATCGCAACGACAGTTGCCGGGGGTCGGGTCAACTCCGACAATGGTGCACTCACCACACGGAGCCGTTTTGCCACATTCCAGCCTCGCACGAACCGTCAGCCCATCCGTGATGTCGGAGCCGTGTGCGATGCCGGTCCAGCCGCTAACCAGAGCACTACGCGTTCGGCAGCGACCGTCGGTGCAGGTTCCCGGGCCACAGTCGGCGTTACTCGTACAAACAACCCCCGTTCCGGCGTAAATCACCGCCTCACCGAGGTCGGGACACTCGTCGGCACAGGTACACGATCCGCCGCATTCGCCGCCCACGCCACAGACAGCGCCTGAGCCGTCGCATTCCTCGCCCGAGTCGACCACGCCGTCTCCGCAACCGGCCGGCGAGCAGTCCGAACGGCACGCGTTCGGTGTCGAGTCGGAGTTGCCGGCACCGTCGTCGCACCCTTCGCTGTTCGAAGGATCGACCACTCCATCGCCGCAGCTCGGTAAGTTACAATTCTCTCGACAGGCGTCTGGCGTCGTGTCGGAATTGTCGCCACCGTCGTCGCAGTCTTCTACACCGGCGTTCAGGAAGCCGTCGCCACAAACGTTCGCCGTACAATTATTGAGGCAGGCGTCGGTCTGAGAGCTATTGCCATCGTCGCAGGGCTCTACGCCCGTGTTCACGAAACCATCGCCGCACACATTATCCGTGCAGTCGTTCAGACACGGGTCGTTGTTGCTCGAGTTACCGTCGTCGCAGGCTTCCACTCCGGGATTCACGAAACCGTCACCGCATGTGTTGTCCATGCAGTTGTTCAGGCACGCATCGTTGTTGTTCGCGTTGCCGTCGTCGCAGTCTTCGTTCTCGTCGAGCTCGCCGTTGCCACAAAGTACGAACTCACAGCCCACGCATGCGTCCATGTCGTTCGTGTTGCCGTCGTCGCATTCCTCGCCGCTGCCCGAGTCTACGATGCCGTCTCCACAGGTCGGCAGTTCGCAGTTGCTCCGGCACGCATCGGGCGCGTTGCCGTTGCCGACACCGTCGTCGCATTCCTCGCCCAGACCCGGCTGCGTCTCACCGTCGCCGCAGAAGTTCAGGCCGCAATCGTTGCCGCAGCTGTCGCCGTTGTTCGCATTGCCGTCGTCGCAGTCCTCAGGGCCGCCGCCCGGACCCGTCGAGCACCCCAGCGCCGTGCAATCGATGTCGTCGCCACAGACCGCCAGCAAGCAGTTGTTGAGGCACGGATCCGCGTTGCTGTTGTTGCCGTCGTCGCACATTTCGACGCCGGCGTGTGTCACTCCGTCGCCGCAGCTAGCGACCGTGCAGTTGTTGCGGCAGGCATCGGTCTCGATGCTGTTACCGTCGTCGCAGTCTTCCTCACCAGTCTCGACAATCCCGTCACCGCAACGTGCCATCAGGCAATCGTTCGTGCAGGCGTCGTTTTCGTTGTTATTTCCGTCGTCGCACTCTTCCTCACCCTCAACATCACCATCACCGCACACCGCGCCGCGCGGAAACGCTATCTCGACGTACTCTCCCACCATCGAGCGGTGGTCGTCGTAGAGGCAGAATTTCAGATCGAAGACTGTGAACGTACCGCCCGTGACATCCTCGCAGTCGTCGGTGTAGTCCAGAGAGCTGATATCGAGGCTTCCACAAGCCGCGGGAATGCCCGAAAGCAACTTTACGTGCGCGCGACGGATACGATCGTCTATACGCGAGTCGAGCGTTCCCTGACCGTACGGAGGCAAATCATCATAACAGGCAGCCTCAACGAACGGGTTGATCTCGTCAGCGAACAGGCATTTCTGGCGCGCGAAAAGATCGCCCTTGATCATCCCGCTGGCGTTGCGGCCAACGGCGTTCACACAGCGCTCAAACACCGGCAGTACATAGCGTTCCGGCGGGTACTCTTTCTTCAGAATCGCCGCGGCGTTCGCGTCGTGGCCCTCGGTGATGCAGCGCTCCATGTCGGTCACATCGAACGTGCTGCCCGAGTTCTGACACGGCCCCGGATAGCCCATGAGATTGAAATCTACGCCGGTGCATTTCTTCGGCAGCCTCGCCCCCACGCGATCGCTCAAACCACGTAGCTTATCGGCAAGTTGGATATCGCCGTTCCCCTCGATGCAGTCGACAGCAGCCGACATTTGCCCCGAATAGATCTTCTTGAGACACCGCCGACGCGCAGTCAGAGAGCCGGCCAGATAACGCCGGGCCTGCACTTCCAACATCGAGCGACAGGCCTGCTCCTTCGTCAGCGGGAGAGCGTTCGCTAGGTCGGGCAACACAACGGCGGTGGCCACAGTCAACAGGAAAGCGGTCAGTAGTTTCGAACGTGTCATTCGCATGCCTTTGAGATACCTGGTGCCACCTGGCCCGAGCGCAAGATGCACTCGCCGGGGCGGAGATATAAGACTATGGGCCTCTATTTTCGCGGCTGTCAACGAACAACCCAAAGAGATACGAACAGTCCGCGCCCCCCCGATCGAGGCCAGCAGGTGCACGTTTTGACTGCGCGCATCACGCGCGGTAGCGACGTCTTCCCGTATAAAGAACAGCAAAGCACATGAGGTACGCAGAGTGGGTCCACTAGAAGGGGTAAAAGTCATCGAATTAGCCGGCCTGGCGCCGGTGCCGTATGCCGGCATGATATTGGCTGATTTCGGCGCAGACGTCGTCCGCGTGGACCGAGCACCTGCAGGCGAGCCCAAGTTTGACGCATCGCGCGACTCCCTCGGCCGGGGGAAACGGTCCCTGGGAATCAACCTCAAGGACCCGCAAGGTGTTGAATTGCTTCTACGTTTGCTCGAAAGCGCAGATGTCCTGATCGAGCCGTTCCGCCCCGGAGTCATGGAAAAGCTGGGCCTGGGCCCAGACGTGGTATCGGCCCGCAACCCCAAGCTCATCTACGCCCGACTGACCGGATGGGGCCAGAAAGGCTCCTTCGCGCCCATGGCCGGCCACGACATCAACTACATCGCTCTGTCGGGCGCTCTGAGCCTTTTCGGCCGCAAAGGCGAGAAACCGATCCCGCCGGTAAATCTCATCGGTGACTTCGCCGGCGGCGGGATGCTATGTGCCATGGGCATCGCGATGGCGCTTTTCGAACGCACCCGTTCGGGGGCGGGGCAGGTCATTGACGCGGCAATGATCGACGGAGCGGCACATCTATCAAGCTTTATCTTCGGGTTTCGCGGCGCCGGAATGTGGTCGGACGACCGTGGCACGAACATGCTCGACACCGGCGCACCATTCTACGACACCTACGAAACCTCGGACGGCCGCTACATGTCGGTCGGTGCCATAGAACCGCAGTTCTACGCAGCACTGGTCGAGGGGCTCGGCTTCACCCCCGACGATGCCCCGAAGCAGTGGGACCAGAGCATCTTCGAGCAGACGGCCGCAACGTTCACCGATATCTTCAAATCGAAAACGCGCACTGAGTGGACCACGATTTTCGACGGTACCGACGCCTGCGTAGCTCCGGTGTTGGGACTGGGAGAGGTCAGCGAGCATCCTCACAATGCGGAGCGTAAATCGTTCGTTACCGGCGTCGGCGGGTACACGTTCCCCGAGGCGGCACCGCGACTGTCGCGAACACCGGGTCGCGCGGTCGACACCGCCCCCCTGCCCTGCGCCGATACCGATACGGTCTTGTCGGACCTCGGGCTCGGCGCCGACGAGATCGCAGCGCTCAAAGACGCGAACGTGATCGGCTAGCCGATCACGCTCCGAGGAGCGGTAGCGCGTCGATATCGATGGCGTCGAATCCGCCGACGACGAGGTCGGCGTCCTCGTAGCGGGTGACGTCCATTCTGGGGTCAGGAATCGCGACCACACGCATGCCGGCGGCGACCGCCGCCTGGACGCCCGAGGGGGAATCTTCGAAAACGAGGCAGGACTCTGGCGAAGCCTGCAACTCGGCCGCCGCGACCAAGAAGATGTCAGGTGCCGGCTTGCCCGACCCGACACGCGCGTCGTCTCCAGTAACGGCCGTGCGAAAGATCGAAAACCACTCCGTGTGAGAGGAACTTTTTAGCTCGAACTGCCGGCGTTCGCTGCTGGTCGCGATGCCCTGCCGAAGGCCACGAGCCTCGAGCGCACGTGAAAACCTTTCGGCTCCCGCGATGGCGGGTGCCCGGCTAAAGCCTTCGTCGAGGCCGGCCTGCCGCAGTTCCAAATACTCTTCAGCGCTAATTGGTAGGTCGAGTCGCTCGACTAAGTAACGGGCCGCGTCGATCGACCTACGCCCGATCATGTTGCTCTTCACCGACCAATCGAAGACCTTTCCCCATCGCCCGACGATGGTCTGGGTTACCTCAGTATAGATCGGCTCGGTGTCAAGCAGTACACCGTCGAGATCGTAGATCACCGTGGTCACGGGAGGCTCGGTCTTCATGTGTCAGAGCAATTCCAGCGCGCGGTCGGGCGGTCGGGCGATGACGGCCTTGCCGCCGACAACGAATATCGGGCGCTGCATGGCACCAGGACACTGAACAATGAGATCAGCGACCTCGGCGACGGTCGGCGTATGAGACAGCGCGAGGCCCGAATCCTTCCACGCCGTCTCACCGGTGCGGATGAATTCAGCCGGCATGCTGTCGGACGATTCAATAATGGTAATGAGGGTGTCGCGATCCACCGACACGTCAAGATACTCGACGATGGTCAGATCGAGATCACGCGCTTCGAGCAGCTCACGCGCTCCGCGGCACTTACTGCAGTTTGGGTTGTAGTAAAGCGTTGCTTCGGCCACGGCCTAACCTCCCGACGGTAGCTTGAACCAGACAAACAAAAAGAAGCCGCCGAGCGCCGTCGTCACATGCCCCAGCGCAGTCAGCGCTCTAGGGGCCTCAACACCGCGTCGACGTTCAGAAACAGTTGCCGTCACCGCAACCAGCGCGTTGGCGGCCGCTACGACCACCGCAAGGGTGGCGAGCGGCGTCGCAGCGAGCAGATACGCCGCAGCGACACAGATGATCAATCCGAGCAATCTCACCGTTGCACGCGAATGTATGGATTCGGTCGAAAATTGAAAGCGCGAGCAGACGGCGGTGATGTTTGGATTCCCTCACCGTCGGCGCACGCAAACGTTCACCGGCTCAGCTCAATGCCTTCTCGACCCGTGCCTGCAACGCCGCTACGGCGCCTTCGCTTTGAACTTGTCAGATGAATTGCGCGTCGCCGTGGTGAACACCGACTCCCAACACGCGGGCGTGTCGCTTCCCATTAGTTGCACGGTCATCGCTGGATCGATATCGAAGAACTCGGTGGCCGAGAACGAAACGGGCAAGGGCAGGTTCACGCCCTTCGCTTGAAGCTGTGCCTTGGCCTTGCCGGCCGTACCCGCCTGAAGAGTAATCTTCCTCACACCGGCAGCAAGCCCAGTCTTTTCCTTGTACTGGAATCCCTTGGAGCTCTTCGTTGTCCACCCAGCCCCAGCAGGAATGAATATCTCACCGACGAGCAGGTCGCTACTTGAGGTGCTGTCATAGACACAAAGCAAGTACTCAGTGGCCACGGTCGGGAGCGCCCAATCGGTCAGGCCTGTCGCTTCTCCCCGGAGCCATTTCCAGTTCAACCGATCCGACTTGTCGTTCGGGTGATCGACGACCGAAATCACGCCCCTACCCGAGTCGCGACAGCCGGCAAGGGGAGTCGACGCACACTGGAATGGCAATGTCGTCGTAGTGGTAGTCGTAGTGGTGGTAGTAGTCGTCGTGCAGGAAGGATCGTTGCCTGGATCGAACGGATGCGTGCACGAACCAGCGCCGTCGCACTCGTCATCGGTACAAAGCTCACCGTCGTCGGTGCAAAGGACACCAGCGACTTCGACGCAACTCTCCAGAATGTCGTTGCAGTTGTCGGCGCACTCGCCACCTGAGGCACACGGGTCGCCGTTGTGGACCGAACACGTACCAGCCTGACAGCTGTCTGGTCCGTTACAGAACACTCCGTCGTCGCAAGCAGCGCTATTGCTCGAGTGCACACAAGAACCCGCGCCGTCGCATTCGTCGTCCGTACACACGTTACCGTCATCAGTGCACGCGGCCGTATTGTTCGGGTGCGTGCAGGTGCCCGCGCCGTCGCATTCGTCGTCGGTGCAGCCGTTTCCATCGTCGGTGCACGACGTGCCCGAAGTAACAAAGCACGTATTGAGGGCCTCATTGCAGGTATCGGCGCATTCGGCTCCACCCGTGCACGGATTGCCGGCGTGAGAATCGCAACCGCCGCCGACACAACTGTCCGCTCCGTTGCAGAACTGCCCATCGTCGCAGGGATCGGTATTGCTCGGGTGCGCGCAAGCGCCGGCGCCGTCACATTGATCGTCGGTGCAGCCGTTGCCATCGTCTGCGCACGAACTGCCGACGCTCTCGAACTGGCAGGTGGCAGAGCAGCAGTCTCCTGCCACCGTACCGCCGTCGTCGCACTGCTCGCCGGTTTCGACACTGCCGTTGCCGCATACCGGCACGCAGACGCCGTAGCTGCTTAGATCACTTTCAATAAAATCTCCGGGCATTCCCGCACCTTGCGAAACTCCGACGATTCCGTCAGGCGCGCCCATGGCCAGCTGCGTGATCCGTATGCGACCATCGAAGAACAACTCGATTTGGATGTTGTTGGAATCACTCTCACCCCACTGGGGCACGCCCTGATATGTCACCGCAAATAGGTCGGTCACCTGAAGGGTCGAGACCGTACCACCCGTGGATGGATTGAGATCGTTGAATAGTCCCGAGACACGTGGGAGATCGAAGTGCTCGGTCAGTGACTCGGAGTAATCGGTGTCACCAGCACCAAAGGTCACGAAACCATTGCTGCCGACGAATACCGACGAGTAGCTGGTACCGTACAAAGAAACCTGATCGCCGCCGCTGAGCCCAACCGAGATCGAGTCATCATCTCCCAGGACCAGTGGCGCGCTACCGGTGGGATCGGTTTGGAATGCGACCACACTTTGGCGACAAGCCGAGTAGAAGTTGCCCGACCCGTCCGGCGTGAGCGTGACCGACGTGTTCGTGAGGTCGAGACCGCTGGAGGCGAATTCTTCCGTGAAATAATCCGCCTGAGCAAGCGTCGTGAATGAATAACACGCGCCGGAGTTGTCGTCGCTCGCGAGATTGCTCGCCGTATCGAGCGCATCGACAGCGTAGAAGTATGTGGTCGAGTTTGTCAGACCGGTGAGTACAACGGCGTGGCTCACCGTCTCTGAGCCCGAAGTCGATCCGATGAGTGAGGCGCAGGACGTTCCGTAGCGCACGGTGCCGGTAGCCGCTTCGTTGGTTGTAAACGTGACCGTCGCACCCAAGGCACCGATCGCCGTCGTCGCTACTGCCGAGATAACCGGCAGCACGCAGTCAACCGTTGCGTTGTCTGTGACCAAGGCAGGGTTGCCACCCCCATCGTCCGCGTCGTTGTACGAGGCAGTGAGCAGTTCTCCATCAACGGTTTGCAAGATTCCGTCACCGACAGAAACGGCACCGGTCGAGGTTGTGATTGGAGCGGTGAATATTCCCGAGTTGGCGCCCGTTTCGATGAGCGTCAAGTTTTCAGAATCACCACCGTCGGTTACAACCGAGACGACGACCGTACCCGTACCGGCGAGATCGCTATCCGCGACGGTCACTACAACCGAGTCTGCGCAGTTGTAGGAGCTGCGATCGAGGCCGATCACGCCGAGTGAGGTGACTGTGGAAAAATTATACGCGACGATGGCGAAGTCTTGGTCTGTCGTATCGCCGTTGCCGGGGACGCCGTCACCGCCGATCGTCGTCGCCTGGACAGTGATCGTCGCCAGCCCACTCGGCCCGGCCGAAAGGAACACGGCCTCAGAATTGTTACGAACATCGGCGCTGCCTCCGGTCTGAGACTCGCCTAGCAGAAAGTTATTGCCTAGGTAGGTGTTGCCGCCGACTTCGAAAACGAGATCAAGGTCGTTTACGTACGCGTTGCCGAAAGTGGGCCCGGGTGCGTCGGTCCACACCAGTGCGATGCGAACCGGCTCGGAGGGGTCCACGACCTGACCGGAGATGACGCTCGTCGCCCCCGATGTGGCAAGGATTGTGGTCTGGTCGACCATCAGACGCGGCGCGGTCGTATTGAAACCGTTGGCCATGTCAGCCATCCCGAAGCCTTGGTTGTTCCCCGGAAGGTTCTCGCCTGCGCCGGAGCCGGTCATATGGCGGCCACCGTGCACAACGTACGCTTTGACCAGTGCGGGGCTCGGTTGGGTCATCCCATAGACACGGTCTACGAACTCGGTAATCAACGACGTGTAGCCCGCAACGCCGGGCGTCGAGTGGCTCGTGCCGGCCGACCAGGTGTAGATGCTACCCGGAGGAAACAGCGCATCGGTGCCCGGGGCCGAGAAATCGTTACCGGAGGCACCGCAGACACCCGAACCGTTGAACGTCGGTTGCGAAGCAAGCCCTTGAATGAAGACACCGGGAGCAACGATCTCAGGCTTGACCCGGCCGTCGTTGCAAGGGCCACGGCTGGAGAACCCCGCCATGTCGCGGGCATCGTCGCCGTCGGACGCTCCATCACCACAACCGTCACCACTGGAGGAATCAGGGTTTGACGTTTCGCTCGCACCGACCGTCAGCACGTTCTTCGCGGTTCCCGGTGAACCCGTCGAGTTGCCGCCCGGTCCGTCGTTGCCGGCGGCGAACAAGAACAAAATCTCCTGATGTCCACCGACACCGCTTTGCGCATCGCGCGTGAGAGAGTCGTACAACTGCGCGTCGCTGGTATACGCACCGCCGACTGGAGCGCCCCACGAATTGGTACTCACGCGCGCTCCACGGGTGTAGTAATCGTCGACCATCGTCGCGTCGCCGGAACCGACGTCGAAGCCGGGAGCGAAGATGCGAACGTTTGCCAAGCGACCGTACGGAGAAATTCCGAGTCCATAGTTAAAGCCCGAAGCATCTTCCCACGCCGTGCCGGTGCTGTCGTTGTAGCCGGCCATGATCGATGCGTTGATGTTGCCGTGACCGTCGGGGCCTTCGGGTCCGGATGCCGAAGAACCGGGTGGGATTACGGAAAACGTGAGTCTGCTCGAACTGGCAGCGTTATTGAGCTCGTAGAACTCACTCGCGTTCGGTGTGGCGGTACCGTTATCGACTCCGTCGTCGACCACGACCACTACCGGGTAGTCAGCCTGGTTGTTAGAAAACCCGTTGCCTGCAAGCCACGAGAGGTAACCGGGGCCGGTCGGATTCTGGAAGGCCCCGTCGAGATTCTTGGCCATGATTTGGCCTTGCCGTTCGCCGTACGCGACGGGCTCAACGTAGGGTTCTACGTTGACGACCGCGTCCATCGAGGCAAGCGCATCGATCGCGAAACCCTCGAGCGCGAGCCGAAGATTGATGTAGTGTCCGCCGAGAACGACGCGCGGCTGTTTGATCACGGCAGATGCGTTCGCGATGACAGCGGCAACGTCCCCTTTGACGTCGCCCGCGTGATTGAAGATTTGAACGGCAACCTCGACGATGTCACTCGAGCCGCGCTTCGCATCGAGTGCAGGCGAAATCGCATCTTCCACCGCGTACTGGTCGTAGTATTGGATCGTCGACGAAGCAGCGGCGCGGCCATGCAGATCAACGGCGACCGAATCGTCGGCCACCCATACGAGATAGGTGTTTTGCGGAACGTAGTGAACAATCTCGGCACCCGAATCCGTAAGCTGCGCAAGATCGGCATCGGTCGGTGGCGCGCTGAACTGCACCAGCTTCAGGCGACGGGCAGCGGTCGACTTCGCGAGCGAGGGAACCTGCGTAACACCACCACGGGTATCGAGCTTGCCCCGGCGCAGTGAGATCTCATCGAAGTTTTCGCGAAACGTTACGCCTTCAAACTGAGTGCCCGCGCGTTGTTTCACTCGTGGCACGGCGTAAACGCGATACGCACCGCGGTCCGCTACGAGCTCCGCTCCGTCGGCCTCGAGCGCGGCGATGGCCGCGGCATCGATCGCCCTGACGATTGCCTTGATCGTATCGCCGTTGGCGCCTTGAGCGTTCAGGGGACTGATGAGTTGCGTAAAGGTGCACACAACCAGCGCCGGCCAGAAGGCCGAAGCGATGGCCGGAAAGCAACGGACAAATAGACGACGCGCGCGTGCAGTGGTCATATGGCCTCCCCATTGAGCGGTCGGGCTGGATCGACCGCAAAGCTCGCTAACATACCCATACGACAGGTCGTTAGTCTAGGGTTTTCGAGCGATTCACTGCAGACGCACCCTTCCGAATGGGTGGTTCGCGAAACGCAGCGCCGACAGGCCGCTAGTCGATGTAGCCCATACGGCGCAGCTGATTGCGCAGTCGCTCGGGCAACACCGCGTCGGTCGCTTCGAGGTCGAGCGGGGGGTGCGACTCGAGCCAGCGCTCGAGCCTCCGTGATAAAACCGCGATGCGAGGTGAGTTGGTCACTGGTTTCGTTTCTAGAGAATCAGCACGGATGTCGTAGTACTCGCGTCGCCCTTGAGCGATCCAATCGATAAGCTTGTCGTCGTCGGTGGTAAGCGCACGCACGTGACCGTGGCCGTGACCTTTGCTCTCGACGTAGCGGCTCGACGTCTCGCTGACCACTTCGCCAACATCTGCTCGGTCACCGCTCAATGCCGCCGCAATCGACGGCCCCGGCTGGCGAGGCTTTCGATGACCGACCAGCTCGAGCAGTGTGGGCGTAATCGCCGCCGACGCCGGTACGACCTGATCCACACGACGCGCGGAGATGCCCGGCACCGACACAATCAACGGCACCTGCACGACTTCGCGATAGAGCGTGCGGATATGAAAACAACGACCGTGCTCCAAGAACTCTTCGCCGTGGTCCGAGGTAAACACGACGATGGTCTTCTCAGACCCACCGCGTGCTCCGACGATTTCGAGCAAGCGCCCGATCGATCGATCGCCTCGATGAACGGCGGCGTCGTACTCTGCTACCAACGGTGCAAGCGCCGCTGGATCACCGCCGGTCTTACACGTGGTTCGCGCGCCGCGCGCCGGCAAACGCGGCAGCCCGAGCGCCTTGCGATCCGCCGGCAACGATTTGTAAGGCCGGTGCGGATCGAACCCGTGCACGAACAAAAACCACGGCCTTCCGTCATCTCGATCGAGCCAGCGTTCGATTGCGGGCAGGTGGTCTTCAAAGCGGCGGCCCGGCGAGCGATAGCTCTCGAACCCTTGGCCGAAGCCGAAGTGCGCCGACATGTTAGCGCCGCCGGTGAATGCCCCGGTACGGTATCCCGCATGCGAGAGAATCCCGGCCAGGGTGGGGATCGACGGGTTGAGCCCACCGTTGCGACTCATTGCTACAATTCCGTGCTCGACCGGATACAGCCCGGTCAACATCGATGCATGCGCCGGGCGGGTCCATGCCGACTGGCTAACCGCCCTTTCGAAAACGACGGACCGCTCGGCGAGTCGGTCTATGTTCGGTGAGGTCTGCTGCTCGTAGCCGTAACATCCCAGATGATCGGCACGCAGCGTATCCATCGAAATCAGCAAAATGTTGCAGTCGCGGCACAACGCCGCCGGCTGGGCGCCCCGGCATCCGGACAGCAACACGACCGGGAGCAAGAACCCCACAAGAACGCCGACGGCCTTCAAACACGCGCCCAGGCTCAACTGGATCGGTAAAGTGGGCTGAGTGCGCATCGTGAAACGAAGTTGCTCGAGCGCAGGAAGGCGGTCGTGCAGCTAAGAGTCTACGTCGCGCGAGGCGTCCATGCCAAGGCGCGCCTCAGCGATCTTGAAGTCGAGGATGTTACACAACGATTCGTAGCGCGCCTCCAGCGTAGCGACCTCGAGAAGACTCTGTCGCTCCATGAGCTCCAGCGGAAGCGATGCGCAGAGGTAGTTGACCAGTCCGTCGGGGTCGAGCTTGCCGAACACTTGCTCCGCTATCTGGGCTTCGCCGCTGAGCACGGCGATGTACCCTTCAACGCGGTCACGAAGTGCGTCGCGCCATCCGCGCATCGTCTCGGCCGGTACGGGGGCTTCATAGAGCGCTTGCGGCTCGACCACGCGGTAGGGCTCGCCGGTGTCCAACTCCTTGACGATGCGGAACTTCGTGCTCCCTTTGAGCACCAGCACCGATCGCCCGTCGGGTAGCTGCTCGTGTTCGATAATCGCGCCGGCGCACCCGACGTCATAGACCGGCCGAGGTTCGGGCGCCGCCATGTCGCGGACCAGGACCATCCCAATCAAACGGTCGCCGGCCAGTGCATCGGCTACCATTTTACGATAGCGCGGCTCGAAAACATGCAGCGGCAGCAGCGTATCGGGAAAATGCACTACCTCTCCAAGAGGAAAGATCCGCAGCATATCGGTTAGCGGGACCATGCGTCGGCGACACTCAATCCCGGCAGCGCACTTTCACGGCTGCGGACACTTTGGTGACACATGGGATGTCGCGCGCGGTAAGGCATTCGGCGGACAACGGGTCTGTTCCAAACAGTAACGACATCGAGAGCGAAGGCTGCGCCACGGGAGCGCTGTATTCGTATCCATAGGTTCGAAACTTTACCTTAACTAGATTCTTCTTGGTATTGCGCTTGAAGCTTGCGGTAGTGACGCCGCTCGCACTGGGGATCGCGCCTTCTTTATCGCGGAATTTGAAAGTCTTGCCCTTGTCGCCCACATTGACAATCGCCGAAGCCGGCAGCGTAGCATTGAAGAACGGTACAGACGATGCGTCACGCATCTCAATACTGACACCGACAACGCTCGGATCGGCCATCTGATCCGACAATAAGTAGACGCCCTTGACCGTAGCGCGGTCATCGGCCACGCCGGGCTTGCGAACGATCGTCACACGCGCCGAGACCGGAATAACGTCGCCGGCGATACAATTGCCGCTACTGCACTGGTCCGAAGTCGTGCAATAGTCACCGTCATCACAAGGTGCGAGATTATTTGTGTGTAAACATGTCCCCGCGCCATCACACGTATCGTCGGTGCACACATTGCCGTCGTCGCTGCAGCCTGCGCCCACAGGCGCCAAACACTGGACGCCCCCCTCATCGCACACATCGAGGCAATCGGCTCCGCCCGCGCACGGATCGCCCAGATGAACGGCGCAGCTCGTGTTCGAGCAAAAATCCAAGCCATTGCAGAAGATGCCATCGTCGCAAGCATCCGAATTCGGCAAGTGGACACATTGGCCGGAACCATTGCAGACATCATCCGTACACGGATTGCCGTCTTCGCTACAAGGGAAAAGGAACGGAGCTAGACACCCCTGCGCGATCTCGTCGCAAGTATTCTGACACTCGGGTAGCCCTTCGCATGGGGCACCTACGTGCACACTGCACGTGCCGTTGGCACACGAATCGTCGCCGTTACAGAAGACGCCATCGTCGCAGGGGTTCGCATTCGGGGTGAACACACAACCGGTCACAGCGCTGCAGATCTCATCGGTGCAGACATCGGAGTCGTCGCACAAGAGATCATCCGGTGTATGGATGCAGGTCGCACCCATGCAGCTGTCGATCGTACATGCGAAGCCATCGTCGCAAGAGTTGGAGTGTTCGCAACCACTCGTAACCGGATTACATGTGTCGAGGGTGCAGCCATCTCCGTCATCACAGAGCGGCATCGAGGGGTATCCTACCGTCTCGGCGATACAGCCTTCATTGACACAGGTGGTCGTGCAGCCATCACCGGAGATCGTGTTGCCGTCGTCGCAGGTTTCTCCAGGGTCGAGAACTCCATTGGCGCACAGCGGGCAGGCTGGAAGCGAGGGGTCGCTCACCAAAACGGGGGCCGGGTTCGTCGTACCCGATAGCACGGGCGGCGTCGCTCGATACCGGATCGTAGTGGAGCCGCCGCCGGTCGCCTTGATGCTGCCGCCGGAAGCAAGCGTCATCTCGTCGCGATAGGTGAGCGTGTTCGTCGCCAGAGAGGCTTTGGTATTGACTGAACCGTTCGAGGTGATGTTGATGTTGCACGCGGCGATACTCACGTTCCCCCCGGTCCCCATGATGTCACCGCCGTCGACCAGAATCTCGCCCCCGAGTTCAAAATCTCGACTGATGATCACGTCGACGTTGCCGGCCACACCGGAACTCGACGAAGAGGCGTCGATATCCGCATTTATGGTCACGTCGCCGAACGGGCTAATAGACACGCTGCCGCCTCCGCCATCGGAACCGGAGACATCTACCAGCGAGGTCGCCGCCAGCACGACGTCACCGAAGGCGAAAACGTCTAGTTCACCACCGCCGCCTTCAGCACCGCGGGATTTAGCATCGACATCGGCTTCCAAGAGAATGTGGGCACCCGCATCCAATGAAATCGATTCCCCATAACCGTCCGGCGCAGCACCGTCTGCGCGGATCTTTACGAACTCGCCCAAGTAGATGTCGCGCCCGGCTGAATAGTCCTGGGGCCCTCCGTCTCCACCGTACGTTTCGCCTCCGCAGACCCCCGAATTGCCCTGAGTCGAGAGCAGCAATTTGTTCGATCCGGTACCGCCAGAGATGTCGATATCGCGCACAGCGGTCATCTCAATCGAGCCGCCGTAGCCTTCGCCCGTCGATGCATCGGCGACAATATCGTCGAGTACAACAATATCGCGACCTGCATCAAACTCGATCGTGCCGCCGTCGAAGTTGCCGCCGGTCGCCGAGATGACGTCATTCACAAGCACGTCTTGCCCTGCGGTCAGGCAAACCTCGCCTCCACCGCCATCGCCGCCGCTATCTGTTTCGAGCTTCGCGTTGACGATCACGTCTTCGTTCGACTGTAGTTCGATGAAACCACCGTCGGCCTCGAAACTGTTGCCGCTCATCGTGATGTCTGCGTTGACGGTAATGGTCCCGCCGGCGCGCAGTATAAAGCTACCAACGCTATCGGCGCTTCCCGATACTTTGCCGCTGAGACTTACTTCACCCGATCCAACGCTGCAGTCACCGGCGCCCTGCGACGAGCATTGCAGATCGCTAAAACACCGAATTGTGACGTTCCCCGAGCAGGTTCGGTCGACTTCCACAATCACGGTACCGCCGAGCGACGTACCTCCGCCGAGTGCTCCCTTGATCTTGAAGGCGTTGCCGCTGACGTTAACCGTCAGCTGCCCCATACGCATCGAGAAGCTACCGATGTCGGAGTCGATCTCGCCGCTGCCCGTTACCTGAACATGACGTAAGCCGAAATCGAGGACCGAGCCGGATACGACCTCGATCAACTCAGTAATGTTGCAAGGGTCGGCAGCCGGTGCACAAACGTCATCGGCGGAATCCACGTTGGAGATCACGGCAAATGCCGGTATCGACGCAAACAGGCCGAGCACAGGAACGACGAGGAACAGTGCGCAGCGGGAAGCGGCGCGACGCAGCGAAAAAGATTCCATGACCGAACTTCGCACGGCTACTGTTCACCCATCGGCACGGGCTCACGCCGATTCGGTAAGCGTTCGCGCGCGTGTACGCCTTGCGTAATCGCCCCATCGAGAGCGGCCTGTGCTGCGCTGCTCGTTTCCATATTGAGTTGGAAGCGGCCGTTACCATCGGACTCCAGAGTATCCAGCGTTGCCTTGCGCCCGCTGATGCGGATCCCATCGCGACCATTCGAAAACGCGCGTACGGCAGTAACCTTTGTCTCATATGAACGAATCGCGACACCGTCGCCGGTATTGCCGCGGAAGTCCACGTTCGCCAGTTCCGACAGCGCCCGTTGAGTGCGCACACGCAAACCGTCACCGAAGCCGACGACTTGACCGGGTCGAATCGAATCGGGGCCGCCGCTGATCACAGCACCGTCGCTCCCGCCGTTCGAAACCAGCAGTCCCACGCCCACACCGGAACCGGTGATCGATAGTCCGCCAAGATCGAGTGTGAGCGAATCTGTGCCCTCCGCCGCTTGAACGACGAGACCGTCCGTTGGGCAACGATCGGTCACGACCGGATCGGTCGCCACCAACATTGTATCCGACACCACGAAGTCGCCGCACGAACACGCAACGCGTACTCCGGCGACGTCGTCTCCACACAGTCCTGCCGAGGCGATCGCGGGCAGACCGAACGACGCCGCCAGCGCAGCGGCCGCTGCGAGGCGCGTCACCCAAAACGACCGCCGAGAAACCGACCGCCACAACGCGTATGAGTGATTAAGTACAACTAGGACAAGCGCGCCAAACATCGATCCCTCGCAAGCGGTTACTCTGCATCATTCAGAAGATTCAACGGAAGATTTATCCTAAACGCAGCGTGCCCTTCTTGTCCAGGTATAACAATGAGATGTGCGAGATTATACAATGGGCCAAAAAGCCACGGGAATCGCACGAATCCTGTCCGCCGAAGGATCGATACTTCGGCGAGTCCGACAACGAATGGCCGTCAAAAGCCTGAGACGAACCGAGATATGGGTCGAGCGAATCGCCTAGGACGCGTGCCCGAGAATCATGGCACCGGTCGGTACACCGACGCCGCTCGAAACCAGCACGTGGTTGACATTCTGAGGCTGATTGCACGAGGTCCCGCGAACGAGACGCACGCCTTCCACGATATTGTTGATACCGTGGATGTACGCTTCCGACAGAAGACCGCCGTGCGTGTTGTTCGGTAACCGGCCGCCAACAGTGAGCGCACCGTCGGCGATGAAGTCCTTCGCCTCGCCCTTGCCGCAGAATCCGAACGACTCGAGCTGCATCAGTACTTCGGGCGTAAAGGCGTCGTACAAACACGCCGCGTCGATGTCGTCGGGGCCGAGCCCGGACTGCTCGTAGACGATCCGAGCGGCCATCTCCATTTCTGGAAGAGCTGCCACGTCGGGCCGATAGAAGCTCGTCATCTGCTCCTGACCTTCAAACGATGCTTGTGACACGGCGCGTATCTGCGCGGGCTTATTGGGTAGATCGCGTGCCCGCTCGAGCGTCGTGACGACGAGCGCCGCGCCGCCGTCGGTCTCTTGGCAGCAGTCGTAGAGGCCGAGGGGACGGCTGATCATGCGCGCCGACATGTATTCGTCGCGCGTCAGCGGCCGTCCGCGCGTCGCCGCCATCCGATTCTTCTGAGCGTGCGCGCGCTGCGTGATCGCGATGACCGCGAGATGCTCTCTCGTGGCACCGTACTCATGCATGTAGCGCTGCGCCTGTAGCGCGATCCACGATGCCGGCGTCAGTAATCCGAAAGGTCTGTACCACGACCAGTGTACGAGATCGCTGGTGATTGCGTGTCCGGAAACGCCCTGCCCCATACGCTTTCCCGAACGCCCGTTCATCGCACGATAGACGACGACGTACTTGGCCGAACCCGTCGCCACGGCCATCGCCGCCTGGTGGATCAATCCGACAGCGGCACCGCCGCCGTAATTGATCTGACTGAAAAAGCTCATGTCTCCGATGCCGGTGGAGCGCGCGACCTCGATCTCATCGCTCGAATCGAGTAAAAACGTGACCAGGCCGTCCACGTCCGACGGGCGAAGGCCTGCATCGTCGATCGCCGCGCGCACCGCCTGGCACGCCAGCGATAGTTCGGACACACCGGAGTTTTTGCTGAACGGTGTCAGACCGATGCCGACAATCGATGCTTTGTCTTTCAGAGAATCACTCATCGAACTGGACCGTTACCGCAGAACTCACGTGTTTGCCGCGCGGTGTACTGCCGACGACGTCGAGTTGAACAACCGTACCCTCGACCGACGTAACGGTGCCGCGCAACTCGAGCGTGTCTCCCGGAAAACAGGGTCCCCCGAGTTTGTTCGCCACGTTGGTGATCATCGCGCTCGCCCCCGCCCACTCGGCCACGTAACGACATACAAAACCGTTGGTCGTCAGAATGTTGAGACAGACGTCCGGTAAGCCGAGCTTGGCGGCGGCGGCTTTGTCGTGATGAAACGGCGTGTAGTCACGCGAAGCGATCGCGCCACCGACGAC
>Ga0315338_1001263_pt1 | contig 34054 bp, 43 predicted proteins | sample ASW8metaG_FD_204518 | JGI IMG/M metagenome (GOLD analysis project Ga0315338, IMG submission 204518) | Ammonia-oxidizing marine archaeal communities from Monterey Bay, California, United States - ASW #8 | ecosystem: Environmental > Aquatic > Marine > Coastal | place: USA: California | collected... | reverse complement strand
TTTGTTAAAATCCATAAACGCCAAAAATATTCTTGAGATAGGTATGTCTGTGGGCTATTCTGGGCTATGGTTTGCTGACGCGGTAATGTCAAACAAACAACTCAATGGTCAAATTATAACAATTGATAGGGAGAAATTCAAGATAGATAGTGCAAGGCGGAACTTTGAGGAGGCTGGAGCTGACTCCCTAATCAAAATTAGGGAGGGTGAGGCTAGAAAAATTTTGCAGGAGATAAAAGCTGAATTCAACGAAAATTATTTTGATTTTATTTTCATTGATGCAGACAAGGAAAGTTATATCGAATATTTTGATCTATGTTTACCTCTAGTAAGAAAAGGCGGGATAATAGGTGCTGATAACATCTTGTTCCCAGAAAGGTTCAACGAGATGATGGCAGGTTATTTATCCCATGTTAGGAGTAAGTCAAACGTTCAGTCAGTCACTATTCCAATTGATAATGGCGAAGAGGTCACAATTAAAATTTCAGAATAGTGATTTTATGCTTTCTTGATAAGTAATTGAAGTTTGTAAATTTATTAAAGAAAAAATCATACTACTTTTGTGATACCAGAAAAATGTGCATATTGTGGAAATATGGTAGATTTACCATTCGAATGTAATTACTGTAAAGATCCCTTTTGTGCTGAACATAGACTTCCAGAGGATCATCGTTGTGTGAAATTAACTCAGATACGAGCCAAAAAATTTGGTCAACGTGGTGTAATACGAGATGGTGGACCAAATAATTCTGGATTAAAAAAATTTTTTAGAAAATTCAAATAAAAAACTAATAGTCCGATTTTGTTGGATCCTGTTTAGAACGTCGTGCCTGATAAAATAATGTTACAGATAATGCAAGTAATACAAATGCTGAAAGCCAATGTGGTTCAGCATAAATTTCTGGATCCGAGCTTGTGGTAAACATTGAAATAAAAATAGTATACGCGACAGCAAATGCGACCATAACTATGCCTTGAATAGAGAGTTTTATCCAAGAAGGAATTATAATTCTAGTTCTGTTTACAAATCTGGAAATGATCTCTATAATGAAAAGTGCTCCAACTGGATAGATTGTTAATAAAACAAAATCAATAATATCGACTGAGCCTGCGTGTGACATTTTTGTTTATTCTTCTATACGGATCTTTGTGGCAATATTGTTTGAAATTAGTTGTTGTGCGTCCTCATTAGGTAATGTAGCAATGTCTTCTGCTTTGAATGGACCATATTTTTCTGAGTCTATACATAATATTTGATCTGTATCTTTTAAGAATCTAATAACAATGGGTTTAGTTTTATAATCGTTTGAGATTGATTCCACAAGTTTAGATTTTCCATTTATTATACTATGAATAATCAAATCTTTTCTCTCGTCCGTTTCCTGATTGGAATCAATAATGAATTTTTCTTCGTCTAGTAAATTTTCCCGATTAAAATTTTTGTCCGTGGAAATCTTCTCTAATCGTGAATTAATAAGAGAGTTTGTTAGCGAAGAAAATAAATTGGCTAGTACATTCTTAGTTTTTCTCTCAATTCCATCATATTCTTCTGTTTTTAAGTTTCCAAGAAATTTTGAAAGTGTTCCATAAAAATCAGGGTTTAATCGTTGAATCTCATTATTTTGAATTTCTTTTACTGTTAATGTATAGAGCAGTTTTAGATCGGGTAATTCATTTGATGACATTTACACCTAGTTAATCTTAAATGGCACGTTTAATTCTTTCAAGATTGACGTAAGAATTGCCGTATAAAGTAATTGGTGGAAAACCCACACAAATAAAATATTCATCTGATGAAGTTTTTGCAAGAATAAAGCATGAAGAAATAAAATTCATCGATCTTCAATTTACTAGTTTGCCTGGGAGATTTCATCATACAACCATTTCAGCTGATACATTCACACCTGATCAGATGGAGGATGGTCTTCCAAAACTTGATGGTTCATCAATTGTAGGATTTACAAGTATACATGATTCAGATCTGATTTTAAAACCTGATCCAAGTACATTTGCAGTAATTCCCTGGATAGAGGATAAAAAAACTGCCAGAATGCTCTGTGATGTTTATTGGGGTGGAGGTAGAGGAAGGCTTGAGGGTGATCCTAGAGGAATTTGCCAAAAAGCAGAAAAATATGTCTCTACGCAGGGATTTGATTTTAGCACGTGGGGACCAGAAGTGGAATTTTTTGTTTTTGACAAAGTTAACTGGGATGTTCTAACGCCATACAAAGGACAATCATATTCTATTGAATCGGTGGAGTCACCTTGGAGTAAAGAGGGAACTGGATATCCAATGGGACTTCAGGAAGGATACTATCCAAGTACACCATCTGATACATTGACGCCGTTTAGAAATGAATGTGTAGATATTTTGAATAATAGTTTTGGAATTTTATGTGATAACCATCATCATGAAGTTGCAACTGCTGGTCAATGTGAGATTGATATTAAATATGATCTGATGACAAATTCTGCAGATGGTGCACAATCTTACAAATATGTTGTAAGAAACATTGCACAGAAATTTGGTAAGGTAGCCACAATGATGCCAAAACCAATATCAATGGATTCAGGCTCTGGAATGCATACGAATGTTAGTCTTTGGAAGAATGATGAAAATGCATTTTATGATAAGGAAGAACCATTAGAGCTTAGTCAAGTTGGTCGTTATTTTTGTGGAGGAATTATGGCACATGCAAAAGCACTTACAGCAATTACTAATCCCACTACAAATTCGTACCATAGATTAGTTCCAGGATATGAAGCACCTGTTTACATTGCATGGAGTTCAAGTAATAGATCTGCAACGATCAGAATTCCAGCTCACTTTAAGGGTGAAAAATATGCATTTATGAAAAGACTGGAATATCGTGTTCCTGATCCAGCATCAAATCCATATCTTGTATTTTCTGCTGTGTTAGCAGCTGGCCTCGATGGAATAAAGAAAAAGACAGAGCCGGGAGATCCTGTCCAAGAGGATATTTACAAAATGTCTAGGAGTGAGAGAAGAAAGCGTGGAATTGATACACTTCCAGCAAATCTAGGCAGGGCGTTAGATGAGTTAGAAAGTGATAGAAAGTTCTTATCGCCTGTATTCTCAAATGATGTTTTGGATAAAATTATTGAATTAGAGAGAAGAGATCAGCGGGAGATTTCAATAAGACCACATCCACATGAATTTTATCTCTACTTTGATGTCTAGTATTCTCTACTCGAATAATCCCATACCGATTTGAAGAATTAAGAATAACGAAATTATCATTAGAGCTAATCCTATTACTCTTGCTCGACTTTGTATGTCAAGGCAACAGAGCCAGATGGTGCAGTCCAATCAAGTTTGATATTTGCGTCGTCAATGACGGTCAAAAGAAGATTTGTTGGACCTCGAATAATCCCATACCGATTTGAAGAATTAAGAATAACGAAATTATCATTAGAGCTAATCCTATTAGTATCAAGATGAAGGAAGGCTCTTTACGTGTTGTTGCTTTAAAAATTAAAACACCACCTCCTGATCCCAGAAATATCACTAACATACCAAGAATTACATTGTTTAATTCCAAGCCAAGTGTAAATGGAGTGAATATTCCGGCTAAGAATGCAGCTGCAGCTATGATGTAAGCATATTTTGTGCCAGATTTAATCAATGATTTTATTGATAACGATTTTTCTATAGAGTCACTTTCTTCAACTATAACACTTTCTGGTTGTTTCCTTTCGAATGTTTTGATTTCTTCTGTTTTGAAATCTGGATCTTGTTTTCTGAAGAGTTTCTTTCTGAATCTTGCCAATCTAAATAAGTTCTAAAATTGATTTGTTAAAAAATTTATGGATAATTACATCATTCCGCCCATATCTGGCATTCCACCCATTCCTGGTGGCATTCCACCCATTCCACCCATTCCTGGTGGCATTCCACCTTCAGCACCTGGTGGTGGACCTGCAGATTTTGCGGTTGCAATAACATCGTCAATTCTAAGAATCATACATGCAGCTTCTGACGCAGCAGAAACAATTTGTTGTTTAACTGCTAATGGTTCAATGATATCACTTGTTTGCATATTCCCAACTTTAGCCTTCATTACATCAATTCCAATCCATTTTTCACCCTTGATTTGTTTTGAACGTAGATTTGTTAAGGTATCAATTGGATCCATTCCAGCATTTTCTGCAAGAGCTAAAGGAATTGCCTCTAATGCATCTGCAAATTTCTCTGCTGCTAACTGTTCACGACCCTCTAATGATTTAGACCAATTTCGTATTTTGGTTGCAGCAAATGTTTCAGGTGAACCACCACCAGCTACAATTGATGGGTGTTCCATTACATCTCTTACAACCATTAATGAATCATGAATTGATCTTTCTACTTCGTCAACAACCCTTTGTGAACTTGCACGTAACAATAAAGTAACGGATTTTGGATGCTTACAACCTTCTACAAAAACCCATTTATCATCTTCAACTTTTTTCTCATGGATTAATTCCGCAGAACCTAAATCTTTTTCAAATAAATCATCTAGGTTTGTAACTATTCTTGCACCAGTAGCTTTTGCAAGTTTTGTCATATCACTTTCTTTAACCCGTCTTACAGCCAAAATACCTGCTTTTGCAAGATAGTGTTGGGCCATATCATCAATTCCTTTTTGGCATAATACCACAGTTGCTCCAGAGCCAATAACTTTGTCAACCATTGTTTTTAGCATTTTATTTTCTTCATCCAAAAATGATTTCATTTGTTGTGGATTTGAAATATTAATTTTAGCATCGGTTTCTGTTTTATTAATTTCAAGTGCGGTGTTAACAAGTGCAATCTTACCACCTGGTACCTTCTTTGGCATTCCAGAGTGAACAATTTCTTTGTCTAACACAATGCCTTGAATAATGGAAGAATCGTTGATTGAACTGCCTGATTTTTTCTCAACTTTAATATCATCAATGTCAACTGTATATTTTTCATTATCTTTTTCTGCAACAGATAATACTGCTTTAACAACCATCTCAGCTAATTTTTCAGAATTCTTTCTGACTAATTTTGTTTGCATTGAAGTTTTTGCAATTTTAAGTAGTGTTGATTTATCATTTGCTGGTATTTTTTCTGCAATATCATCTAAAAATTGTTTTGCTTTTTTAGCAGCTTTTCTATAACCATCAACAATTATTGTTGGATGAACATCTTGTATGATTAGTGATTCTGCATGTTCAAGTAATGCGCCTGCAAGAACTACTGCAGATGTTGTTCCATCGCCAACCTCATTATCGGTTGTTTTGGAAATTTCAACCAACATTTTAGCAGCTGGGTGTTGAACGTCAATTTCTTTTAGAATTGTCGCACCATCATTTGTGATTGTAACATCACCAAGTGAATCAACTAACATTTTGTCCATTCCTCTTGGACCTAAACTTGTATGAACAATCTCAGCAACTATTTTAGCCGCAGCAATATTGTTTTTTTGAGCGTCTCTACCTTTTGACTGTTCGGCACCGTCTTTCAGTATAACTACCGGCATGTTGGCTTTGGTTGCTTGTGCTGCCATATTACAAAAACCCGATTTTCTAAATTTATACCTTAGTTTTTGTGATAATCAGTGAATTGTAAAAAAGATCGCTGGTCTTAAATTAGGAAAATTGATCTGTAATACATGAGTGATTCACCAAGAGAATCTTATGATAAGGTGTTTTCCAGTCTTGAAACACATCATAAGTGGTTTGAAAATTCTATTCCTCTAATTGCTAGTGAGAATATTCCAAGTCCCGCAGTAAGAGAGGCGGTAATGTCTGATTTTGGTAATAGATATGCTGAAGGATGGCCTGGTGAACGAGTCTACGCAGGTTGTACATACATTGATGAGGTGGAAATGCAATGTATGGGTTTAGCTAAAAAATTGTTTAATGCTGAATTTGCAGATGTTAGAGCTGTCTCTGGGGTTGTTGCTAATCTGGCAATTTATTCAGCATTTTCAAATCCAAGCGATGTTATGATTGCATCATCAATCCCAGCTGGTGGACACATTTCTCATGGTAAAAAAGAACACTCTGGAACTGCTGGATTAGTTCATGGTCTTGATATAGAATTTTTTGCATTTGATCCTGAAGAAATGACATTAGATGTTGATAAAACAAAAGCAAAGGTTGAGGAATTAAAAAGTCAGGAACGTTTGCCGAAAATTGCGATGTTTGGTGGATCTGTATTCTTATTTCCACACCCAGTAAAAGAATTGTCTGATTTTCTAAAAAGTCATGGTATGCACATCAACTATGATGCTGCACATGTTGCGGGTCTAATCGCTGGTGGTAAGTTTCAGGATCCGCTAAGAGAAGGAACTGATACAATGACCATGAGTACACATAAGACTTTGTTTGGTCCTCAAGGAGGATTAGTTTTAGGATTTGATAGACATGAAGAGTCAATAAAAAAGGCCATGTTCCCAGGTCTTACCAGTAGTCATCACATTCATCATATGGCTGGTAAAGCAATTGCATTTGCTGAAGCATTAGAATTTGGAAAAGATTATGCATCTCAAACAATTAACAACGCAAAAGCTTTGGCTTCTGAATTAAACAATGTAGGTTTCAAAGTTTTAGGTGAAAAACGAGGCTACACAGAATCTCATCAAACAGTTGTCAATGTTTTAGATTATGGTGATGGTGGAACAATCGAAGCTGATTTAGAAAAGGCAAACGTCATTGTCAATCGCCAGCTAATTCCTGGCGATTTAAAGGCAAATCGTCATTACATGCACCCTGGTGGAATTAGATTAGGAACTTCAGAGATCACCCGTATTGGTATGAAAGAATCTGAGATGAAAGAGATTGCTTCTATGATCAAAGATATTGTCATAGATAAGAAAGACCCAAGCCATATAGCTGATAAAGTTGCTGAGTTTAGGAAGGAATTTCAGAAAACTCACTATTGTTTTGATAACAAACTTGGTGCATATGAATATGTTAAACTAAGATAATCTCTGGATCCTAGTATTTGAACCAACTTTGGTCTTCTAAATAATTTATTAGTTTCACCATATCTGATATTTTTTCCACAATTGCAATTACTGATTGGAATTGTTCATACATCTCAGTTTCTTCTTCTTTTGAAAGAATTTCTTCTTCTGCTCTTTTGAAAAAATCCTCCTCTTTTGAGAGGTGATCTTGCAAATAAATCGAATATGTCTTTAGAAATCTGGCAACTGGCTCCCGTTTGTCCTCGCCATTTTTCCATGCAGAAAGATTAGTTGATAGCATTTTTGCAATATTGCGCGAAAACTCATGCTCAATTAGAAGAGCACGAATCTCTTCTTTTAGGGAATCATATGATGCAACACATGGAAAATACGAATCCTCCTCCCGTGAATAATGAATGGAATCTAAAAATTCTGAAATAAGAAACGTGATTTTTTCTATATCAGATATCGGAACGTCTTTTCCATCATAGAGACACTGATAACATTTGATGACGATTTTTTCTACTCGTTTAATCTCCTGATGATCTTTTCGTAATGTTTCAGTTGCACTCATTGTTTCACACTCATTATATCAGCCATGTTTGACCATTCTTAAATTAAGATAGTGTGAGACAAAAAAGATATGAATTTGATCTTTCTGACCGTGTTTGGTGATGTGCAGAATTTTTTTGATAGATTCTTCACTAATCTGGATACCAGTGAGGTCTCAGGTTCGACTGGAATAGATCTTGTAAGGTCATTTTTTGAGCACAATCCAGTAGATACAGGCGTTAACTCAGATTTCCTGTCACAGGGACTCGCTAACCTTCAGAATGTGATTGCTGAGATTTCTGGAGGTGGTGGAAGTTTAATTGCATCTGCACCTGTTTTGCTTTTGGCAGCAAGTGTTGTAATAATCTTAGGAGTTTTAGGTGAGGCGTTTTTCAAAAAGACTGGAATACCTGATATTGCATTCTTGATGGTTCTTGGAATTGTTATAGGACCAATACTTGGAATAATACAACCTGCTGCTGTGATTGAGATTGTTCCATACTTTGCAGCAATTGCTTTGATCATAATCATGTTTGATGGTGGATATAACTTGCACATTGGTAATGTTCTAAAGACTGCACACTTTGCAATAGTTCTAGTAATTTTGGGATTCGCAGTTTCTGTTGGAATAGTAACAGGTCTAGCACATTATGGTTTGGGTTGGGAGTGGCTTGATAGTGTTTTGCTTGGATCAATAGTTGGTGGTAGCAGCTCGATCATTGTATTTGGCTTGGTAAGAAAGATTCGAATTTCTGAAGAGGCAAAGTCGATGTTAAGTTTCGAATCTGCGTTGACTGATATTTTGTGTACCATAATTGCGTTCGTTCTGTTTGAAGCTGTAATGATAGGAACGTTTGACATGGAGATTCTGGGTCAGACACTTGGAAAGGCAGTACTGGTTGGCCTAATACTTGGATTTGGTGTCGGTATACCTTGGATGTTCTTTATTTCAAAGTTAAAGAATGCACAGCATAGTTACATGCTAACTTTAGGTGTGCTGTTCTTGTTATTCTTCTTAGCAACAACGTTTGGAGAATCTGGTGCACTAACTGCACTAGTGTTTGGTTTGATGTTAGGAAATAAACAGTACTTCTTGAAAAAACTCAAGATTAAGATGCCAGATAATACAATAGACAACTCTTTGCACAGCCAGGTGACATTCATTGTTAGGGCGTTCTTCTTTGTGTTTGTCGGATTGCTTGCAAGCTTTGGGCAGATAGAGTATGTAATATTTGGAATAATAGCTGCAATTGCAATCTATATTGGCAGAATCATAATTACGCACACTGCGTTAGTTAAGGGATTCTCAAAGCTTGATAAAAGAGTCACGTCAGTAATGATACCAAGAGGATTGGCAGCTGCTGTGCTAGCAACTATACCATTAACAATGGGTTTACAAAATGGAGAGGCTTATCCACAAATAATATTTTTCATTATTTTGACTTCTGTTATAATCACCACAATTGGATTAGGTGGTGCAAAAAAAATTCCGCCACCAGAAGGTCAGGGTGGATTTGTTACTGAAACAAAAGATAAATAATTGGTTTATACTTGTATAGAATCTTTTAGGCCCTTGTATCTATTACGGATTGTAACTTCTGTTACATTTGCAGCTTCTGCGATATCACGTTGAGTTTTGTCTTCACCGTTTTTAACACATGATAGGTATAATGCTGCTGCTGCTAATCCCATTGGATCTTTTCCAGCTGATGCTTCATTTGCTTGTGCTATTTTAAGAACTTTAATTGCAAACCGTTTTGTTTTTTCCGCTATGCCAATTTTACTTGCTATTCTTGCCACACATTGTACTGAATCAGTAACTGGCATTTTTAGATCCAACTCTTTTACTAATAATCTGTAACATCTAGCAATGTCTTTTCTTTTTATGTTTGCAGCAATTTCAACATCCTTTAAATTTCTTGGAGTTGATGTATCACGACATGCAGCGTATAGTGCTGATGCCATTAACGCAGAAATTGATCTGCCCCTAACTAGACCCTTGTCTAATGCTTTTCGGTAAATATATGCAGCCTTTTCAACAACAGATTCAGAAATTGCAAGTTTGTCTTTTAATCTATTTAATTCGCTGAATGCTTGTCTAAAATTTCTGTCAACAGGTTCATGAACCTGACTTCTACTATCCCAAGTTCTCAATCTTTCAATTGTATTTTTCATTGTGGCAGTTAGTGGTTTTCCAGATGCATCTTTGTTGATAGGATTAATTACAGTTGCAAGTCCCATGTCGTGCATTGTTAATGATGTAGGAGCTCCTGCTCTTGCTCTATCACCATGTTCGTCTTGTGTAAATGAACGCCATTCTGGTCCTGATTCTTGAATCTTTTCTGACATTACAAATCCACACTTGGAGCAAAATGTTTCGCCGGACTCGTTATCTGTTACCAGTTTACCTTTGACACATCGTGGACAGTTATCCTTAGAATTTGTCTTATTTACCATAATAACTCCTAATTACTGAGTTAGTATAAAATCCTAATTGTTTATTAATCAGATCTATAAGCGTGATGGGGACGACTCTGTAAAATGGATTAATTATTAGTAAAAAATAGACGTGAGTATGAAATTTCAGATTTTTGCAATTTCGGTGGTTTTTCTATCATTAATTCTACTCCCTAATTTTCAAAATTCGTTTGGACATGGACTTGGTACTGAAACCATGCCACCCATAATGATTGATGGGGTAGAATCAACATTACAAGTTGCATCAACAACCAGTTTTGATACGGGTATAAGACAGATTACAATTAGTTTATTTGAAACTGAATCTAGTGGCGGAATAAGCAATGTGTCATTTGAAGTTGTTCTAATAAAAAATGATCAGCAGTTATTCAAGAATAATTTTGAGCGAGACGATGGCATCTTGATAATGAACTTGGTTCCGTCAGATGATTCTGATGTACAAATTATAAATCAGGAAACCGTTGCGTCATTTTTAGGACTTGCAAGTGATCAGTTTAACCTAAAGGGAAGTGTGTTTGAAAATGGTGGACTTTACATGTTTAATGTTAAAATTTTAACTGTAAACAACTACAACAATTTACTTTCAGAACCAGTTGAATATGAACTTGGAATTTCTATTCCAGAAACCACCTATTATGAAATTAATGATGAAAATTTTGGAACACAGGAATTGGGTATAATCACATATTTCGATCAGATTACAGAATTTAATTATGACCAATCTAACAAACAGATTAAATTTTCTTTTCCATTTGATTGGGATCAAAAAACAATAGATCAAACAACTGTTATTCATGAGGAAGTAATTATACCAAAAACATTTGGTGATCTATTGGCATCAAGCTTTACTGCTAGCCTAAATGGAATAGCGCTTCCAGAAACTGCAATCAATATTGATGATTTTTCGGGTGAGAAAAGAATTATCCATGTAGTTGTTACACAAAGTAAACTCCAAGAAATTTTCTCGGAAAATAATTATTTTGGAGTAAATGAGGTTGTCATAAAAATAGAACCTGTTAAAGATGATCCCACGTTATCTGGAGTTACAGAAAATGGTCAATTCAAGATTAAGCTTTGGTGGGAAGGTGAAATCAGGTCAAATGCTAATGTTATGCTAGGTTTTGATATATTAGATACGTTCCTGAAAGATAGACCAATCTCTGTTCCATACGAATTAAGCCTGTTTTCTAGCCAAAAAGAGATTTTGACGAAAAGTGGAATAAGTACTGGTTCAAAAATACAAAGCGACGGTCTTGAGTTTTTCATTCCAGAAGATGTGTCTGGGATTTTAGTTGTAAAGTTTGAAAATCTGAGTGGAAATAAACTGGCAAATGTAGAATTTCCGTTAGTAGTTAACAGAATAAGTTCAGATTCTACATCTATTCCAGCTTGGATTAAGAATAATGCTGGGTGGTGGGCTGATGGACAGATTCCAGATTCTGCATTTGTGCAAGGAATTCAGTTTTTGATCAAGGAAGGAATTATCGTCATTCCTCCAACAGAGCAGGGAGCAAGTTCAGATTCTACATCTATTCCAGCTTGGATTAAGAATAATGCTGGGTGGTGGGCTGATGGACAGATTCCAGATTCTGCATTTGTGCAAGGAATTCAGTTTTTGATCAAGGAAGGAATTATTGTTATTGGGCAAGAATGGTAGATAAAATAAGAAAAATGAAAAGAATTCTAATTCTTGGTGGTGGGTTTGCTGGAGTCGAATGTTGTTTGGATTTGGAGTCATATTTCAAAAATAATAAGGATGTTGAAATTACGTTGGTTTCAGAAGATAATTTTTTGTTATTTACACCAATGTTACCACAGGTAGCATCTGGTACCATAGAAACCAGACATATTGTAACTGCGATTAGAACTTTGATTGATAAAACCAGATTCTTTGAAGCTAAAATAAAAAACATTGATCCTTATGGTAAGACTGTCACGTTGTATGGTACAGCTGAAAATCGTGGTGTACAATTGCATTATGATTTTCTTGTTGTTGCGCTAGGAAGTCAAACGAATTTCTTTGGAATGAAAGATGTAGAATATAATGCATATACTATGAAAACACTAAACGATGCTGTTGTTTTACGAAACAGAATTATAGATATGATGGAACAGGCAGAAAACGAAACTGATCCTATTCTAAGAAAAAGTCTTCTTCGTTTTATTATGGTTGGTGGTGGATTTGCTGGAGTTGAGACTGCTGGAGAAATTAATGATTTTGTGACTGACATCAGTAAATATTATCCTAATATTCAGACCGATGACATTAAAATTACATTAGTGGAGGCTGCTTCAGAAATCCTAACCGGTTTTCCAAGAAAGCTAGCTAACTTTGCAAAAACAAAACTAATGGAGAGGGGGGTTGAGGTTCTTCTAAATTTTGGTGTTAGATCATTCGATGGAAAACAGGTTTTCTTGGAAAATCTTGGAAAGTCAAACGATAAACAAGACAAAACCATTCTTGCGAGTACTTTGGTATGGACTGCAGGTGTTACGCCAATTGATTTGATTAAAGATTCTCTTTTCAAAACAGAAAAGGGACGCATAATTGTTGACGAGTTTCTTCAAGTTTCGGGTTTTCCAGGCGTGTTTGCTATTGGTGATTGTTGTAAGATTAATCCTAAATTGAATAAAAAGCAATTTCCGCCCACTGCACAAATTGCCGAAGCGCAAGCAAAGACTGCTGCAAAAAACTTGATGTGTCTTTTGTCAAATACGAATATGGAAGAATTTGATTATGAATGGAGAGGACAGAGTGCTATAATTGGTAGAAGAACTGGCGTTGCCTCGTTCTTTGGAATGAACATTTCTGGTTTTTGGGCTTTTGTTGCATGGAGAAATTTGTATCTATCAAAAATGCGCAGTTGGGAAAAAAGACTACGTGTTTGGATTGACTGGAACATTGGTTTGTTCTTTAGTAGAGATATTTCGCGGTTAAAAGTCCTGAAAAAGGAAATAAAAATTGATTACAAAGAATTGGATGAGGTAGATGAAGTGTGGTAAAAAAATTATTTTCTTCTGTTCTTAATAGCGATGATTACTGCTGCTGGTGCTACAAAGTACATTCCTATGTTGAGTAGTATCACGCCAATTCCATATCCTAACATTTCCTCTTCGGTGTTAATGTCAACATAGTTGAGTAAAGTTAGCGATGTTAGTAATGGGGTTAGTGTAACTTTGACTGCCTCTTTGAATACTGTATTTTCTCTTTCATAATCTGCTATTGCTGGTGAAAATGAATAATAGAATTGGTTGAATCCTGTCATAAATGCAGTGCCAGATTGTGTCTGTAGTACTGTATTATCACGTAATTCTCTTAGGAATTGAACCTGTGGTGCCATTTCAGAGCCAAATGCTGCAGTTGCAATTAGGCAACCACCCTGCTCTTTGTCATATTCTTCCTGCCTTTCTTTTGCAATCTCTAAGAATTCTTCTTTACTCGTCGTATCTGAATAATACATTTCGGTAGTATCTTCTGTCTCTGATGGGATTATAGGAATAATTTCGAAACTGTCAAGTGTATCGCTAAGTTGATTCATTTGCTCAACAAAGGCTATATCATCGTCGTTTACTAAAGTGAAGATATAGAGTTTTTCAGAAGTGTAGATAGATGTTTCCTGAAACACCACGTTAAGTTCTTTATCGCCCGTCACAAAGTAAGCCTCAAGAAACATGGTATAGGCGTTTTTTCCGTTAATGTTAGAGCCACTTTGAGATACTATTTTCATTGCACCATCATCAATCAAATTCTGTAACGATGCAACTTTTTCGTCAATTGTTTGAGCTTGTGTTTTTCCATTCGTATCCATGATGGTTAATGTTATTGCTGCTGGTAGTGTACCAGTTTTTGGTCCTGTTGCAACAACATCAGGAGAATCAGAGGATGTTTTTAGTGGTTGTTGTAATAGCCAACCTGCAGGAACAGAAAATTTAACTCCAAGAACATCGCTTTTAAAGAGATTACTGTTGTAGTCTGGAAAAGTCATTACAGATGATTGAGTTCGTTCAGGATCTGCCAAGTCAATCAAATCAGATGTTTGTAGGCGATTTATAATTGAGGCTTTTATGATCCTTACATCATCAATGTTTATCGGTACGTCCTTATCACCAGTTTCAACATTTGCAATTCTATCAAGTGTTGTGAAACTTTCCTCAGTTACTATTCTTCCGAAAACGGTGTATTCTTGATCAAGAAAATTTGAATCTTTATGAACTATGAAAAATTGTGATCCGGCACTATCTGGAGATTGTGATCTTGCCATTGATACAATTCCACGATTGTGTTTGATATCGTTAAATTCTGCTTCAACAAAAGTGGCAGGACCGCCTGTGCCCCACTCTGACTGGGAAGCGCCAGAATCTGGTTTTGTTTTAGGATCCCCACCCTGAATCATAAAGTCTTTTATGATTCTATGAAATGTGGTGTTATCATAAAACCCAGATTGAGTTAATTCCATAAAATTTTCAACGTGATTGGGGGCGTCATTAGGAAAGAGTTCAATGGTGATGTTTCCAGAATTGGTTTCAAGAAGGACTAATACGTCAAATTCTGCAAATGCCATGGATGTAAATGAAACCAATATCACACTGAAAATAACACTAAGCAGAACCACTTTCATAATTAGAAGATTTTTGGGTTAAATAAAAACCAGATGAGGTATTAATTTTTAATGTGCACATTTAGAAATGTCCTTTATGGATGAAAACGAAAAAATTCATGCACATTTAGTTTCTGTTTGGAGAGAATCAAGGTCATTTTTTTCAGTTGGTGGAAAGGAGGGAATGTTGTTTTTGACTGATAATCATTTATTGTTTGTTAGACGAACAGAACGAATGAAAAAATGGTGGAAAGCCGCGGTTACAAGGCAGGTGGTTACATTACATAACAACAACAATGTTATGATCACTCATGATGGTTATGATGAAGAAGATCTAAAAATTGATTTGGAAGAAAAAACCAAGTATGTGAATGAAGTGACTTTTAATAATATTCTAGATGTTGAGGTTGAAGAAAAGCAGTGGGGAAGTCTTTTAAAAACAAAGGTAGTTGAGGATGAAAAAACTAAAGAATATCAATATTCAATAGTTCGTGATTGGGTTCAATATCCATTAAAAGATCCTACTTCATTTCTCAAAGTTAATTGGCAGCCTGTTGTTGAATTTATTAAATCAAGACAAATTGTCAAAGAGTAGAATTGAATAAAGTTTATGCAGTTGGGGTTGGGCCTGGTTCGCCAAGATTTGTTCCGGATGTCATAAAAGATGTTGTTTCAAAGTGTGATGTTGTGATTGGTTATGGATATACACTGAAAACAATCGAGGGCTTTCTTGGTGGAAAACAAGTAATTGAAGTTACTATGGAAAATCAAGAGGATGCATATCAGAAGATTGCTGGTGAAGATAATCATACGATACTCATTCCATTTACGGGTGATGTTAATTTTTCAGAATCTGAGGTTGTGGACAGATTAATTGAAATCTTTGATGTGGTAGAAATTATTCCTGGTATTAGTTCAATACAGGTTGCTGCATCAAAAGCTAGGGTTCCAATTGACAAATCTCGGGTGATTACAATGCATATTTCAACATCTATTGAAGAAAAGAAGTTAGAACTTCAAAAAGCGCTAATAGATGGATTTAGTGTGATTTTGGTTCCAAGGCCATGGCCAAAAATCCCTGAAAAACATTTCATGCCTTCTGAAATCGCAAAATATTTGAAAAATAATGGATTTGAGACTACAAAGATGAAAGTATATGTGTTTGAAGCGCTAACTACTGAAAATGAAGCCGTGTTCAAGGGCATGGTGAACGAATTAGAGGGAAAAGAATTCTCTGATCTTTTGGTAATGGTGTTTGATCAGGTAAAGTTGGATTCGTATATTAATTTTGAATGAATCAAGTGTGTTTCTAGAAATCTAATTTTGTAAGTAGTTTGGTTGCAATCACGAAAAAAATAGATGCTAATGATACTAACACTATCATTTCTAAAATCACAAATTCTGTGACAGTGCCGAATATTCCCGCTCTAATTATATCAACTAGGTAAGTTAGTGGATTAAGGTAAAATGCTGTTGCGAGTGGTTCTGGTGCTCCTGCTGCAGGATAAAATGCTGTACTTACAAAAGCAAAAAATAAGAAAACTGTGTTAATAATCACGTTAAATCCTTCACTTGAGCGTAACCGTGTTGAAATTATTGAGGCTATTGAGCCAAAAAGAATTGCGCCAGCTATTGAACTAAAAACTATTAGTGGTATTGTGATTAAACTAAATTCCACTGATTCAAAAAATACTGGGTATCCAACAACTGTAATCAAGACTGCACTGACTAAACCAACAATAGCGATAGTTGCAATATTACTCAGAATGTAATGTGCTCTAGTAAATGGGCCCGACATGATTTGTTCAAACATTCCATGTCTACGATCGTTCCAAATTATAATTCCTGAAACTAATGTACTGTTCATTATGTTAAATCCAATCATTCCTGAAGCTAAGAATGCTGGATAGTCAAGATTCTTGTTTCCAAAAGGAACGTTGTCAATGAGTGATGTATATGCAAATCCTGCAATAAAAATGTAAATCAATGGGAAAATTACTTGCCAAATTAAGAATCCTGGATTAATAGAAATTGTGAGATTTCTATTAACTAGTCTAATTATTGGATGCATCCGAATCACTCACAACTTTTAAAAATATTTCTTCAAGGTTAGTCGGCATTGCTGATAGATCCTCAATTGCAATATTATGCTGGTTTAGTATTTTTAGAATGTCCATTAATACAACTTCAGAGTTTGAGGATTGTATTGTAATTATTGTGCCTGTATTGAATTCAATTTTACAGTCAGGGATGCCTGATAGTATTTCGTGTATTATGTTGTTTTTTCCAGAAATATGAATTTGGATTGTTTTCTCATGTCCAAATCTTTTTTTGAGTTCTTTTGGAGATGCAACAGTGAGTATTTTTCCTTTGTTAATAATTGCTATATTATCACACAGATATTCAGCCTCAGTTAGAACGTGAGTTGTATAAAATATCGTCAAGCCGGTTTCTTTTACCTTGTTTTTTAGAAAATCTAATAATTTTCGTCTTGCGCTTGGATCCAATCCTACTGTTGGTTCATCGAGAAACAAAAGATCCATGTCATGCATGAATTCACGTGCAACCTGAACCCTCCTCCGCAGGCCTATGGAAAGATCCTCGGTCTTTTTTTTCCTTATATCTTGTAATTCAAATGAAGTTAGTAGCTCTTCAGTTCGTTTTTTCCTAGTTTTACTGTCAACATTCCACATCATTCCATATTTGTCTAAAGATTTTTCAACTGATAGTGTTGGCTCGTAGCTTGGTTGTTGTAAGATTACACCAATTCTTTTTCTGATTTCTAAAGGGTTTTTGTTTGTGTTGATTCCAAGAACCGATACTTGACCTTTTGTTGGTTGAATTAGGGTGGTTAGAAGTTTAATGACTGTAGACTTTCCTGCCCCATTAGGACCTAAAAATCCAAAAACCTGTCCAGATTCAATATTGAGATCAATTCCATCAACCGCATTTATCGAGTTATATTTTTTGAAAAGAGATTTTGTTTCAATGCATAACATAACTCCGATTTTTTAGTCCTACTAATGTAGATTCCTTAATTGGTAATGAATGAAATTTCTAGATTAGATTCTTAGATTTTAAAAATTCTAAAACTTCAGCAGCACTCTCATCAAGAGATTTGTTCTCAGTATCTAGAATCAAATCAGCGTTGTCTGGTGCCTCATATGGGTCATCTATTCCTGTAAACCCTTTAATCTCGCCTGAGCGTGCCTTAGCATACATCCCCTTTACATCACGTTCTTCACACTGTGCCAAGGAGGCATTTACATAAACTTCAAAGAATTTGGTATCATCACCGATTATCTCTTTTGCATTTGCACGATTCTCTTTGTATGGACTGATCAAACTCACACCCATTGGCACGTTATGTTTTAGCAAAAGTTTGGCTAAATGTGCAACTCTTCTGTTATGCTCGTCTCTTGCTTCTTTTGAAAAGTCCTTTGGTGAAAACCACTCTCTTAACTCGTCACCATCTAAGATGGCCAGATTTGGAATAGTTTCAGCTAGTTTTCTAACGATTGTAGTCTTGCCAGAACATGGTAATCCAGTCATCCATAAACAAAATGCCATTGGTAAAGGACTGAAATATACTGTTTAAAGACGTTTCTAGAACTGATGTAAAGTGTGGTATAATTTTGTAGTTGTAAAGGTGTTAAAAAAATGAATTTAGTGACTGTGACCGCAGCCACATGAGTCATGACCCTCAGAACTGTGAGGTTCGGAAGATCTACATTTGGAACATTTGTCTTTTCCATCTGGGGAGAAAAATCCAATTCCACATGAAACACATTTCATACTTGACATGAAAAAGCTCTATTTTATGACTATTTTATGATATGTTTTCTAGGCCTTGTGCCATTTCTATCATATACATCTCCACCATACCTCCAATTAACAACAATCCCGTAACAATACCAATTTCTATCAATATTGCCTTTTTCTCAGTAAAGATTGATGTTCTCTTTATGATTTTTTCAATAAATAGAACACTTCTAGACATAGCAATCGAATAGGCTGCAACCTCCATCAAGCCAAACGGTGTTAGTAAAACTGCTAATGGGTTGAGTGAGCTTAGTTCTGGGGTTCCTGCTGAAATTGCCGCAAATGCAAATCCTGTAGAATATGCTGCAAACATACCCCAGACTGCGCCAAATCCTGGAATAAACATTGGTAGTGCAATTATGGCATTATGAGAAAATATACCGAAGCCGTCTATTTCCGCGATTACTTGTTTGAAGTAGTTTAGAGTCTCTTCAATTTCTTCTTCTGTTACATCACTTTGAGATCCTGCAGCATAAACACCAGCAAAGATGCCTGTAAAAATGAAGAAAGTTATAATTCTCTTGTATGCCATATTGGCTGTGAATTTGGTGCTAATTTGAGGTTTTACAGAATGTCTTGAAGTATTAACTCATCTTTGAAGGTGTTTTTGATGGTTTCTGGTGTGATTGTGATTTTATATTTTTTCGTGTTTCCATGTGTTCCTTGGTGAACAATTCTGCCTGTTATGATTCCAGACATCTCAATCTCACTCAACATTTGTGTGGTTCTTCGCTGTGTGAGCTCTTTCTGTCCCACATCCTTACAGAGGCTTTTGTAGGTGGTATACACCTCACCTGTCGAGATTTCAGAGGATTTCATTATTGATAAAATTAGTAGTTTTTCGTGTAATGGATATGATCTTAATGCCACGATTTCTTTGTTTTCTTCAATTTTTTGAGATGCCTGTCTTACGTGATCCTCGGTGATGTTTTCTTGCTGGGTTCTTTCTGCAATTTCGGCTGCAACTCTGAGGAGGTCGATTGCCCTTCTGGCATCGCCTGATTCTCTGGCAGCCATGGCAGAACATAGATTTAATGCTGCATCTGAGACTACACCTTCGGAGAATGCTATCTGAATTCTGGCTTTGAGAATGTGTTTAATTTGCTCTAGATCATAATTTGTGAAAACTACCTCTTCTTCACTAAGGCTACTGATGACACGTGGGTCCAGCCTTTCTTTGAAGGTAAGGTCATTTGATACGCCTATGAGGGTAAGTGAACCTGTATTCAATCTCTCATTTGCTCTGGTAATTTGGTATAGTACGTCTTTACCGGTTTTCTGAATGAGTTCGGCTAGATAGTCAATTTCATCGATAACAAAAACTGCGTTAACTTCATGTTTTTCAATAATATGTAAAATTCTGTTAAAGACCTCACTGATGGATAAGCCAGTTCCTGGAAGCCACATCTTCTCGTCATGTGTTTTTTGGCTCGAGAGACCTAACTGCCTTCCAAAACTTACTAACAATCCATACAATGTAGTTTCTTGTTTGGCGTTGGTGTAGGCTAGGTTTATTGGAAATGAACCTTCTTCAACACGTTTTTGGACTTTGGATAAAACCTTCTTGATCACAAGTGTTTTGCCTGTCCCAGGCTTCCCATACACCAATAGGTTTGATGGCCTGGAGTTCATTAGGATTGGTAATAATGATTGAGTTAATTTTTCCTGTTCAGGATCCCTGTGTAGGATTAGTTCAGGCATGTGGCTAAAATGCAATACGTCCCTGTTTTTTATGAGGGTTTTTCCACTCTGGGCTGCGTCGAGCAGCCTGTCGACTGGATCTTTTATCATTGTGCTCATTTTAAGATCATTTACTATTTCAATCCGCAAGTTGAACTGATCCTATTGTAATTTTTTACAACATTGATCGTTCTCATTGACAATCTCCAGATCGCTCTGATCGCTCCCAGACACCTTCATTTCTAATGAAGAAATGAAAATTATAATAGAAAATAGTTTTCATGTTGTTTGTTGTGTCCTAATAAAATTTTTTTAAAATAAAGAACACTGGAAAGATAGGTGTGTGGGTTTTGAAAAAAAAGAAACAAATTTCACAATGTTAAGGTTAGGTTAAGAAAAATGAAAAAAAGCCCAAAACAACCCCCAAATTTCCACTCTAGGCGTGAACAAACATGTTAACACTGTTAATATCGGAAAATTACCCCTTTATTTCCACTCTAGGCGTAAAAGCAAGATCCTATCACCGTTGGTATTTAGGGGTGCGTGTTAACAACGAAAAAAGGCTCAGGCGTGAGCCAGGCGTGTCAATATTAACAAATCAACATGTTAACAAATTTCAGAGGATCAGTTCTTGAGTTAAGATAGGATCCTTCATGATCTAATATGACAAGCAAGAGGATAAGAATAGACGTAGAGGATAAGGATGGAGCCAAGTTTGATTTCAAGATCGAAGGCAACGTCACCAGAGAGAAAGTACTCAAAATGTTTGAATTTATGGACCTGATGAACATCGAAGAACCTGGTAAGGCCACCAAGACCGATACCATTAGTGGGAAAATATGGCATTTGGTTGACAAGTATTATCCAACCGGCCGCTTCACATCAACCGAGATATTGGAGAGATATGAGGATGAGTTCAACGAACCCATCAAACTTAGTGTAATTTCGACATATCTTTCAAGATTTACGACTAAAAACAAGGTAGAAAGAGCCAAAAAAGGCCGAGAATGGACCTATCAGGCTACCAGGATTCCAAACTATCACAAAGAATCCCACTAAACGACCATTTTTAGGCGTAAAAACACTAATTATTAGATTTAGACTTAATCTATTATCTCAAAACAATTTTTGAAAGTATTTGGGTTTGTTTTTAGTTGTAATTTCATAATCCCCTCTGTAAATTTATGCACGGTTCTAATATGTTGCGTGATATCATTACATTTAGTTTTACAACTTTTACATATGTACTTCATGTCTTTTTTTGGTTGTTTATTGGGACTATAGATACCTTATCAAATACCGTCAGCATGCCAGACATGAGCTTAGGCATGAATGGTCTTATAGCCGACACTAACGATTTTTTATAATCTTAATTTAAGCAATTTGTTCAATTACAGAGATTATATCATGTTTTAGCTAGTAAAAACTAGGTTTTAAGTACCTAAAACATGGTTTTAGACACCAAAAACTAAGATATTACAACCTTTCTAAGTACTAAATGGTCGCCTTCAAGACCCACCTTCAAGTAGTCACCCTTTTGCATCTCCAAATAGCGCCTAAACTGTTTTGGAATTGATATTGTTCCTCCTGATGTGATCTTTACTAACTCTTCACCCGCGTCACTCATATCATATTTTATGATTATATTATAATAATAATATTACTATTTTATTTTTTACGAAATTACTATAAAAAATATGACAAAAAAGGCATAAAATACCAAAAAACAACTTGGGAAAATTTGGATGGTTATACCACTTGTGGGGCCATTTGAGACGATTCTGAACCACCAAGACCGATCCTTTGACGGCCTTTTTCTGTTATGGAGTAAGAGAATGGTTTGGTTTGCATGTTTCTTTCAACAAAACCACCAACATACAACTTTTTCATTGTCCGTGATATATGCTCCCTACTACGACCAAGTGTGACCTGTATATCACGTGATGTCATAGATTTATCCGTGATTAATCCTAATACAGTCTCAACTACATCATCAAAGCCCATATTGGGTGCTCTACGCCTAGATTCAACAGGTTTGGGGGTTGTTTTTACAACATTTGGACGTGGTGTAGGAACCTCTTGTGACCTTTCCTCAACATTATTTTCAAACCCCGGTGGTGGTGTGTGATATGAATTATCCATGTTTTCTATTTCAATTGCATCCAATTTGATCTTCATATCGATCAGCTGCCTTTCGTAAAATTCTAAACGCTCTGAATCCACCTTATTTTGCCTATTAGAGGCTGAAAATTGCCTCATTTTCAAATAAACAAAGAATGAAAATACACCAATAAGGATGGGTAAAACCACACTTAGAATCACCGGAGGATCTGGTATTTCCACAATCACAACATCTCATGATAAATTTGTGATTTATCATATTGGGACAAGATTAGTTCACATCTTACATTAATCTAAACATCACTACAAAACATCACTTTAGTTTAGTTTAGCATTAAAATCAGGCATAAAATCACATACCCACGGCCTGCTTTACCACACGCTCAATTACACTTGTGATTTCTTGCTCCCGCTCAGGGAAAACATCACCATCTTTTATCACAGAGACCTGTTCTGACAGTTTTGACATCACATCAATATCACCAGGCGAAATAACACCAAGAATCTTCAAAACAATAAAAGAATAATACAATCCTGCAAGTTTATCACGTGATTGTGAAACTTGCCTGTAATACGCGCCTTTTGTTATAGCAAAATCCGTAAAAATCAAATCCTTTTGTTTTAGAATAATTTCAACTTGTCTCTCTGTAAACAGTGATTTTTTGATAATTTCTTTCATAATATTGGAAAAATTGTTTGAATCAAAGTCGCTCAAAGCTATACAATATTGTATACCAGTACTAAAATAAAACCTTAAAGATACCATATCGATCGAGTGGTATGAGCGGTAAAGTAGAGAATCTACTAAAAAATAGGCGCAAAAAAGGTCCTGTAGTCTTTGTTTTGATAGATTCCGAGGCTTCAAACATTAAATCATCTGTGAAACTTGCAAAAGACGCTGAGAAGCTTGGTGCAGCATCTATTCTTGTAGGTGGATCTTCAGCCACAGACCAGATGGAAATGGCAGAAGTTGTTGGAAATTTGAAAAAGGCTGTCAAAATTCCAATCGTTCTATTTCCAGGAAACGTTACAGGGGTGGTTCCACAAGCAGACGCCATACTATTTAGCTCACTTTTGAACTCTGAAAATCCATATTATATCTCACAGGCACAGGCACTTGGGGCACCAAATGTACTCAAATTTGGATTGGAAGCACTACCAACAGCATATCTAGTCATAGGGGAGGGTACATCTGCGTGGTTTGTTGGAAATGTAAGAGGAATTCCATTCGATAAACCAAAAATCGCCGCAGCATATTCACTATCTGCCCAATTCCTAGGCATGAGATTTGTCTATCTTGAGGCAGGATCTGGGGCAAAACAGAACATTACTCCAGAAATGGTAAAAACAGTAAGAAGTGTTTTCAAGGGATTTCTAATTGTCGGTGGTGGAATCAAAGATGCCAAAACAGCAAAAACTCTAGTAAAAGCTGGAGCTGACGGTCTTGTTATTGGAACGTTGCTGGAACAGACCGGCGGTCTAAAGAAATTTACCGAAATAATCAAAAGCATTAGAAAATAACACTTCATGTTAACATTATGGCAAAGTGTAAAAAATGTGGTTTTGAATCACACGAGCTTATTTGGGATCAGGCACATCATGAAACTAGTGGAAAATGGAGATTGTTTCATGAGGGCCAAGGTAGACCACATGAGTGTCAAACACAAAAATCAGAAGAAAACACGCCTACAGAGGCACCAAAACCGCTTGTAAAATGCCCAAAATGTGATCCATTGAGCAATACTGCTTGGATGAAACGTGAAGCCCTACAAGAGCATCTAAAAGTAGAACATTTCGGATTTTGGTAATATCCAAAACACCTTTAATCAAAATGGAATAACGATTTTCATGGGATTGTTCAAAAACAAATCAAAAGAGCTTGTAGTTGTCGGTACAGTTTGTAAGATATGTGGAATGAATTTTGCAGCAAATGACAGACTACTTCGCCATATGGTAAAGGCTCACGGCAAAGCTAAAAAGGACTATCCAAGCTGTCCAAACTGTTAATTTTAAAAGCTGAAAAACATGGATTTAGGCGTACTAAAACACTTTAGAGGTATTTTAGTTGGTAATCCTATTACGGATTTACTTGTATTTTTAAAATCTTAGAAACTATCATTTCATGAACAACCCCGTTTGTAACCAACAGACCATTTTCATGTTTTACAGATTCTGTATTGTAGACAAGATCATTTCCCAAAATATCAGTCATTTTACCTCCAGCCTCAGAAATTACACACCAGGAAGCACAGGTGTCCCACTGACTCATTTTGTTTGTAGTTGTTAGATAGATATCTCCTCTACCAGATGATATCTCCATCACTTTGAGAGTACTTCCGATTGTTAGAGTATTTGTAATTCCCAAATGATCCAAAATTTTCTTTTCCTTACCAGATAGGTGGTGCCTACTAACAAGCGCGAGACATCCACTAACATCATCAACATTTCTGACTGAGATTTTCTTCCAGTCATGCAAGTCATAACAAAATGCGCCCATTCCTTTTTCGGCAAAATATAGAATTTTCTTTATTGGTAAATAGACCAAACCCATCACCGGAACATGGTTTTCTACCAACCCAACCAATATGGTAAATTCTCCAGTTCGATTCACAAAATCTTGGGTTCCGTCCAATGGGTCAACAATCCAAACTTTCTCACTAACAAGCCTGGATTTATCATCTACATCCTCTTCTGATAAGATTGGAATTCCAGTCTTCTCCAGAACGGATCTGAGAATCTTATTGCTTTCTAAATCAGCCTTTGTGATGGGTGAGTTATCATCTTTTTTGTTGACTTCAAAATCCGTATCATAAACCTCCCTAACCTTTTCGCCAGCTTGAATTAGAGCATCAATTATAGTATCTATATTTGAGATTTTAGAAGAAATTGGTGAAGATGTCATTTTAGTTATTTTGTGTTAATTCAGGCTTTAGTGTCCATGCTACAGCCAGTGCTACAAATGGAATTGATATGAAGGCAATCATTTGTAAAATGACGGTTAGTTGTGGTTTAGCCACATCCGGGTCTGTGATAATCCATGGCAAAGGAAGGGTGACGACAAACCAAACCCCAGCTAAAAGGCTGATAATCTCAACCCTTCGTTTTGTTTTTGGACTCATTTGATACATACACCATATTTTATTAGAATTTAATTCCAAAGGTCCAACGTCGATTTACTACATAATTTATGCCTCCAGCAATTGCAATACCTATTCCTGCGGCAAACATGTAGTATACGGCAAAACTTTCTACCAAAGCATATGTAATTCCAAGCTGAATTCCCATTCCAATCATACTAACAATTAAAAATTTAACATACATGACACTGTTTCTTTTCTCCTCAATCGAACCACTGAAAGTCCAAAATCGGTTAAACAAAAAATTTGAGCTTATAGAAACTGAGATGGCAATAACTTGTGATGCAAAATACCAATAACCTGCAAGATCAGTGAGCGCATATAATATTCCAAGATTGACTAAAACACCAGATGCCCCTACAGCATAATACTTGATTGCATGTCTTGCAAATAACGAAAATCCACTAACATCTTTTTTCTCATCTATCGTCATATTTCTCGTAAGAACACCTTGTATTATTATTAAACTATTTTAGACGAGTAATTCTTTCATAAACCTGTTAGTTTTTTTGAAAAAATCATACTAATTATTTAAATATTGAAAAAACACACTTGATTTAATGCTAAAGGATGTAAATCCTATCGATTAAAGCAGCTTGGCCCTGTAAAACCAAGAAAAGAGTTGGCCAAAAGGCCTACAAGAGAGGTGTTCTCTCAGTGTTTTACGAAAGGGTCAAGCCAACACTATTCTGATTAGATACTTCTATCCACTTTTTCTAGGCTTATACTCACCGAGCCTTGCAAATTTCCAATTCTTTCGATTTGAATTTCATAACTCGTCACTCCTTTCGACTCTGGAATTTGAACATACTTCTGTCCAATATAGTCCCAAGTATAGTATTTTGAAATTCCAGTATCCACCAAACTTTTTTCCAAAATAAACTCCTCAGAGAAGACTTCAACGACAAAGCCTGAATACACATCATCTTCGATGTAATATTTCTGATCTTCAGCAGGTACTTTCCCCATAATCGTAACTTCCACCTTTTTAGGCGAGTCACCCATTGGGACAAATCCAATCTTGTAAGTTCCCCTTTCCAAACTACCCAAATCCATTCTATGATTACTGATATTATTAAATTCAGGTCCAGCTATACGTGCATGCCAAACCACCGAATCAGAATTCTCGTTTTCAGGATTATCCGGATTAATCTGAGCTCCGAGAAATACCATGCCTAGGATTGTTATTAGAATAACAGCTCCAACTATTGGCTTTTTACTCACAAAATTCATAGAGCCCACTAGTAAATTTAGTCATCGAAGTTGAATGGTTTGTTAACCATTATTCACACCTGAAATTAACTACACATTTCAAAACACCATGCATGGGAAGTTTCCAAGATAAGTGGTCAAGACCTGCAAAACAGGGATTTATGGAAAAGCTTACTGATACAGTAAAACCAAAAGGTTCTCTTAAACCACGAGTTGAAGCCGCCGTAAAAAGACTACAAGCACAGATTTCAAAAATGGATGTAATGGTAAACAAACTAAAACAAAGAGATCAAGAAATTTTTCAAAAAATTGTTACAGCAACACAACAACATGACAATTATTCAAGCAAAGTATTATCAAACGAATTAGTCGAGGTTAGAAAAGTAAGTAAAATTTTAGGAAATGCGAAGATGGGTTTGGAGAGAATTGAATTACGATTAACAACATTCCACGACCTCGGCGATACAGTGGTCACATTAATGCCAACAATCGGTCTAATGAACGGACTCAAGGGCTCACTAGTCAAATTCATGCCTGGTGCAGACCAAGAGATTGGAAGAATGACAGAGATGTTAGGTGGACTAATGACAGATACATTCAGCAGCAGCGATTCATCATTTGGTGTTGAAGAATCAACCAATTCAGAATCAGAAGGCATTCTCGCAGAGGCAGCAGCAGTCGCAGAATCGCAATCTGGAGACAAATTCCCATCTGTTCCAACAATGGATAGTCTACCTGGAATGCCATCTACCGAGTCAAAATTTATGTAAAATTTAGAATCTAAAAATTCGAAGTTTTTGAACGCGATTCTTTGAAACTCTTTATTCTAGTTCCTTCATCATCAACCACGCGATCAATACCTGCCAACTTATCTCTTAAACTTGTGATAAGACTGCCAACCTCATCTGCCTCTCTTTCCACAGAAGATCTCTTATTCGTTAAACTTTGAATTCCTTGTGTTTCTTCTTCAATGTAGTCATTAACTTTCATCAACTTTTCTTTTAGATTTTTTATATCCACGGACTCCTCCTCGATCTCTTTCTCAAGACCAGTTCTTTTTTCTTTCAGGTTGGAAATCATCATCCCTACATAGTCAATCGCCTCTTCTAATTTTGCTCGTTTATCCATCAAAGACGAAATTCCAATATCATTAGAAGATGAAGTCATTTGATCAGTGTGTTCTTGAACCTCGTTTAATTCAGACTGATTTTCATCTTCTGAGGGAGTTTCGACGCTTTCAGCCTCATTCTCCTCATAAACTGGACGCTCTTCTACAATTTCAGAACCTTCCGAATCTTCATCCTTTAATCTATCAAATAATCCAGTCATAAATTGAATTGAAATACCTCAAATAAAAAGCTGAACGATGATTCTTCTTAATTTAATGGATTTTTTTATGTGTAGAAAAAAATCACAGTTTTAAGAAATTTTGTAAAAATCATCAATTTTCAAATTTTTTCATTCCAAAATACCTGTTCCGCTATGTGTTCCGCTGTGATGTTTCAAAATGTTCCTCATAAAGCTAGGGTTCCCATACTATAGTATGTCAAAACAACAATACAGATCCGAAATGGGGATTATGGGAGACATTTTAGATGTCACCCTGAATGGTGGTCAACAAGGTGTAATCGTATCTGCGATATCTAGACGTGCAAATCTGTCACACTATGCAGTTTTGGACAAATGTGAAAAACTAGTCGAAGCTGGCTTGGTTGAAACAAAAAGAGACGATAGAAATCGTAAATTCAGTATTACAGAAAAAGGTCTAGAATTCTTCCAAGAATTCAAAACATTCCGAGATCTCCTAGAATCCATGAATCTAAGGTATTAGAAATGAACCAAGAGTCTGTGCTGTGTAGAAGACAAGAGTATTCTACCGAGGGTAGAATGCTTTTAAGTCCTACACAAGCCCTGACAACAATGACGCTTGTACCAGTAGCGGTGTTCGTCCTAGTTCTACTTGCTATATCGGTACCTCTACAGCACTCTTTTGGCTCAAATCGAACCCTTGATTTTTCTCTTTTTCCAGATGGATCAACACATGTATTTTATGAAATAGAATCAAACCCACTATATCCAGATGTTCAGGTAGTGCTGTTTGGCAAGTCTATTGAAAACCTGGTAGTAGAAGACGAAAACGGATTTCTTCTAACAACCGAGAAACTTGAAGATAATTCAAACATTTTTGAAATAGAAACCCTAGGAGCATCTTCAATATTCATTAATTATGATACTTCTTCACTAGTATCAAAAAATGGTAAGGTTTGGTCTTTTACAATTCATGCAACAACTGAGTTTACACTGCACATGCCAGAAAATTCTGTAATTGTTGGAATGAGTACTTTTCCGATTGACATGAACGATGATAGTAATAGAACAGCCATGTTCTTACCCAACGGTCCTGTAGAAATTACATATTTCCTAACAGTAGCAGAATCAGCCCAAATCGGATCTGTTCCTAAAACTGAAGATTCATCTCAATACTTACTGATCACCGGCATCGTTGCAATAATTGCTGTAGTAACAGCTGGTATTATTTTTAAATCTAGGAAAAAATCAAACATAACTATTCCAGCAGAACCATCACAAGAAACTGAAAACCAATATAATTTAGAATCTGTCATGTCTGATGACGATGTTAGAGAAGATGATAAAGAAATCATCAAATTCATCCATGAAAATGGTGGAGAAGCACTAGAAAGTGAATTAAGAAAGAAATTCCTACAGCCACGTACTACCATGTGGAGAGCTGTAAAGCGACTAGAAAGACAGGGTAAAATTGAAATTATTAAGAAAGATCAACAAAACCTTGTAAAACTAAAAAATTTGGAGACTCGACATGAATAAATTCTATATATTTTTAGTGCTGTTTGCAATTAGTGGTTTATTATTTACAAATATTCCAGTAGAAAGTAACGCGGCACCTAATCTAGGTTACATGCTTACTATAGCAGAAAATGCAAAGAAATATTGCAAATCTGGTATTGAAGCAAGGGAGAACATAAGCCAAGAAATACTAGATCTATATCTCAAAAGCATCTCCGATGTTAACAAATTGGAATCTGCAATAGACGCAAATGATATCAAATCCGCAAGAGAATATTTTGTTTCATCAATGCAAAAAATGCGACAAATCAGTCTGGCACTAAATGAACTTGAAGTTGAAGAAACAAAGCACTTTTCATCAATTCAAAAAAATCCAATTCTTGATAGATATGAACTAAACATCCAAAAACTCAAATCCATTTCTATAAAACTCGGTGCGAACATTGATTTTCATGAAATTGATGATTTAGTAATTTTAGCGAAAGAAAATCACAAAAATGGAAATTCAGAGAAAACCAAACAAATAATTCAGAATATTGCCGAAAAAGGAGTTACAATTTACCAAACATTACAGAGTATTAACGAAGAAAACAAAATTATCCGTGCTAAAGCACTCGCTGAAAAACACATCCAGAAAATCAACATTCTGATTTTACAGGCTAAAGAATTAGGTATGGATAATTCTATTAGTAAATTAGAACAATCAAAAAACCACCTAATTTCTGCAAATAATACATCTCAAATTAAACATACCATCAAAATTATTATAACATTACAAAACCAGATAGAAAAATCAAAATCTGACACTGTTTCACAGTTAAAACAGACCGAAATTCAGTTTTCAGAGCAACAAAAACTTTCCTTGCAAATATCCCAACTACAAAATAAGATAAACAGCATGATTTCTAACGCACAGGGAAACAATGTTGCGGTTTATTATCTTGAAAAAGCTTCGACATTAATTAAATCAGCAAAACTTGATCTAAATGATTCATTAGATAACATTCCTAAAAAAATTAACCAAATAGAAGATATTATTTCAAAAGCTGAAAGAGCATTACAAACTACAGCATAAACTTCATATAGATTTCATCATCGAAATCTCTTATGGGTTCTAAACAGATTAGTTTTGGAGTTGGAATACCTATGATTGCTGTTGGTGCACTAATTGCATTATTATGGGCACCAGCTGAGACAGAATTAGGTTCTACAGTAGAATTTGTTGGAAGCCTGATTGGTATTCTCGGTGTAGTGTTTCTAATATCTGGAATCTTCTATACAAAGCAAAGAGTGATTCCAGAGTAACACGTTTCCAACGCGTAAAATATCCACATCGTTTAAAGCATCCTCAGATTCCAAAGAGATTATGGACCAAGAACGCATCAAGAAACTCGTCAGGGAATTAATTATTGAGATTGGCGAGGATCCCACAAGAGAGGGACTGCGTGGAACACCAGAACGAATTGCAAGAGCTTATGAAGAATTATTTGCCGGTTACGATTCGGACTCGGAACTATCTGTTCAGTTTTCAGAAGATTCTGAAACAGTGATAGCTAAAGACATTCAATTTTATTCAATGTGCGAACATCACATGTTGCCATTTTTTGGGAAAATTCAGATAGCATACACACCAAACGGAAAAGTTTTTGGCATTTCTAAACTAGTGCGCCTTGTTGAAAAATTTTCAAAGAGACTTCAGATTCAAGAGAGACTAACCAAAAACATTGCAGATGAGCTATATTCCCAAGGTGTCACAGGTGTGGCTGTAATGATAGAGGCTGAACACCTTTGTATGAAGATGAGAGGCGTCAAAAATGACGCGAAGGTAACTTGTTCTGCATTTAGAGGCATTTACGAGGATCAAAGAGCCAAAGAAGAGATTGTCAAAACAATTCAGAGCCGATCCACTAAACATAACCAACAATAAACTTATCAAAAAATAAATAATCAAAAAAATGGAATAAACTTATGCCAGCACGAAATAATATCCATGTTCCAAGAGAATCTTGGCCAAAATTCAGTTGGTTTCTTATTGAATTTGCAATAGTTATTGCTGTTGCAGTTGTTATCGCTTGGCAAACTAGTCCACTTTTTGAAGATTTTGTGGTAACTAACGGATGGGAATGTGAACAAGTATCACAGCAGACGCAGTGTTCAATTGCAGAGGAAGCAACAGTTAGCCAGGAGATGCTTAATTGGATTTTCTGGGGAACAGTAGGTGCCGTGTTTCTTATCTGGTATCTGTTAATACGTGGAATAGTTTTGAAGAAATACGTGTTAAGGAATTAATTCGAATATTTTGTTATATCTGAAATTTTTGCTTTTGTGAATGCATTTTTCCTATTATGGCATGATTCACACTTACCGCATTGTGATTTCAGATTCAAATAGCAACTCCACGTTTTGAAAATTTCATCACCTAAAACTTTGTGACCAGTTTTAATCAAATCGCTCTTAGAGATTCCTTCTGAATATGGAGACCAGATCTTGATATTTTTTCTAATCTTCTTTTTTATCCCGTCAATTTCTCCCTGGTTTAACGCCGCCGCAAGCTTTCTTGAAAATTCTGGTCGACAGTCAGGATATTGGGTATCTCCTTTTTGTGCACCATATGCAACTAGTTCTGCATTAAGAGTAAATGCCCAAGCTGATGCTATGGATAAAAAGACGGCATTTCGTATTGGGACTACAATAGAATAATTGAATTTTTCTGGCATCTTTTTCTTTGTACTGGTAAGAACATTACTCTCGCCATACAAGTTCTTCATGAAACCAATATCGAGAATCTTATGTTCTTTTAATTTCAGTAACTTTGCTATGCGTTTTGCAGCCTTTATCTCCTGAGATGCTCTTTGACCATAAGCAAACGTAACTCCATACAACTGGTATCCTTTTTTCAAATACGACATCATGCATGCTGAATCTAAACCTCCACTTAGAATGATTACTGCTTTTTTCATTTTTTAATAATTGGACCCTTGCTCGGCTTGCAAATTACAATCACGGAATTTTTCTTGGCAGTTTTGAATCCTCTCCTCATAGCATCACCAATTTTTTTTACATTTTGTTTTTTGCTTACAAATGCAATCACTGATGGACCTGCCCCACTAATCGTCACGCCAAACGCTCCAGCTCTCAGTGCATTTTTTTTCACATTATCAAAACCAGGAATCATATGCTTTCTAGCAGGTTCTACTATTACATCAATAACAGATTCACCGATCATTCTAGAATCCTTATTTAAAAATCCAGCAACAATGTTTGTTGCATTAGCTAGATTTTTCAATGAATCAGAGAATTTTACACTTTTTGGAATTACACTTCTTGAAACCTTGGTCTTCTTCTTCGGTACTTTCATTTCAGGGATTGCAAGGCAAAGTACTAGATCCTTTGGAGCCTCGATGGGAATTACATTTAGAGGGTTAGAGTTTACTATTACGAATCCACCAATAACTGATGCTGCAACATTATCATAATGAATCGAGCCTGCACTTGCCTTTTCGCCCACACCAGCATATGAAACAAGTTCATTTTTGGTCAATTTCAGATTATACAGCTTATTGATGCCAATCGCGCATGCAGCAGCAGATGCTGCACTACTTCCCATTCCAAATCCAGCTGGAACATTTTTTTTAATTGTTATTTCGACACCTCCAGAAATTTTGCACTTTTTTACCATTTCTTTTGCAACGAGTCCAGCCGTATTCTGTTCTGGTTTTAGAGGAATATCATCAGAGCTAACTATTGTAATTCCTTTTCCTTTCTTTGTTACAGTTACTTCATCATAAAATGCATCAAGTGCCAAACCAAACACATCAAATCCTGGACCTAGGTTTGCCGTAGAGCACGGTGCACGAACTGTTACTGATTTAACCATTAATCTTCTACCTCTTCTCCCAAGTTAATAATTCTGCTTAATGCGCTTTCAAGGTTTACCATTCCCTCTCCTGTAGCATTTGATACTGGAATTAGATCATCAAGGAATTCATTTTTGTTTAGGCTCTGAAGCATATCTGAAATCAGCGAAAGCGTTTCTCCATCAACTTCTTTTGAAACCTCGTCCTCCAAACCATATTCATCTGACGACCACTCTAGTATTTTTTCCAGATTGTCTGGGATAAGATCTGTTTTTGTTAATACGTTAATTGTTGGTAAACCCAAACGTAACCTAATTGATGTAGAGAGCAAACTTAATGATACAAAATTAGCTGGAGATGTAATCATAGTTCCATCATACAAGAACAGATTAACTTTTTCTTCAGCATTGAGATTTTTTACAAAGAACGGTCCACTGGTACGATATGCAAACAATTCAACTTGACCCGGCGTGTCAACTATGAGATAATCTGGATTAATGACATCAATCTCATTTTGAATATCATCAATCTTTGTTGCAATTAGATCATTTGCCATTATTAGAGAACCATTTGATCCAAGCTCGTACTGTTCCATTAGAGAATTAAGATCAACATAATCTCTGACATCCACATCTGGAGAATATGGCAGTTTACCCACACCAGGATCCAAATTCAGCGTTGTGGCAAATGATGAATTTTTGGCATAGTATTCCTTAATTTTAGAAGTCAGTAATGACTTTCCTGCCCCCGCTGTGCCTGTAACAAAAATAACTTTCAATCTTTCGACAAAATATTTTTTTTATTAGCTTATATTTGAATCCATAAAAAAGACC
>Ga0315338_1001262_pt1 | contig 34068 bp, 41 predicted proteins | sample ASW8metaG_FD_204518 | JGI IMG/M metagenome (GOLD analysis project Ga0315338, IMG submission 204518) | Ammonia-oxidizing marine archaeal communities from Monterey Bay, California, United States - ASW #8 | ecosystem: Environmental > Aquatic > Marine > Coastal | place: USA: California | collected... | reverse complement strand
AGATAATGCAGGTGGTATTGTAGAAATGACTGAAATGGGTGAAGATAATCGTAAAATCACTGATGAAATTGACGCAGTTGGAAATACCACAAAGGCTGTAACTAAGGGCTTTGCAATTGCAAGTGCCGCACTAGCTGCACTGGCAATGATTCAAGCATTCCAATTTGAAGCCTCACATTATTTCAGTGAAATGGTTATTGATTATGGTCTATCAAATCCTTCAGTAATTGTAGGTCTTCTTGTTGGTGGATTAATTCCATTTATCATCACTGGTCAATTAATTAGTGGTGTAGAAAGAGCTGCAAAGAAAATGGTTGATGAAGTAAGAAGGCAATTCAAGGATGATTCTGGAATTTTAGAGGGAACATCAAAGCCAGATTATGCAAAATGTGTAGACGTTGCTACTGTTGCATCCTTAGGCGAATTATGGAAATCTGCATCAATTGCAGTAGCTGCCCCAATAGTTGTCGGTATCTTATTAGGTCCTTCTGCAGTTGCAGGTCTATTAATGGGCGCTGTTGTAACTGGAATCTTCCTTGCATATCACTTGGCAAATACTGGTGGTGCATGGGATAACGCTAAAAAATTAATCGAGATGAAAGGTGAGAAAGGTACTGAAGAACACAAAGTTGCTATTGTAGGTGATATTATTGGTGATCCATACAAAGATACTGCAGGACCTGCATTGAACACAGTAATCAAACTATTAAATACAATTGCTATTGTCTTTGTTCCTGTCTTTTTCGCAATAATCATACTTTAGAAATACTAATACTATAATCATTTTAGAAAATTATTTATTAAAATTGAATACAATTAGGTTATGAAAAAAGCAACGTTTGCAGCTGGGTGTTTTTGGCATGTTGAAGAAATATTTAGTAAGACATCAGGTGTGAAATCAACCCAAGTTGGATATACAGGTGGAGATTTAGAAAATCCAACATATGAACAGGTATGCACGGACAGAACTGGTCATGCTGAGGCAATTCAAGTTGAATACGAACCAGAAGAAATTTCATACAAAGAACTACTCAAAGTTTTTTTCGAAAATCACAATCCAACTACACCTAACAGACAAGGTCCAGACGTAGGAATACAATATCGCTCTGCGATATTCTGTCATGATTCAGAACAAGAAGAATTGGCTAAAGAAGTAAAAGAGAAGCTTAATCCTATTGCAAAAGAAAAATTTGGTAATGAGATTGTAACTGAGATAAAATCGGCTGTTCACTTTTATCGTGCAGAAGAGTATCACCAAAAATACTTTGAAAAAAATGGACTACATTAGTTTCTTCTTTTCTACAAAATATCCTATTAGAATAATTATCACGCCCAACATTCCGATGTATATGCCGTTGTCGATCCAACTTTGATTCTGATACATGAATGATGACTCAGGACCAACCATTCCTTGACCTTGAAACTGGAATGTAATTCCAAAGATCATAATTATTATTCCTGATATTATAATCGGTAACGATTTCATAGATTTTATTTCATATCTCAGGTTTAAAACAGCATCTTTCTGGACACCACTATGGTTTCATCAATATTTTTCCGAATAGATCTTTTCCTGAAAGCATTTTTTGATGTGCGATAGATGCTTCTTCAAGTGAAAATATAGAATCAACAACAGATCTCATCTTACCTTTAGCCATCCAATGTAATCCAGATTCAAGTTCTGAGCGTGTACCTTGTGTTGAACCAACAATGTTTAACCCCTTGAAGAAAATATGTCGCAAGTCTGTTCCTACATCATATCCAGTTGTTGCACCTGTTGTAACAATCGTTTTACCATATTTGAGTAGCGACAACTCTTTGTTCCAGTGTGATCCTCCAATGTGTTCATAGATTACATCAATCTCTGATTTCTTGGATTTTTGTTTTGAAATTTCTTTTGCAATTTTTTTTACTTCTTTATGCCAATCTTCTTTTCTATGATCTACTGCAAAATCAGCACCTAGTTTGATACATTTTTCTAATTTACTTTGACTAGCAGTTGCAATTACATCACAACCATACAGTTTTGCAATTTGTATTCCAAATATTCCCATACCAGAACTTCCTCCCATAACTACTACCGTTTGACCAGGCTGAATCTTTGCTCTAGCCACTAACATGTGCCATGAAGTCATCATAGTCATCGATGCCGCAGCTGCATCATCAAAAGTAATGTTATCAGGTATTTTCACAGCATTGAATTCTGGAAGATGTGTAAACTCACAGTATCCTCCCCACAATGGTCCTGTCTGAAATCCCCAAACTTTTCTTTGTCTACAATCATATTCACGTCCAGACGTACACATACTACAAATTCTACAGGATAAATTTCCATGAGAAACAACACGATCACCAACTTTGAGATTTTTAACATCATCACCAATTTCCGTTATAATTCCTGCTGCGTCAGTACCTGAAACATGTGGCAGAGGAACATCAATCGGTTTTCCTCTCATAGCCCATATGTCATCATAGTTTAGTGCCGCAGATTCTACTTTGATAATGACTTCATGTGATTTTGGAACAGGTTCCGGAATATCCTTAATGTTTAAAATTGATTCAAAATCATCATTCTTTGCATATTGTTCATAGACAAGCGCTTTCATGAATTGCAGTCATATCAAATGATTATTACCCTTTCTAAATTGAAATAGATACTCCCTCACAGGTAGAAGCTTTACGAGAATTAACAAATCACATAAATCAATTTTGACTTGGGTCTTTAATCCAAATCTCAATAGTATGTTCCATGTATACATGGAACAATTCTGATTCAACAGAGCCAAGATTACTGAAATTCTCAACTCTCATAATTTTTGGAACCGCAGCTGCGTCTGCGTTGATAATGGCAATACTACTTCATACATACTTTAATGATTTTATGACAGAAAATCCACTTATCAATTACATTTTATTCGGACCTGCATTTGGAATCGGTTTTTTGTATGGACTTAAAATTTCTGAAAAGGCTTTACAACCATCTGAAACCAGAAGTGCGTTAAAGCGAAAAATTATCAAAACTTTTCTTTTCTTTTTGATCATTGGTGGATTGTTCAGTTCTGTAAATTTTGCACTGCATGGTGGTGCTATGATGCCAGAAACCTCTCCTATTGATGATGGTGTACTTATATGGGTAACAGATATGATAACCTCTAACGGTGGTACAACATTTCTAATTGCATCAAGTTTTACATTAATGGCGGCTGCTACAAGACGTATTGTTGGACTTAATGCAGGAATGTTGAGCAGAATAATTACATTTGCTGGAACATTTGTTTTCTTTTCAATGATTAGTATGAGTATCACTCAAAGTGATCCAACACATTCACAAATCTATCTTTACACATTTTATCATGCTGGAATTATCGGTGGTGCACTGTATCAGATGAATCGATTTACAACTAACCTAAACAAGTGGGAAGATTATATGAATGACCAGTAGTTATTCTACTGTTACTGTTGCAACCATCCATGGATGAACAATACAATAGTATTGGAATTCTCCACTATCGATAAATTCATGTTCAAATGTGCCGCCAGCCATAATCATACCTGAATCAAAAACACCATCAGGTCCACCATCAGGCGTTCCGCTTGTTGCAAGATGTGCAGCGTTATCGTTATTCTCCCAAATTACGGTCGTATTAGTTTCAATAGTTAGTAATGAAGGAAGGTAACATTCACTTGTTTCTTCACACCCAGGTACACCAACACCTGCAGGAATAATTACAGTCTCTGATTTTGCTGCAGAAACAGGTTCATCAACTATTGATTCTGTAATCAGTTCTTCCTCTGGCTCCATATCTATTGGAAGTCTTTCAATCGCATATAGTGTGTTTCCAGGTTTATCAAATTTTTGACATTCTTCAGTTGCATAAAATATTGCCTTACATTCCTCAAAAAATGCAGTTTTATCTCTCTGCATTTGATCTCCAAAAAGCACATTATCCCCAATTGCCAGATGAATCATACCTATTGCTGCAAGTGATCCTGCAACCAAAATCATTGAATACCCCACTTTTCTATAATTATGTGGATTTTCCATCTCTGACATTTAGTTTGAAGATTTTTTGGGCAAATTTATTACTTTAGAAGAGAACAATAATCAGTTGACAATTCAAATTCTACACTATGAGTTTCTAGGACCTATAGAGATCTCAGAATGGGGCCCTCCAATGGGTCAGCTAGTCTATCTTCTTTTCAGTAAAACCAAAAATGGATTTAATCTATTATATGCATCTCAAGTAGAAAAAACTGATAAGACCGATTTTTTTACACAGAGTGATAAATTCAAGTGCTGGATTCAACATGCAGGTTCTGAAGAAATGTTATATCTGGCAATCTATCCCATGCCAGATTCCCAAGCGAGTGATCGAGAAAGAATTGTTCAACAAATTATTAGTAAATACAGACCACCATGTAATACTGAGTAGGCTACAAGTTTGAATTATTACTTGTTCTTCACATCAAACAACTGTAGTGTTACCAGATCAATTGCCTTTTTCAGATGATCAAACTCGTTTATTGAGTGGATTTGTCCCTCTGTCAGCATTCGAAGTACTTTGATCACGCTTTTTTGATAATCATCTTTTGCAGAAACTTCTAAAGCATTAATTTTGGCTAGTAGGTTTTCATAATTTTTTATTAGATCATCTTTTGAGGCATGCTTTTCCATAAACAGATTTTTCATATCTCATATATGAATCAGAGTTGCTCATCATCAATTTCTTCAAACGCATCTAAAAATTGATTGCAGGGACAATCTGGTATTTCACATTTTCCACGTCTTAACATAGATTCATTCGAATTAGTTGTTGTGTGTACCTCATCAGTATGATGGCAACGCCTACAATTCATAACTGCAACAACTTTGTTCTATATTTAAGGAATTAGCACTGCCCTTGCTTCTATGTCAGACGTCTTTAGTTTTTGCAATGCTTCATTTGCATTCTCTAGTGGGAACGTTTCTGTTACAACTTCAAAATTATTTTTTCCAGAAATTTCAATTACATCCTCCATGTCTTTTCTGGAACCAATTAATGTTCCTCGTATCGTCTTTTCCTCAAATGCAAGGAAGTTAGGAATCTTACCTATTGTTGCAATTACCACAGTTCCGCCTTTCTTGACTGATTTTATTGCAGTGTCAGTTACTTCATCTACGGGCGCAAAGACTATTGCACCATCGAATAATCCATAACTGTCCTTTACATCGTTAAGAAATTTCTCTTGATCTGATGAGTAGACAAAGACATTGTCAGCACCAAGTTTTTTTGCAACCTGAAGGTGTTTTTCTTTTCTTGACACGCCACTAACTTCACACCCTTCAACTTTGGAGAACTGTATTGCCATATGTCCTACTCCACCAATTCCAAATATTGCAATTTTTTTATTTTTTTGTGGCTCTACTGCCTTTACTGCTTTGTATGCAGTTATTCCTGCACAAAATAGTGGTGCAGCATAGTCAGATGTCATTGTATCAGGAACTTTTGTTGCAAAGTCTTCTGAAACTGTAATGTATTCTGAGTAGCCGCCTTTCAGTGATTCTCCTGTAACTTCCATATTTTCACATAGATACTCCTTCCCCTCATCACAGTATTGACAATCAAGGCATGCTCCCATTAATGGAGTAATTCCAACCCTATCACCAATCTTAAATTTTGTTACACTGTCACCAATTTTTTCAATTTTTCCTACAACTTCATGACCAGGGACTGTAGGAAGTGTTGGTGGTATACCAATCTCTTTCCAGTCACCCTCAATCGAATGTAACTGTGAATGGCATACACCACACGCTTCAATTTTAATTAAAATTTCATTTTGCTTTTGTATTTGATGTTTATCAATTTCTCGAAGTTTTAGCGGATTTGATTCAACAGGACCCAATCTCTCAAGAACCATAGCACGCATCTTTTCAGGCATAGTCTACTTCATTTTCTCTATTCTTAAGATTGTTACGGATAATAAGAAATAAAATCCATTCAGTTATGTCTTAACTATGGATTATAGAATCACTGCTGAAGATAAAGAAAGAATAAAACTTCTAGAAGAGGTTTCAAAAAATAAATTTGTGAACTTTAGTCTTGAACAATTAATCAGACTCCAGGAATTAGTTGAAAAGAAAGATTTTGGTAAGGAAAAAAAAGCACAAAAATCTAAGCGTAGTTTACTTAAACAAATTAATATCGAGATCTACAAGCGTGATGATTCTGCAATATGGAAATAACTAGGTTACCTACAAATAATCATCACACATAACATTGTCATGTCAAATAGTCTGGCTAACGAATCAAGTCCATATCTTTTACAACATAAGGATAATCCAGTTGATTGGTACTCTTGGAATGATGAATCATTAAAAATTGCAAAGGATGAGAATAAACCAATTTTCTTATCTATTGGATACAGTTCATGTCACTGGTGTCATGTGATGGCACATGAATCGTTTGAGAATGATGATGTTGCAAAAATTATGAATGAGAATTTTGTTAACATTAAAGTTGACAGAGAGGAGCGACCAGATTTAGACGATATATATCAAAAAGTTTGTCAAATGTCAACAGGTCAAGGAGGTTGGCCACTTAGTGTATTTCTAACTCCAGAACAAAGACCATTCTACGTAGGAACTTATTTTCCAGTACTTGATTCTTATGGACGACCTGGATTTGGAAGTCTTTGTAGACAGCTTGCACAATCTTGGAAAGAAAAACCAAAAGACATCGAGTCTTCAGCTGATAATTTTATGACAAATTTATCTAGCCTAGAACGAATTACAGCACCAGCAAAAATTGACAAAAACATACTTGATGAGGCAGCAGTAAATCTGTTACAGATAGCTGATACAAACTACGGTGGATTTGGACAAGCACCAAAGTTTCCTAATGCGTCAAATCTTTCATTCATGTTTAGATATTCAACAATGTCTGGAATTTCAAAATTCAAAGATTTTGCTTTACTTACATTAAAAAAAATGGCAAAAGGTGGGCTTTTTGATCAAATAGGTGGTGGTTTTCACAGATATTCAACTGATGCAAGGTGGCTTGTTCCACATTTTGAAAAGATGTTGTATGATAATGCATTACTACCAATTGTATACAGTGAAGCATATCAGATTACTAAAGATGTTTTTTTCTTAGATGTAGTTACAAAAACTCTTGATTATGTAATTCGTGAGATGACTTCCCCAGAGGGAGTTTTTTATTCATCACAAGATGCTGATACTGACGGTGAAGAAGGTCAAACTTTTGTTTGGAAAAAAAGAGAGATAGAAGAAATTCTAGGAAATGACTCTGAAATATTCTGTATTTATTTTGATGTGACAGATGGTGGAAATTTTGAAGGTAAAACAATTCTTGCAAATAACATTAAGAGATCAGCACTTGCATTCAAATTTGACAAAACAGATGATGAAATAAGTAGAATAATTTCAGAAGGATTAACAAAATTACTTCAAGTCAGAAATAAGAGACCACAGCCAGGAAAAGATGACAAAATTCTCACTGCATGGAATGGTTTGATGATTTCAGCATTCGTTAAGGGCTATAGAGTGTCTGGAGAATCCAAGTATCTGGATATTGCACTAACTGCAATTAATTTCTACCAAAAACAATTTACAAAGAATGGAATTTTACATAGGGTTCATAAAAATGGTGAATCTAGACTTGGTGCATATTTGGATGATTATGCTTATCTTGTAAATGCAATAGTTGATGTGTTTGAAATTACAGGCAAGTCAGATTACTTAAATTTTGCAAAAAAACTTAGCAATCACCTGATTGAGCATTTCTGGGATGATAGAAAGGGTAATTTTTTCTTCACCGCAGACAATCATGAAAAATTAATCATCAGGCCAAAAAGTAATTATGATCTATCAATGCCATCAGGAAATTCTGTTGCAGCAAACGCATTGTTTAGATTAAATCATATAGTAAATGAAGAAAAGTTTCACACAGTTAGTCAAAAAATACTTGAATCACATGCAACACAGGCTGCAGAAAATCCATTTGCATTTGGATATCTTTTAAATGTCATATTCCTTGCTGTTCAAAAACCAACTGAGATTACCATCATAAATACACAAAATCTTGAATTAGTATCTACACTGAACAAAAAATTCATACCTGAATCAATAATGGTACAAATTGACAATAGGAATGAACTTGATATGTTATCAAAATTACCATTTTTTGCAGGTAAACAGTTTTCAGAAGATAAGACATCTGTATTTGTCTGTAAGAATTTTAGTTGTTCATTACCATTAACTAATATGACAGATATAGAAGAAAGTCTTTAGCATTTTTTTAAGTCAACTTGAAGTCTTTCGCCAACTTGAGGTCGACCCATTCGTTCATATCTATTTTTGGGCATTGTTATTGCAACAGTTGTTTGCGCATAGCTTTTCAGTTTTATTGTTGGCTGTGCTTGAAGAATTGCTTCTAAAAGTGGCATTACTTGATCTTTTGTATCAGAGTCCAATTTTTTTGCAACATTCTCCATTATCAATTGTTTTTGTGACAACGGTTCGGTTTGTACATCTTCAACTAATGTTATTTGTACAGCGTGACCGTTATCATTAATTTGTTGTATTCTGTAAGCTATAATCTCAGACATACTTTGTAACATTTTTTTTTAGATTTATCTGTACCTATGAATCTTGTTTTTTTCCTAGTGATTCTTTAATTTGATCTGCATTTGATTTTACGAATTCATGAAATTCTTGAATGTCATCTAACCCTACTGTGAGTTGTTGATTTGCATATGTTTGCAAAAATGTGGAGTAAATCGAGCCAACAATTAATCCAAATGCAATATCCATCTCTGATTTTGAAAATTCCTTATACTCATTGGCAAATTGTTTGTATGATTCTGATTCATTAATATAATATTGTATCAGATCATCTAAAAATTTTTTATTATTATCAGATATTGCCATTTTTAATCTATCTCTTAAAATGAGATATTTTTGAAATCGTATTAATCACTTTTTCAGGATTTCTAGATAATATGATATAAGATGATACAGATGCAATTAGTAAAGCACCAGAGCCTAATGGAAATTCAGGTACTGCGGCATATTCATCTGATTCCGCAATTAGCGTATAATCAACTGCATGAACTGATTGTGATTTTTCATGTATTGGTATAATGAAAAATGTACTATCGCCGGATCTTAGAAAATCAGGCTGAATTCTAACGTTTGATATTGTAACAACATTCCCATCACGGTCATACAAAGTTGCGATAACATTAATCATGTTAGCGGTAATTTCTCCTTGATTTTCTAACATTCCAGAAATTACCAAATTACCTTGGCTATCTTGTTTTAATTCAGACGAAATTATTTCTATTGCTTGATTTTTGGGGTCTGTTATTTTATAATCAAATTCTAAATCATAATTAGTTATAGCATGTAAATCATAACCAGTAATAATAATATCAAATCCACTATTCATTCCAGGCATTAATACATTAGTAGTTGTATCTCCACTGATTTGACCAATTTGAAATCCATCACCATCTAATAGTTTTGCAGTGATTTTAATTTGGTTTAATGGAACATTTGTATTATTTTCAATTTCACCAACAATATGTAATGTACCATCATCATCAATATACGGTTGATCATTTTGTATGAATACATCAGCAAACGCTGGTTGTAAAAATAACAAAAATGGAATAAAAGCAATAATAAATTTCTTCATATTGTATATTCAGATTTCAGTGCTTAAAGATTTTATGGATTTTGGAACGGTAATAGTCCAGTCTTTGCCTTCTCGAATGAAGAAAGTGCACCCATTTCATATTCAAATGATGCTTGCAATAATTCTTCGGCACGTTTTTTTTCAGTTTTATCATCATTTTCAATCCAATTAATTAGATGCTGATCACTTTCAAGCTGTGTTTCAGTTGACAGTTTGAAAAGTTTCACAGAACCAGAAAATACATCTGGTATCTGTAGATCAGCATATTTTGCAATTATCTTATTCATCTTCATTACGTGTGTATCAGCGTAATCCAGAATTTGCTCTTTTGAGATAGTTTCTTCTTTCCACATTGATACTTTGGAATAAAAGTCAGACTGCTCATTTTTCAACTCATCTTGGATAGACTGAATCTCATTTCCAAAATTATAGCCACGTATTTGTGCTTGTTCTGCAGAATAAAAATAGAAAATTGATGCCCCAACTAAAATAATACCAACCATGATTACACCTAATTTTTTAAATCCTGTTTTTTTTACAGCCTTTGATGTGGATTTTCCTTTTTTCTTCAAAATTAATCGATATATTTTCCTGATTGATCTGTTTTTAATTCAACCGTAAACTCGGTTCCACTAATGAAAGATTCCCCACGTATAGTACGAATTCGTGCAAATACCAGTTCATGAGGCCATATCTGTACAACTATTTCACCCACTTTTGGATTGTTTGGTGCATCAACAATCTGAATATCTTCTTTTTTTACGCCACATTCATGAATTTTCTTGATTGAATGAGTTACTAATGGTTCGGGATCATTATGACTAAGTGCCCAAACTATTCCAGAATATTCAACTTGTTGCAACACTTTTCACAATTTTATTTCGTATAAATGTCATTCATCCTTTGAAACTACATTTAGTGTCATTGTACTAACAACTCTTGTAAGTCGTCTAATATTCATTGACACTGTCTTTTCAAATTCATCTTGAGTTTGTGCATGAATCTCTGCTATTATGTCATATGCACCAAATGTCACATATGCGTTTTTAATTTGAGGAACTTGTTTTAATTCATCTAAAATATACTCTTCAGCACCCAAATCACAATTTAGTAATACAAATCCAACATGCATTTTTTCTTAAAAGTTGATAGTATAACTGCCGTTTAAGTGTTAGTTATTATAAAAATAAATTACCACTTTTTTCTGTTAGATGATCTAGTGACAGTTGAAAATCGTCCAGGTTTTTTTCTTTTGTATTGATCTCTCGCAGATACATCACGCTTGTATGCATTTGTTCTATAGCCACCAGTTCTTCCTGCAGAACTTCTTCCATATCTAGAGTGTAATTGAGGTGTAATTCTTCTCCTACCCTCTCGTTTCAATGGATCAGGAATGTGAATTTCAATTCCCAGTTTTTGATTAAGATCAGTCAAGTCTGACTTGATTTGTCTTTTTATAATATTCCAATCTGCAATAGACGAATATGAAACTAATGTTACTGCATTTCCTTTTGCACCAGCTCTTGCGGTCCTTCCAATTCTATGAAAGTATACCATGTCCTGATTAGGAACATCATAGTTAACTACCAATCCAACTCTGGGAACATCAATACCTCTAGCAGCTACATCAGTAGCTACTAAAATATCAACATTATTTTTCCTAAACTTTGTCATGGAGTATTCTCGCTTATTTTGTGACATATCACCCTCTATTGCAACAACATGAAATCTTGCCTTTTGTAATTCACGGGCCACATTTCGTGTACGAATTTTTGTGGAGCAGAATACAATTGTTTGTCCCTTTTTATTTTCTTTGATAAATTTTGTCAGATATTTTTGTTTCTCTCGATCTTTAATAACTAAAAATGATTGCTCAATTCCCTCACCACTCAAATCATCTGAATCAATCAAAATATTTTTTGGTTTGTTAAGGTATTTTTCGGCTAGTCTTATTATATCAATTGGCATTGTTGCAGAAAATAGAGACGTTATACGATTATCAGGAATACGTTCTAATACAAATTCAATATCTTCTATGAAACCCATGTCTAACATCACATCTGCCTCATCCAACACAACATACTTTATCTCATTAGTTCGAATGGTACCTTGGTTAAGATGATCAATTAGTCTACCCGGTGTTGCAACAATGATTTCAGGTTTCCTTCGTAATGCATCAAGTTGAATTCCTATACCCTGTCCACCATAAACTGTCGCTATTTTTGTCTTGGTAAATTTTCCAATCTTCTTTAGTTCGTTTGTAATTTGTATTGCGAGTTCTCTAGTTGGTGCTATGACTAATGCTTGAATTCCCCCTCCATTTGTTATATGCTCTAACATTGGAATCCCAAATGCTGCAGTTTTTCCAGTGCCAGTATGAGCCTGCCCAATTACATCATTTCCATCTAGTAATAGTGGAATAGACTGTGCTTGAATAGGGAACGGTGTAGTAAATCCGAGCTCCAGGATTCCCTCCAGTATTGATTTTTTTATTTTTAATTCTCCAAATGCATTCATTTTTTCTCTATCTAAAGCAATGACAGAGAAAGCAATGCCTAATCCATCATTATTTCTGTTTTGACGCCATTTCTACGTCTAATAAACCCATGTTTACAATAATTGGTTTCACTTGAGTAAATAATCTAACCTACATTATCATGTAATCTGGAATAGGTTTTTTAGTTAAATTTGGGAGAGAATATTATTGGTTAATACAAAAAAATATGTAGTTATAGCTGTTGCCATTGCAATTGTAATTGGTGTTGGTGCATCTTTCTCATCATATCTTGGACAGATTGAAGAGATCCAAAAACAAGATGTATCACAATCTAATGAAATGACTGTTGGGAAAGGATCTCCAGCATTAGGCTTAGAAACGGCTACAGTCACAATTGTAGAAATGGGTGACTATCAATGTGAAATGTGTAAGCGTTGGTATGATAATACAAGACCAATGATAATTGAAAATTTTGTTAAAACTGGAAAAGCAAATTTTGTTTTTCTTGATCTTCCTATATTGGGTCCTGATTCAGGCAGTGCTGCGAATGCAACATATTGTGCAGATGATCAGAACAGATACTGGGCTTATCATGAAATGTTATATGATTATCAAGGTCACATGAATTCTGGTTGGGCCAGCGTAGACCGATTGCATTCATTTGCATTTAATCTTGGTTTAGATATGAATGAATTTGAGGAGTGTCTTAGTTCAGGTAAATATGAAATGCGTGTAAAATTTAATGCCGAAAAAGCAAGATCTGTTGCAACTGCTACCCCAACATTTCTAATAGTTAACACGTCAGGCATACAAGAAAAAATTGTAGGCGCACAGCCATATACTGTATTTGAACGAGTTATAGAATCGTTACTGTAGATTGAAAAATATTTTCAAGTTAGTATTTTCAAATTATAGATATATAGCGATCTCCATATTAGTTTTTGCCATATTATTATTTCCACTATCAATTATCTCTGAATACATATTTCTTGAACCATTTTTTATTTTCTCTGTTTACATTAACACAGCATTTAATTTTTCATTAATTGTAATATTATCAATATTAGCAGGAATTGTTGTTTCAATGAACATATTCAGAGTCAAGTTAATCAGTGATACAAAAAAAATAGGTGGTAGTATAGCAGGAACTATTGTTGGCGCATCAGCAGGCGCCTGTAGTTGTGGCCCAATTGGTTTTTCGGTAATCACAACTTTTGGGACAGCTGGAAGTATAGCTAGTTCCTTTTTAACTAATTATGAGATACCATTACGATTGGTCTCAATTGGAATTTTGGTCTTAGTATTTTTTATAACCATCAAATCACTTTCACTTGAGTGTAAAATCAACCAATAATTTACAAATTACATAATTCTCAATATTTGTAGTCTAAAAGGACAATTTTTTACAACCCACAAGGATTACTTTATAATTAGATTTTAATGAATATGTCAAAAATCTACATCCCAACTCGTCCATCAAAAAGATCATATGATTCAGATGAATTAGATGAGACAGATGATCAATAATATAATTTTTTAATTTATTTTTCTAAACGATCCATTAGGCACTTGTATTTTAGAAAATTCTTCTGGATGAATTATTTTCCCCAAAACCTCAATTCCCGTAATGATTCGTATACTTGGTTTACTGAAATATGAATTTGCATCAACTGCAAAAACTTTTTTACTCTTCACTGCGCGAATATCCTGCCAATCCTGATTATTTTTAAGAGTTTTATCGTACTCTGTAATTGTTCTTTGAACATCAAAACCACATGGCATCATTATGATAATATCCGGATCAGCATTTTTTATCTCATCAAATGTCATTTCCCTTGAATGTTCTGATCTCTTACTGATTAGATTTTTAGCTCCAACAAGTTCAATCATTTCTGGAATCCAATGACCAGATGTGTAGAATGGATCTATCCATTCAATTGCTAAAACTCTTGGTTTATTAGAAATTTGTTTTTTTTCAAAATATCTTATTTTTTTTTTCAGTGAATTAACTAACTTAACTCCTTTCTCTACGACGCCAATTTTTCGTGAAATTTCATCAACATTACTTAGAATTCCCTCAATGTTATGTGGATTCATTACAAAAATTTCAGGTTTTGTACCTAAAATTTCCATTGCATTATTTACTTGATTTGTATATGCAGAACACACTTCACAAATTTCTTGAGAGATGATAAGATCTGGATTGGCTTTTTTGAGATTATCTATTTGTAATTTATAAATTTCATTATCATTTGTTACAAGATCTAGAATTTTTTCATTAATTTCTTTACTAGACATTTTTTCTGATTCAAAAACACTTTCAATTACGCGTGGTTTTGTTCTTGCATCTTTAGGAAAATCACATTCATGTGTTACACCAAAAATTCGCTCTTGTTCTCCTAACTCATAAATCAGTTCAGTTGCACTTGGTAAAAACGATACAATTCGATTTATTGCCATATTTCAAATTTTTGTTAATGGTTTGAGCATTTTATGTTTACCGATGGTTAAATCAAATTTTCTGAATTATTTATTATCAGTATTCCTTTATCAGAGATATGGATATTTCTGGAAATGATGTCAGGAGAGGAATTGAGACTAAATGGCATGAATACTTAACTAAATATGGAAATTTATTCTCATCAGATGAAGTTTCAGGTTCCAGTCCTCCATCAGTCTTTGTAGGTTCATATGGATATCCAAAAGTCGGTGTAGGACCAATGGTTCCACCCATTCATGGTGATACAAGTATACTGGATATACCAGAAAGATGGACAGGAAAGAGTTTAGAAGAGATTGTAAACTTCAGATTGAATCTTATTCGAGGTATAAACAAGGTATCCATCACGCAAACAGAAGGACGGTTTATTGAAAATCTACAAGAAGTTGCTATGTCTTCTGGTCCAATTGATTCTGAAATTAAATTTATGAAGGAGACATCACCTGTCACTTTAATCGATGGTCAAGCACCACCATTTGGTCCTATCGGTGAAATAAAAAATGTAAAATTCTCCCCGACATCATCAAATAAATTAGTTGAGCGAGTCTTTTATGATTCTGATCTAAAAGCAAATGACGCTGTAATGAAGCTCTATAACAGTGGAATAAATATCTCTACTATCCAGAAGTGTTTTAGTATTGGTATGCTCGGAAGAAGTAGAAAACTTGTTCCGACTAAGTGGAGCATTACTGCAACTGACGATATAGTTTCTAAGAGTATTGTAACGGAGATTTTGGATTATGATATATTAGACTCATTTAATGTATTTACTTTTGAGCATCTTGGTAATTCATTTGCAGTTATTCTTTTTCCACATAGATGGATATTTGAAATGCAAGAAGCGTGGCATGATGGAAATTCAATTGGTTTTGGAAGCGATCACGAAAATGCAAGTGGAATTAACCATCCACCAGAAATAGCTGGTGCATATTTTGCAGCAAAATTAGGAGTAGTTGAATATCTTTCAAAGAAGAAAAAGCAGTCTGGTGTAATTATATTTAGAGAAATTCGTCCTGATTATGCAGTTCCTGTTGGTGTTTGGCAAGTGAGAGAAGGAGTCAGACAAGCGATGAGAATGAAACCTCTTAATGTTGAATCTATTGATGATGCAATTCAATTGGCTACAAAATCTATGAGTATTAGTAAAAATGAATGGCTCAATCATGGTACAATGCTAAAACTGATTAAACAAAAATCAATCTCTGATTTTTTTTAATGATACTATTTATTGATCAAACATTAAAAAAAACTATTGAAAAATACTAGTCTTCTAATTGGAATTTTACTTGTCATATCTCCAATATTGTTTACACTTGTAGCATATCCAGACACATTTAGTCTTAGTTGGAATCAGGGACGAGGTGGATTTCTGTTTGCAATGGCATTTATTGTTGCAGAGTTGGTAGGTATAAAATATGTAATTCCAACAAAACGATTCTTCTATTGTATACCATTAATAGTGATTACAATTGCATTCTTTGCTGCACTACCATATGGAATTCATGATTACATTATGAGTTTAGTTGACGTCTTTGGCGTTTTAGAATATTCTTGGGCATGGTTATTTGATTTTACTGTAATTGCAATTTTTGTAACAGCATCACTTGCAATTCTATTTGGAAAAAAGTGGATTAGAATAGCACCAGCAGGACCAATTTTCCTTTCTGGAAGTGCAATAATTCTAGCACTTGATTCATTCTTTCCGTATGATACACTAGGACCATTACAATACATTGTCCCATATTTTGTTCAAGCAAATGTATGGGTAATTACAGCACTTGATCTGGGTGTTGCTACTGCACGTGATAATCTAATGTTCCTCAACGGTGATTTTGGTCCTTTTGCAATGCAGGTGTTCTGGCCATCTGCCGGAGTTCACAGTATTATCATATACTCACTTGTAATGATGGCATTTCTCATAAAAATGAGAATTCCAAGGAATCGTAAGATAATGTATTTTGGAATAGGTATTGCTGGAACGATATTTGTTAATTTGATTAGGATTTTCTCATTATCTGTCTATGCGTTAAAAGTCACCACAGATCCTGAAGCATGGGAAGAATTTCATTCTGTAGCTGGTGAAATTATGTTTTTACCGTGGCTATTCATATTTTTACTCATTGTAACCGTAATCGAGACCAAGAAATTAAAAAAAATTGAAGAATCAGAAAAAAACAATCAGAAATAACTCGTTATATCACTTTGTCCCTCAACATCTGTTAACTCTGAAATTCTTAAACCAAGTCGTCTAACCATTAATTCGTGATCAGATAATGATTCCAATAGTAGTTGTTTAGATATTCTTTCTAATTCTATTATACTGTTAGTTGGATTTTTTAGCATTTTTGATTTTGTTTTTGTAGATAAATCTTCATTAACAAACTGTATTCCTATAGAACGAAACATCTTTTGTTTTTCTATAGATATGGAGTGTACCTGTTCACATAAAATCTTCAAATTATCACTTAGAAATTGTAAATTTTTAGAGTTTTCCTTCAAAGTTATTATTTTGCTAAACTGAATAGTTGGAGCTCTTGGTCTAACTTGGCCTTCATGAATTCCTCTTACTGCATTGTAGATATACGTACCATTTTTTCTACCAAATTTTTTGTTCAACTCAAACACATCAAATTTTAGAACATCTTCTATTTTTTCACAATTCAAATCTTTGAAAATAGATTCTGTTTTTTTTCCAATTCCTGGTATGACCCTTATCTCTAATGGCTTTAAAAATGTCATAATCTGATCTGTTTTGATGATTGTTAGACCATCCGGTTTTTTGTGATTTGATGCTATTTTTGAAATTAATTTATTTGGTGAAACTCCAATAGAACATGTCATTTTTAACTTCTGCCGAATTTCATTTTTTAATTGCTGTGCAATATGTCCTGCTTGTTCAAAATTTACATCTGTTCTATCTGTAACATCTAGGTATGCTTCATCCCTACCTACATATTCGAAGACATCAGCAAAACTTTCCATTATATTCATTGCAGATGATGAAACATCTGAATAATAATCAAAATCGGCAGGAAGGAAAACTGATTCTAAATTTTCTTGTAATCTACTTTTTGCAAAAGAAATTGGTATACCAGATTTTACACCAAATTTTCTTGCTGTATAGTTAGCAGTTGCGACTGCGCCACTATCACCACCTCGATCTGAAAAGATACAAACCACAACTGGCTTTCCCTTTAATTGTGGATTACGAATTTCCTCACATTGGGCATAAAAATAATCAAAATCTACATGTAAAACAATTCTATTTCGCATAACCATCACTTTCCTTTAAGATACTAAAATTAATTAATTATATCATATGAAAAGTAATATGATGTTAAAACTGACAATGATTGATATACTTAAGCAAAAAACATTTATGCTTATTGGAATTATTTCTGGTTCAATTTTAGGAATAGTTTATTATTTTCTTACACTCGATATGGTTTTATCACATATTCGAACAGATGTTGAGTTATTTCCAATCTATATAGGAGCATCAGTTACTTTAACAGGAATTGTTGCTATACTTGCAGGAATAAATATTGCTTTAGTTGCATACAATATCAAGGTACAACGAAATAATAATATCAAAAAAAGTGGTATGTCAGCATTTTTAGGAGGTACATTGACTGCATTTACACCAGGCTGTCCTGCATGTACAACATCACTAACAGCGGTTTTAGGAGTAGTTGGTGGATTGGCAATATTCCCTCTTCAGGGTATAGAATTAAAATTCATTTCAATTATTGCATTAACATTTTCAATATGGTGGGCCATGAGAAATATTAACAACTCGTCATGCTGTGTAATGGAAAAATAAAAACTCAATAATAGTAATTTTACCAAAAATAAAATCAATCTCTAAATACTGTCTAATTAGTTTCGAATTATGTCTGACGCAATTAGTGTAAATGATGATGGTGTGAAACTAAAACCTGAAATCATGGAAAAAGAAAAATTATATCATTGTATATTTAACGATAAAATAATTTTGGCTTTTAAGGATCATCAAGATTTTCTTAATTGTTTTGAAATTGAAGATCCAGAAATAGTCAACAAAATAAAATCTTCTGATGGAGGAGATGTTAATTTAATTTTAGAAGATTATATTGAGAAAGAGAACCTTAAAAAATGACATTCGTGGAACAGTTTCATAATAATGAGTAAAAATTCATCCACTGATGCTGAAGATATATTATCTGAGTTCGAAAATCAACCAAGTGAAAAATCTCCTACAGAAGAACCTAAAATTACAGAAGAACCTAAAATTACAGAAGAACCTAAAATTACAGAAGAACCTAAAATTACAGAAGAACCTAAAATTACAGAAGAACCTAAAATTACAGAAAATAACAATAAGGCAGAATATGTTTCATCTAAAAATTCTGAAACAAGAAGCACAATTCCAGTTGGTAAAAAACCAATCATGACATATGTTAACTCAACACTAACTCAACTTTCATCATTACCACTTGTTACTATTACGGCACGTGGAAAAAGCATCACTACAGCAGTTGATGTATCTCAATTCATCTTAAAACGAATGAATTCTGTAGGTTACAAAATTAACGATGTACGAATATCATCAGATTTATTGGAATCAAACGATGGTAAGAAACGTAACGTCTCATCTATAGAAATTGATATAGCAAGAATCTGATTCTAAATTTGTAAAAGAAAATCAATTCCAAAATAAATTAGTAATACACTTAAACCAATAATTAGAATCTTGTAGTTTTTGTTTGAAAAGATATTTTTTGCTTTTGATGCAAATGCTGCAACAGCAAAAAGCCAAACATAATCCATCCATATATGAAAAAGGAAAAGTATGAGAATTCCAGCGATTCCCCATAACTCAATTGATTCTGTTATTAGGATAATGCCTATAGTTAACCACCAAATTAAAAAAAACGGGTTTAATGCGCTTAGAAAAATCCCTGCCAAAAATGGATTTTTACTTGGGTTTCTTTTTACTCTAAAATTCTTACTAAGAATAGATTTTATTTGAAATCCAGCGAAGCCAAATAATCCTATTGCACCAATTAATGTAATCAGAACTCTGTAGTCAGGAAATATTTCTAATGATATACTTCCTATACCTAACATAACAATTAACGGTAATTCCACAATCGTGTGACCTATTGCAATTTTGAGTCCAGACATCTTGCCCTCTTTTAATCCATAAATAATATTTGCTGCAAATAATGGACCTGGTGACATCACACCTGATGATGATATAGCAATTACCAGTACAGCAAAAGAAAAAAGTGCTTCCATTTACTTATAATTAAATTACTGGTGAAGATATTAACGATACATATTATCACTCAGGTCTTTTGTATCATTTTCCGCCTGTTTAATTTGCTGCTCTATAATTTTAGATTCCTTTTCTATTTTATCAAGATTGCATGAAACACCTGGAACCAATTTAGATAATGTATTACAAAGGTTTGACGTTGCCTGAAAGTCTGGAAATTCTTTATCTGATGACACTAAAAGTACAATAACATCAATTCCTCTTATCATTCCTTCGTTTAACAAAACTCCAGATATGCCAGGGACAGTTGCATTTTCTACAACTGTTATTCCTGCAGTAACTAATCTTCCTCTAGCACTACCTGTTGATGCAACACCAAAAATTTCTGTTCCTGTTGTACCCTTAACTGTTATACTGCTTATAATTACAGAAGCTTTTTTGTTTTCCAACCAATCCAGCATTAATCTCGCGGCTGATCTATGTAATGATACATCAAGTGTCAAATATGAGGAAAAGACTGCAACATTAAGATCGTTGTTAACAAAAATTCTTGCAGGATAATTTGGTTCTCCATTTTTTATTATGCTTATAGGAGGAAATTTTTCTGAATCTATTATTCCACCTAGTTCAAGATTACTAGTGTTAATCATAGATTCAGTAGCAATTGCACTTGTTATACCGGATGATGGAAATCCATTAATTATTACACCACTTTCGATGCTTATTTTATTGATCTCTTTGATATGTATCTCGTTTGTCATTAACTACTAATTCAAATCACTCAATAAAAAATTTTCAGTGATTTTACGAAGAAAGATTTAAACCATTAACAACTTAAAAAAATCTTAAATGGTTGAGAAGATCAAAGTTGCTTTAGTTGGTTTAGGAAATTGTTTTTCAGGATTAATCCAGGGAATAGAATATTATCGTAAAAACCCTTCTCAACAAGTTATTGGTATAATACATGAAAAACTACGTGATTACTCTATACATGATATAGATTTTGTTGCAGGATTTGATGTAGGCGAAAATAAAATTGGAAAGGGAGTGAATGAGGCAATATATGAGTCGCCTAATATGGTTGACTGGATCGACAGAAATGACATGCCAAAAACCGACAGTAAGGTATACGAGAGTCCTGCTTTAGACGGGGTTGGAATATGGGTTGAAAATAAAGTAAAGCCGATTCAGAGTGGTAAATCTCAATCTGAATTAGAAAGTGAAATTAAGAATGTTCTAAAAGAGACTGGAGTAGAAATAATTGTTTCATATCTCCCAGTCGGTTCTGAGAAGGCTACACAGTTTTGGGCAAATATTTGTCTTGAAACAAATACAGCCTTTGTTAACTGCATGCCAGCGTTTATTGCATCTGACAATGCGTGGGCACAAAAATTCAAAGAAAAAAACATTCCAATAATTGGTGATGATATAAAGGGCCAGGTTGGTGCTACTATAGTACATCGAACTTTAGCAAGACTATGTGACGAACGTGGAACAAAGATTGAAAAAACATATCAAATCAACGTTGGAGGTAACACAGATTTCTTGAATATGAAAGAACAAGAAAGATTAGTAAGCAAAAGAATTTCTAAAACTGAGAGTGTTCAAAGTCAACTAACTGATAGACTTGACGATGAACAAATTTATGTTGGTCCCTCTGATTTTATACCATTTTTAGGAAATACAAAACTCATGTTTATGAGAATTGAGGGTAGACAGTGGGCTAATATTCCATACAATATGGAAGTAAGACTGGAAGTTGATGATAAAGCAAATTCTGCAGGAATAGTTATCGATGCAATAAGATTAGCAAAAATTGCCTTAGACAGAGGCATGGGAGGACCTATCATACCTGCAAGTGCATATTTAATGAAGCATCCAATAGAACAAATGACTGATCCAGTAGCTAAAACTGAACTTGAGAAATTTGTTAGTGGTGACTAGGTCTGAAAATTTAATAACATTACAAAGTTTGTTAGTCAAGTCAACTAAACTTGTTCGGTTTGATTATGCAACGGATCTAAAAATAATTCTTATTGGTTCATATTAAAAAAGTCGAAATTTTTGGTTTCAAGTCATTTGGATTTAAAAACACCATAGTCGATTTTGAACCAGGTTTAGTATCTATCTCTGGACCAAATGGTTCTGGAAAAAGTAACATTCTAGACGCCATAACTTTTGCACTAGGTGAAAATAAACCAACTGTGATGCGTGCACCTAGTTTACGTGCATTAATGCATGATATTGAAGGTGCAGCAAGACGTGGTCCCAAACTGGCAAGAACAAGTGTTCATTTTGATAATACAGATAGATCAATTCCAGTAGATTCTGATTCTGTTACAATTACTAGAGAAATGAGTGAAAAGGGTGAAAATATCTACTATTTGAACAAAAACAAGGTACAACGAAACAAAATTCTTGATTTGATGAACCTTGCAAATGCAGGATTAAACCAGATTAATAACGTTCAGCAAGGAACGGTTCAAAGAATTTCTGAGATGAATGGTGAAGAAAAAAGGCAAGTGATTGAGGATTTAATTGGATTATCTGACTTTGACGAAAAGAAAAGGGATGCTGAAAAACAATTAACAATTGCTGATCAAAAGCTTGCAATTGCATTAGCTAAAATGGGTGAGGTTAAAAAAAGAATAGATGAGTTAGAAGAAGATAGGAATAATAAATTACGATATGACCTAATCGAGCGTGAATTAAACCGTTACAGAGCAATTTCAGCAGCAAGTAATTTGAAATCAATAGTCGATCTAAAATTATCGAAACAAAAAACCCTGAACTCTCTAAATTCTGAAAAAAAACATTTTGATCTCGAAAGAACTGTAATACGCAAACAGCGTACAGACATTCAAAAGGAGAAAGATGATTTTATGGACGAAGCAAATAGATACAATCATGCTAAATCCAAAATTGAGACAGATCTAAGTGCTTTTCAACAAACTTTTGACACTGCTGCAAGTAACATAATTACAAGTAACAAACGTTTAACATTCATCAATACACGTTTACCTGAATTATCTGAGTCACTAAAAATATTCGACGACCAGCATGAATCATTTGAATCACAAATAATTGATCTAAAAGAAAAAATTACAATTCTTCGTGAAAAAAGACGATTACTTGATGATGAATCCAGAATAACCAGTTCAAAAAGAAGTGACGTGTTGAAAAAACAATCTCACGTATCAACCCAAAAACATGATGTTGATAACAAAATTGAAAAATTAATTAACAAAAAAAATCACACTAAACTATTAGTTGGAAAACTTGACAGTGATATTGTAGACATAGATGAAAAAATTACATCAAACAAAGGAAAACAAGAAAACCATTCATTAAATCTTGAATTATTACAGAAACAAAGAATAAAACTAGAGCGTGCAATCTCTAATCATAAACAAGGCATACAGGAAATTACTAATAGACTAAAAAACTTCACTCTAAAGAAATCTTCCATTGAAAAAAATATTCATGAAATTACAGAGCTTATCAATGCATCATCAAAGGGTGCTGATAAATATGAAACCAAAATAAAATTTGTAAAAGGAATAATGCATGAAGATTATTCAATATCTAAATTAAAACACAATTCTGATAATCTAGGAATTGAGGGGTTAGTATATGAGATACTCAGATGGGATAAAAAATACGAACGTGCGATTATGGCAGTTTGTGCAGACTGGATTAAGGCAGTAGTTGTGCAAGATTTCTCTACACTTGTTTCACTTGCAGAATTTGTGCAAGAAAAGAAGTTACCAAAGCTCAAAATAATACCATTACAATCAATTCCCGATTTTAAAGCAGAGTTACCAAGCGATTCTGATGTGATTGGTTTACTGTCTGACTATGTTTCATGCGATGAGAAATTCAAAAAACTAAAAACTCTTCTATTTGGAAACGTAATTTTATCTAAATCAAGGAATTCAGCAATTCGTTTATCACAATTAGGATTTAAGACAATTACACTAGAAGGAGAGTTCTTTGAGGCAAAAAACACTGCACTTGTAATAGATACTAATTCAAAAATTTCAAAATTAACTAAAATTATTAATATGAGTGATTCAGTTGTTGGGCTACAATCAATGATTTTATCATTGCGTAACACACTTCAAAAAAAGAAAAACACTGTCAAAAAATACGACAATTATATCAAATCACATGAAAAACGATTATCAATGTCTGTAAATGGTATGACTGTAGCAAATAATAGTAATTTAGATTTAAAGAAAAAAATTACTGTTGCTAAAGAAACTTTTACACAATTTACATCAAGGAATATTAATTTAACAAGAAAAAAAGAAAGACTCACAAGAGAATTTATCACACAAAATTCACAATTAGAATCAATTGAATCACAGATAAAATTAGTAAAAGAAAATTATGCTGAGCCACAAATGGATAGTCTTGCAAACGAATTAACTTTGTTAAATAATAAACTTGTTAATCAAGAAAATATTGCAAGACCTATGAAAGCAGAGTTACAGGAAAATCAGGATAAACTTGCAACACTAATGGCTGATAATACAAGAACTAAAAGTGAAAAAAATACAGCACGTCATGAATACTCTACACTAAATCAGGAAAAATATACACTGGAAGTTGGAATAAGACGATCTGAAAAAGAAAAAGAAGATGCAAATAACGAACTAATAAAATTACGTGAAAAAGAACAGGAGTTGATCACTACTTCTGGCACATCTGTCGAAAAGCAACAAGAATTTGATTTAAAACTTGAAAAACTACGAGATAAAATTGATGGTTTTACAAAGGAGATTGGAAATCGTGAAAGAAAGTCAGACAGTTTTGATCGTGATATATCTGATTTAGATCAACGTGAATCAAAAATTAAATCATTATTACAAAAATTTGGTTATGATGAAACAATTGATGTTTTTGATGTAGAATCAATAGTTCAATCGTTAGAAAAGGAGCAGGATCGTATGAAAATATCATTGAATTCAGGTTCACCATTACAATATGTTCAGATATCACAAGGTTACAAAACATCCTCAGATCACAAAAATACACTTCAAGAAGAACGAAACACAATTGTTGCATTCATAGAATCTGTTGAAAAAGATAAAAGGCAAACATTTTTGGATGCATTTGACACTGTCGATAAGCAGGTTCGTGATGCATTTTCAAAGATGACAGGAGGTAATGCATGGTTAGAATTAGAAAATGAGGATGATATTTTTGCATCTGGCTTAAATTATATATTACAATTCCCAAATAAACCAAAACGAGAATCAACATCAATAAGTGGTGGAGAAAAATCATTAGCTGCGACTGTATTTGTTTTAGCATTGCAGAAACTAAATCCATCTCCATTTTACATGTTTGATGAGGTTGACGCTCACCTTGATGCGCCAAACGCTGAAAAATTATCAAAAATTATTAAGGAACGTTCACAAGGAAGCCAATTCATTATGGTATCACTAAAAGATTCTGTTGTAGAAAAAGCAAAATTGATTTATGGTGTATTTCCAAAGCATGGTGTATCAAATGTTATAAAATATAAAGACAAACATATGTTAAGCTTCCAAGAAGAATCATCCATTACAACTTAAAATTAATCATCTATTCACCATTAATTTTTTTTTCTCTGTACAGATTTTCATGATCTGGTTCAGATATTGCTTCAATTAGTGATTTTGTGTATTGGTGTACTGGTTTTGTTAGTACGTTATTGATATCACCATATTCAACAATTTTTCCTGCATTTAAAATAATTATTTTATCTGCAAAATATTTTGCAGTTGCAAGATCATGTGTTATATAAATAAATGATATTTTGTTTTCATTTTTGATTTCGTTCATAAGTTCTAAAATCTCTGCACGTGTTGATACATCTAACATAGAAACTGGTTCATCAGCTATTATCATCTTTGGTTTTACCACAAGTGCTCTTGCAATTACAACTCTTTGTCGTTGACCACCTGATAGCATATGAGGATATTTTTTGGAAATATCTTGTGCTGGTTCTAATCGTACTTGTTGTAATGCATCTAAAACAATTTGACTTCGTGATTTTTTATTTCCTATACCATGAATTTCTAATGGTTCATTAACTATGTCCAATATCCTCATTCTTGGATTAATTGAGTCATATGGATCTTGGTATACCATCTGGCACTGCATTCTAAATTTTTTCAGTTTTAGCATATCATCAGTTATTTCATCACCTTTGAAGAAAATTTTTCCCGAGTCAGGTACAATTGCCCTAAGAATTAGTTTTGCAATAGTTGACTTGCCAGAACCAGATTGACCGGCAATAGCCAATATTTCATCATCTTTCAATGAAAAACTAACGTTTCTTACAGCTGCTGTTATATCTGATTTTGACTGTAAAAAGCTCTTTTTAGTAAAAGTTTTGTTTAAATTTTCAACTCTCAGAATTTCAGTCATTAAACAATATTATAAAAACTCGTATATCAAATATTCAGTACTATGAAAAAACATAGATAAGAAATTTATTCAATTAAAAAACCGATTTTGAGATATGGGCACAAATTCAATCCAAAAAAGTCTAGGATATCAAAGAATTGTCATACAAGACAATTTAGAGTATTTTAAGGCTAATCACACAGAAAAGCAAAAAACATTCGCTGAAGAAATTGCATCATCACTAAACCACAAACTCAAATTCATTAATCCAAAATATTTCTATGATAATATCGGTTCTCATATATTTGATAAAATATGTAACCTTCCAGAATACTATCCCTATAAATGCGAATCATCAATTCTCAAAAATATAGCGTGTAATTTAACACCACATCTTACTAGTGATGTTCGATTAGTTGAACTGGGAAGTGGTTCATCAACTAAAACTAGACTCATCATCAATGCATTATTTCAGTCTCAAAAATATGTCGAATATTTTCCTATTGATGTATCTGATGTTTTAATTGATAGTGCAAAAGAACTATGCTGTGATTACAAAAATCTAAAAGTTACAGGTGTGATTGATACATATGAAAACGGTTTAGATTTTATTGAGAATTATGATAATAAACCAAACCTGATCACGTTCCTTGGTTCAAGTTTTGGAAACTTCAGTGAAAGGGATGGAAATAATTTTTTGAAAAGAATTCACGATTTGATGAAATCGTCAGATTATTTTCTAATAGGTCTTGATTTGAAAAAAGATAGTAATATTTTATTCAATGCATATAATGATACAAAAGGCCTTACTGCAAAATTTAATCTAAATATTTTAGAAAGAATTAACAAGGAACTAGATGCTGACTTTAAAATTTCACAGTTTGCTCACAAGGCATACTATAATGAATCAAAAGGGAGAATTGAAATGTATCTACATTCTCTGTCAGATCAAACTGTAACTATTCCAAAAGCAGATGTTTCCATTCAATTATCAGAAAATGAGTTAATACATACAGAAAACTCTCATAAATTCACTATATCACAGATAGGTTCTATGTTTGAAGAAGTAGGGTTAGATATAGTGCAGATGTGGTTTGATACTAAGAAGTATTTTGGATTATTTCTTGCTAAAAAGTTCTAGATATCTTTAACACATCTAAATCCTGAAAACATCCACCTTTCATCTAATCTGAAAAAGTTTCGATATGAGCCACGGATAGACAAAGCAGGAGTACCGAACGAACCACCTCTCAACACTTTCTGGTTAGTAAACCATTTGTCATTATATTCATCAAAACCTGACTTGAAACAAGGATATCCAACAAACTCAGATGATGTCCATTCCCAAACATCACCAATCATTTGATAACATCCGTAGTGGCTTTTTCCGTTTTCATACGAACCAACGTTTGTACAACTCCAAACATGAGAATCCAAAAGATTTGCATAATCTTGAGTTGGAGGTTCATTACCCCAGGGAAAATTTGTTTTAGAGTTTTCTTTATCATTCCATAATGCAGCCTTCTCCCACTCTGCTTCTGTTGGTAATCTTTTACCAGCCCATTTACAAAATGCCATTGCTTCGTAAAAGCTAACATGGCATACTGGCTCATCAGGATTGATCTTTCGTTTGCCAACAAAGTCTCTTGTAAACCATTCACCATCTTCTTTCTCCCAGTACATTGGTGCTTTCCACTCATTCTTCTTTGCAACATCCCATCCATCTGAAAGCCAAAACGAAAAGTCATCATAGCCACCATCCTCAATAAATTCTAGATACCGTGCATTGGTTACTGGAAAATTTTCAATCTGAAAATCGTTAAGGTATACTTTATGCTCAGGTAATTCAATGTCATAACAAAAATCATTCCCTGAGTATCCCATGCTATACATGCCACCTTGGATTTTTATAGATTCTTGGTTCAAATTAGATGGTTTTTCCATGTGTATAATCCTAACAGGTCTATACTGATCACCAAGCAAGTGCTGTAAGTCATAAACAAGCAATTCCTGATGCTGACATTCATGATGTATTGACATAGTAAATAGATAAGATGCCTCTGGCGTTAGTGGATTCTGCAAAACATCTGTGACCTTTTTGGTAATTACATGATAGTATTCTAGAATCTGATCAACTGTTGGTCTTGACATCAGTCCACGTTTTGCTTTATCATGTGGTTTTCCAAATTGATTATAGTATGAATTGAGATATTTTGAGAATTCCTCTGAATAGAATTCATAATTTTTTTGTGTTTTACTCAAAACAATCTCGTTTAACCAACTAACATGTCCTAAGTGCCATTTTGGCGGACTCGTAAAATATGCTGTCTGTACACCGAAATCGTCTTTTTCCAACGTTTTTACTAATTCTAGAGTTTTGGAACGAGTTTCTTCAAATTGTTTTAGAAGTGTATTCGGTGCCTTTTGCTCTAACGTCATGATCAACTGCAGTTTTTTTGAATTAATTAGTTTTAGTACCCTCTGGCAAAGAGTGGTCTAATTTTGCTTTGACCATCACAATAGATGCATTTTGAGTCTTTATCCTCACAGCCGTCTGGTATTACCCTTATGTCTGCACCTGTTTCTTCCTTTATCTTCTCCTCACATGATGGATTATCACATATCGGTGCCTTGATGAGTATTCCTTTCTCTAGTTCAGATTTGAATTCATCATAAGTTTCCAAAGTGGCAGTTCTTTCGTCAAGAATTTTTTTTGCATTTGCAAACATATCGTTATGCATCTTATCTAATTCCTTAGCAACTACATGATATCCAATGTGCATTGCATGATCTTTCTTTTCCCCATTGTCTCTTCTCACAATAACAATTTTTCCTTCATCCATGTCTTTAGGACCAAGCTCAATTCTTATTGGAACTCCTTTCATTTCCCACTCGTTAAATTTGAAGCCAGGAGTTACTTGGTCTCTGTCATCTAAATGGACACGAATATTCAGACCCATCAATTCAGTTTTAATCGGATCTAGTTTTTCTAGAATTACTTTTTTCTCTTCATCTGAATGATATATTGGAATTATTACTACTTGAATTGGTGCAACTCTAGGTGGTAGCACAAGACCCTTGTCATCTCCGTGAACCATGATCATTCCACCAATTAGTCTCCAGGATACGCCCCATGAAGTCTGCCATACAAAGCTTTCAACATTATTCTTGTCAGCATACTTCACTTCAAATGGTTTTGAAAAATTCTGTCCAAGAAAGTGTGTTGTTCCCATTTGGAGAGCCTTTCCATCTGGCATTAGTGATTCCATTGTAAGTGTATAAACCGCACCTACAAACTTCTCTTTTTCAGATTTTCTTCCGGTAATTACAGGGATTGCAAGCTCCTCTTCAACAGTTTTTTTGTAAATTTCTAAAATGTCAGTGACTTCTTTTTCTGCTTCATCCTTATCAGCATGTGCAGTATGACCTTCTTGCCATAAAAATTCTGATGTTCTCAAAAATGGTTTCGTTCCTTTTATTTCAGCTCGTAATGCCGAATTCCAAAAATTAATTTTTAGTGGAAGGTCTCTCCAACTTCTAATCCACTTGGCATACATTGTATATGCCAATGTTTCGGATGTTGGACGCAGTGCAAGCTTGTCACCAATTTCACCATCTCCAGAATGTGTAACCCAAAATACTTCAGGATTAAAACCAGCAAAATGTTCTTTCTCTTTTCCAAGAAGAGATTCTGGAATAAGCACCGGCAAGAATCCATTGCGATGTCCAGTTGCAGCTAGTTTAGAATCCAATGAAGTTTTCAATGATTCCCAAATCGAGTAGCCATCAGGTCTTAACACTATCAGACCTTTTACTGGTGCATAATCTGCTAATTCTGCCTTGATGACAACTTGAGTATACCACTCGCTAAAATCATCATCTTTCTTTACTGTAATTCCAGCCTCTTTTCCCATTAAACTTGATATTAATTTTGGAATTATTTAGTCTTCGTTACTATTGATTTAGATACATTAGAATGAAAAACTAGACATATATTCCAAAATAATTCCATATTATTATGGCGAAGCAAAATCTCTTAGAAATTACTGAAAAAATTGTTGCTCTTGATGCTAACATGAGGTTCGCATCAATAATTGATCTTAATGGTAACATACTTGAAGGAATAATGAACGAAGGAAAAACTTCATTGGAATCACAAAAGCAGGAAGAGCATTTCTGTAAACAAGTTGCTAAAAGAAGAAAGATGAGAAAGGAGTTTGATAGGCAGCTAGGCAAGGTCAGATTTGTACATGTTGAAAGAGAAAAAGTAACACAATTTGCCATCTATACTAAACGAAAAATAGTGTTTGTGACATTGGAACCTGAATTAACAATTCAGCGTAAAATGAAAATTGTAAACAGTATAAAACGAATTACAGCAAATATCTAAAATTACAGACTATCGCCTTTACACAATACACTTCCCATTACCCTACTTTGAAAGTTTGGGCAAACAAAACATTGAATAAAATGAGCATCTTTTTTTAGTACAGGACAATCAACATATTCCTGCTTCATTTTCTTGAGCATTTTTGGACTAACACCTTTAAGTTTTAACTTGCCTTTTTCATCCATCATTCCTGAAGCCTTTAATTCATCTTTAACATCATCAGGCAATTTTTGCCTCCCTTCCCTTTGATTTACTTTAACTTCATACTTGTGTTCTAATTCTTCCGTCATTTTTCGTATCTAAACATAATAACATGAGGCGTGATTTAATACTAACTATTATAGATCGTTAAATCAGTTTCAACTTTTATATGATTGAATTTTTGATTTCAAAATAGAATACAATTGTTAGCAATTTTTGATGTGGAGGGTGTACTTTATGATGCTGAGTACCTACCGATTCTTGCAGAAAAAATCAACAAGGAACAAGAGATCTGGGATATCACAAAAAAAGGAATTCAGGGCTCGATTAATTGGGAGGAAGGATTACAAAAAAGAGTAGAATTACTAAAAGGAATTAGTCGTGATACATGTGTAGAAGTTGCTAATTCATTACCAATTATGACTGGTGCAAAGGAAGCATGTAGGGCATTAAAACACGCAGGATGGAAAATCTTGGCTGTATCAGGTGGATTTACTATAATGACTGACAGACTTGCAAAAGAACTTAGTCTTGATTATGTGTTTTCAAATGAACTGGTGTTCAAAAATGGTAAATTAGATGGCGTTACGATTCACGTTAATTCGGATAAAGCAAAATCTGCAAAAATAAAAATTGATGAATGGGGAATAAAAAAAGATGATACTGCAGTAATTGTTGATGGTGCAAATGATGTAAAACTGTTTGACATATGTGGATTAGGAATAGCGTTTAGAGCACAGGATTTGGTAAAAGATTTAGCAACTATTAGTTTAGAAGAAAAAGATCTCACAAAAATACTTCCTATAATTAATAATCATTTCAAACTAAAAACGCCATTACAAGTAGTTCAGTCTTAAACTCTTAGCAAAAACTCAATTATGATGAGTATTTTTCCAATTTAGAAATGAGTATTCAAATTACCCCAATAAAAATAAAAGAAGATATTCAACCAGGCGATGATATTCCAGGACTAATTCTATCATCATGTAAGACGTCACTTGATGATGGGGATGTTCTAGTAATTTCACAGAAAATTGTATCAAAGCAAGAGGGACGTGTAATAAACCTGAACTCTGTAATTCCATCTGAGCTTTCTGTTGGAATTGCATCTGCATATCAAAAAGATTCTAAATTAGTTGAAGTTATTCTTTCAGAATCAAAAAGAATTGTTAGAATGGAACATGGTGTAATAATTGTAGAGACAAATCATAATTTTATTTGTGCAAATGCAGGAATAGATGAAAGTAATGTAGAAAAAGGATTTGTTACATTACTACCAGTTGATGCTGATAGATCAGCTAGAAAAATTAGAGATACCATTCTTCAAATAACAGGTAAAAATATTGCAGTTTTAATTTCAGACACATTTGGTAGACCATTTCGATTGGGACAAACAGATCATGCAATTGGAATTGCTGGAATGGAAACAATAAAAAATTACGAAGGAATGCCTGATACATTTGGAAAAATTATGCGGGTTACTGCTATTGCAATTGCAGATGAATTATGTGCCGCATCTGAATTGGTTATGGGAAAGACAAACAAATCCCCTGCAGCAGTTATTAAAAATTATAATTTTGAATCTAGAAATGGAAGTATTAGTTCAATAATACGTGATGAAAATGAAGACTTGTTCCGATGATTGTTTGTTTAGATTAGTTAATTAGTTCAAAGGCACGTATGGTATAGTAATGAGTAATCTTAGAGCCGAACTTCATTGTCACAATATATACTCAAATGATCATTTGGGTGATTTGGAACCACCATTTGATTGTGATGTAAGTATAGCGACACAACTTGAGCAATCTCTAAAAGCAGATCTAGATGTATTATTTGTAACAAATCATAATACATTGAATGGCTACAAGCAGATGTTAGAATATAAGAGCGGCCATGAAAAATTTTCGAAATTTAAAGTATATCCTGCTGAAGAAATTACAACTGACAAAGAAGCACATGTATTAGTTTATGGAATCTCTGAAGAGATCAAATCGAATCAAACATTAGATGAAATATTAGATGCCGCAAAATCGCAAGGAGCGGTAACTGTTGCACCCCATCCATTTAGTCTAATAGACGCATTACGTGAAGATTCTCTAAAATGTGATCTGTTTGAGGTTTTTAATAGTTCAAACATTGATATATTTTCTAATAAAAAAGCTGAGATTTTTGCCAAAGAGAATAACTTGGATGTAATAGCTGGAAGTGACTCACATATTGCTTCCACAATTGGAAGATGCACAAATTTAATAGAATCTGAAAATTCTCTTGATGATATAATTTCAGCCCTAAGAAAAAAGAGAATTTCAATTGAAAATACAGATTATGTCTCAAGAAATGAAGTATTACAACACATACAATACAAAATAGAAAATTCAAAAGAATACATTGATTGGTATGTTAATGAGTTTTACCCAAAATTCTTTTGGTTATTCAATAGTACCTACAAATTTTACATGTACACAAAGAATAACTATCTATGGGATTTGGCATTTAGGTTAGCTATATTTGCTCTAAAACGAATTTCATACAAAATAAATTTTGAGGGGTATGATCCATATGCATTTAGAACTAGAGATATACCAACTATCACTAGAATGATATTTTAAATTTAAAATGTGTAAAACTAAAACCAAATAGCTTTTAATATAGACAAAAAAAAATATATCTAGAAAAATGTCTGAATCAGAAAAAAAATTAGATGTGAGAGGATTGTATTGCCCTTCTCCTGTAATGCAGACAGTTGTTGAGCTTGCAAAAATGCAAGTGGGCCAAACCCTTATTGTTCTTGCTGATGATCCTGCTGCTGAGGATGACATAAGTGATATGTGTCGTACACGTGGCCATGAACTTGTGGAATTGAAAAAAAATGATAATGACCTTGAATTTATTATAAAAAAGATAAGATAATTTTATTTTCTCTCAGATAAATATTTGTCAACATCAATTGCAGCCATACAACCATATCCTGCAGCAGTTACTGCTTGTCTGTATCTGTGATCATGAACATCACCCGCTGAGAACACACCATTCACACTTGTCTGAGTATTTTTATTGAGAATTATGTATCCATTTTCGTCTAAATCAAGTTGGTCTTTGAATAATGATGTGTTTGGTTCATGA
>Ga0315338_1001260_pt1 | contig 34153 bp, 25 predicted proteins | sample ASW8metaG_FD_204518 | JGI IMG/M metagenome (GOLD analysis project Ga0315338, IMG submission 204518) | Ammonia-oxidizing marine archaeal communities from Monterey Bay, California, United States - ASW #8 | ecosystem: Environmental > Aquatic > Marine > Coastal | place: USA: California | collected... | reverse complement strand
TCTGGTCGTCGTCGGCGCGAACTACACGGGGGTGGAGGTGGCGGGCGAGTTTCTGGCCTTCATGCGGACGGCGGCCAAAAAATTCAGTAACCTCACCCCGGACGACTGTCGGGCCACCCTGTTTGAACTTTCGGGGCGGATTCTGCCCACACTCGACGAGCGCCTGGCGGCGTATGCCGCCCGGGAGGTCACTCGGCACGGCACCACGATACGGCTCGAGGAGACGCTTTCTCGGATTGAGGCGGATCACTGCATCACCCGCAGCGGTGAGCGGATCGATTCAAACACCGTGATCTGGTGTGCGGGGATTGCGCCGCCGCCGCTACTCGCCGCCAGTGGTCTGCCGGTCGATCGCGCGGGCTATCTCCGCTGCGAGCGCGATTTTCGCGTGGTGGATCACGACAACCTCTGGGCAATTGGCGACTGTGCGGCCAATCCCGATGCTGCGGGCAAACCGTATCCGCCGACTGCGCAGAATGCGGTGCGGATGGGGCCGCACCTGGCGGCGAATCTGGTGGCGGTGTTGCAGCACCGCGCGACCCGCCCGTTCGATTTTAAGATGCTCGGTTCGCTCGCCGCACTGGGGGGGCATCGCGGGGTAGCAAGGATTTTTGGCCGGGATTTCTCTGGTTGGTTTGCCTGGTTTTTGTGGCGGACGGTCTATCTCATGAAGATGCCCGGTTGGGGCCGGCGGGCGCGGGTCGCGCTCGACTGGACCCTCGATCTGTTCTGCAGTCGGGATTATGTCCAGCTCGGTGTCCATCGCTTCAAATTCGAGGACCGTCCGGGACACGTGGTGGTGGGCGGCGCGAAGGCCGCTGAGGAAGGTCGGGCCAAGAGCGAAGAGGAGTCGTGCGGTCCGGATTGAGCATCGCGACCATGCTATCACGGCTGCCGTGGTGGCCCGCACGGGCGACTGGGCGGGCTATTTTTTCGAAAATATTCCTGCAGCAGATGACGGCTGGGGATTCAACTGCCCTGTTTCGTGTACCTCGACGCGCCAGCGCTGCCTGCCGGGACGGGAGTTAAGCTGTTCCGATTTGATGGGTTTTGCCGATAAGAGCGATTGATGGTCTACGCTTTTGCGCAGAACTTCTCGCCAGCGTTGCTGGCGAGACGCGACGAGTTCAGGCCGCCATACGATAAACCTCAGCGAAAAAATCTTGTTGTATTTACAGACACAAACAGAATGTGCGGTGAAAACCATGGGACGTTGGTCCTTTGGCTGCCGCGCGCTGTTAACTTGTCTGTTCCTGGTATCAGGTGCCTTTGCGGAGGCGCAGAGTTTTGCCGTCGATGCTCCGGAGTCGCCGAGTGGTGCACGCCAGGTGCGCAGGTTGCCTGAGGTCGATAGCATCGACTGGCAGAAGGAGGCCGAGGCCCTACTCGAAGGGCACCTGCCAACGAACCAGTTTATCGCGGACCGGTTCAACGCAACACAGCCACCTACTGGAAATGAGGGCCCCGCGCGGGGCGCAGCCAGGTACAGTTCGTCCTCGGCCGGGGACCCTGGAACGCGCGGTTATGGTGCGAACGTCGGTACGGGTCCATCCTGGCTCGGTGAAATGGCACCGTATGTGTTGACGGGCAATCGGGAAGGAGTCGGATTTAAGGGCATACTCGAAGTCTGCGGTATTTACGATGCAAATGCCCTCGGTCTGGTGCCCAACGATGGTGTGCAGCGGGTTTTTCAAACAAGCTTGATTCCCGTGACTGGAACGCAAAGCGCGCAGCGATATCCAAGATCGACGATTAGCCCCAATCAAACTTCATTGGGGGTCTGGTTCGAGCAGCCTACCGCTTTGGCGAGATTTCGTGCGTACGCGCTGATGAACCTCTTTAAATACCCTTCCTTCCAACAACATCCTAACTTTCAGGTGTACAAGGTCTACGCCAACTACGGTTGGTTTAAAGCAGGCCACGACTACAGTATCTTTTTCAACCAGGCTGCCGCACCGGACTGTATCGACTTTGAAGGGCCCAACGCCATTCCGTATTGCCGATTTCCTCAACTCCAACTCAACATACCACTCGAAGCAATTGGTGGCAGGCCGAACCAGGGCCTCGTCGTCGGCGTCGAACACGCTCCGGCATCGTTGACTTTAGTGGAGAACCAGAACATCCCGCCTCCAACGGGATATGACGACAATGCGTGGGCTCCGGTAGACTTTATTCCTTCGTGCGTTGCAAAGTGGGTCTACACGCCCAAGCGGGCCCATATTGAACTGGCGGGGCTTTTCCGACGGATCGCCGCTGGCGGTCCCGGTTATTCTTCAAGTACGTATGGCTACGGAATGGCACTCACCGGAAAAATTGGGACTTGGGGTGAGAATAACCTGATCCTGGCCGGGCAGGCGGGGAGAGGTATCGGGGAGTATGCCCAGGACTCGGCCGGAATGGGACTCGATGGAGCGCCTACGTATATTCTCCCCAGCGGAGACCCTGCGAGACCGATTCTCGGGCCACTCAGGGCAGTCCCATTGTTTGGTGCCTGGGTCGCTTACCAGCACTTTTGGACCGAAACCATCCGTTCTACCGGGACCTTCAGCATCCTCTCGCTGAATGATCGTTGGATTACGGGAAATTTAACGCCGACAAACGACCCGGAAGATCCTTCCAACAGCGCCGCCTACGGGCGACTCAAGCAGGCCCGCTATACGAGTATCAATCTGATCTGGTCGCCGAATCCGACATTTACGGTCGGAGTGGAATACCTCTATGGCCACCGGTTTATTACCGGAAATACGACTCCAGTGGGTGCAACCTCGGACAAAGGTCAGGCGAACCGGGCCCAACTGATGGTCCAGTGGAATTACGACCATACGACCCCCTTCAACAAATAATTGCCGCTTCAGTCCGGCTCAAAGAGGTGTGCGGCAAAAGACGGCCTGCCCGGCGGTCCTGCTTCGAATGCAGAGAGATTCGTCTTTCGTAAAAGCCGTGTGGTGGGCTATGCTCTTGGCAGTCGGCCAGGATTCCACCCTGCCATCGAGTGCAGCGCCATCATTCTTGAAAAGGGGATATTATGAAGAAGCTAATCTTTCTAATTATTATTGTCGGTCTCGTCTGGCTGCTCTGGGGCGCGATCAAGGTGGATCGCCAGGATGGCAAAGCGAGTATCAGCATCGACGAAACGAAGCCCAAGGAAAAGCTCCAAATGCTGGAGAAGAAGGGGGAAAATCTGTTGCACAAGGGCGAACAAGATATCTCGACCAAGAAGTAAGGAACGGTCTGTTTTTTTGCGCGGGATTCCCCCGGTCGTACCGATAGCCGTTTAGAGCAGCGCCTCCGAGAAGATGACAGACTCTCCCATCGATCGTGTCGATCCGCAACTCCGCAAGGTGCTCAAGCTGGTCAACAGCCCCGCCTTCACACCGTTTTACCAGCTCTCCCCAGAGGCTGCCCGGGAGCAGGTGGGCGAGATGTTCCGAGTTCCGGTCGCGGTCGAGCTTGCCGAAGTGCGGGATCTGTCGGCGGAAACGGAGGCGGGTCCGCTTGCCTGCCGTCTTTACCATCCCGATCCTGCCAAGCGTCTGCCGCTGCTGGTGTATTATCACGGTGGCGGATGGGTGCTCGGTAGTCTGGAAGAGGTCCACCCCCAGAGCATGGCCCTCGCTGCGCGTTCCGGATGTGCAATCCTCTCGGTAAACTACCGGCTCGCGCCGGAGGATCCGTTTCCAGCGGCGATCGACGATGCCTATGCCGCGCTGTTGTGGGCAGCCGAATCGGCAGACGAACTCGGTATCGATGCAGCCCGCATCGGCGTCGGCGGCGACAGCGCAGGCGGGAATCTGGCAGCGGCTACGACGATCCTGGCTCGAGACCGTGGTGGGCCCCCGCTCGCCCACCAACTGTTGATCTACCCGGTGATCGATGCCGACCTGGACCGCGACTCGATGCATCGCTTTGGAAAAAAACTTTTACTTTGGCGCGAGGACATGGTCTGGTTCTGGAACCATTATTGTCCTGACGCGGCTCTCCGTAGTGACCCACGGGCAGCACCACTGCAGGTGGCCGACGCAGCGGGACTGCCCCCGGCCTATCTCTGTCTGGCCGAATTCGATCCCCTGCTCGATGAAGGGCTCGCCTATGCCGAGCGGCTTGAGACTGCCGGGGTTGCGACCACCTGCCGGGTGGTCCCTGCTGCGATCCATGGATTTCTAGGTTTTTGGCAACTCTGCGAGTTGGCCGACCGGGAGTTGACCGCGGCGGCCGCAGAGGTGGCTGCCTGGCTCAGCAGCGGGCCCGTGGATTGAAGGCGGCTCTGCGGTGCCGGTTTCCAGCCTCCGGGAGGCCGGCGGATGCATCGGAAAAATCGCTATTGGTCGATTTCCCGCTTTGTTTTCTAATCATGCCTTGTGCCGCAGAGCGGCGATTGCATGAAGCAAATGATTAGCGGACCACGCACGGATCTGCCCCTAGCCTATAAAAAGGAGTTTTACCACCATGATCACAACAGCCCGCAAGAAGATCCTGGTCGTGGTCGCCTTGAACGTGCTGGCGGCGTTTCTCTTCGGAGCCCCGGCCCTTTTGGCGCAGATCGTCTCACCCACCTTTGACACGCCGTCGATCAAAGCCGTCCCCGCACGGCCCGATGGTCAATTGCAGCCGGTCCCCGCAGGGAGCGTACAAACACCGACACCACAAGCCCCGTATCAGGTGGCCCCGGCACCGGGCCAGAGCCGCCAGGATCTTGTCGTAAATAATGCGAGCATGGTCCTGGAAAACTTTATGGCGTTGCCGACAAAACGCATTCCCGAGCGGTTGCTCAGCCGCGCTCAAGCAGTGGCGATCATTCCCCGTGTGATTAAGGGCGGATTTATCATCGGTGTCCGGCATGGAAATGGCGTTCTTCTGGCAAGGACTCCTGCTGGCGGCTTCGGTCCTCCCCGATTTATCTCGCTTACGGGCGGGAGTGTGGGATTTCAGGCGGGGGTGCAGTCGACCGATGTGATCCTTGTTTTCCGTACCGCGCGGAGTGTGCAGAGTCTGATGGAGGGGACATTTACCTTAGGCGTCGATGCAGCCGCAGCTGCAGGCCCGGTCGGTCGACAGGCCGCGGCGGCCACCAATGCACAGTTGAGCGCTGAAGTCTGGTCCTACTCCCGCAGCCGTGGCGCGTTTGTAGGTGTTTCGCTCGATGGCTCGGTACTGCAAATCGACTCCTATGCCGACCAACTCTATTACCACACACCCACAGGTGTCGCGGGCGCGAGCTGGCCCCCCTCGGCCCATCAATTAGTGGGATTGCTCGACAGCTACCTGAAACTGCCCGAAGATGTGGCCGGCGCCACCGCAGTGACGCCCACCGCAGTGACGCCCACCGCTGTGGCCGCACCCCCGGCAAGCGTCTCGACCCAGGAATCGCTCAGGGGCCAGTTGGCCGCTACAGCGCCCCACCTGTATGCCGCGCTTCCGGACACAAAATGGCGTAATTACCTGGCGCTGCCCAAGTCGGTGTACTACGAAAACCAGCCTGTCGATACAGAGGGCCTGCAAAATTCCGTAGCCCATTTTGATGCCGTTACCCGCACACCCGATTACCATCTGTTGGCCACCGAACCGGTCTTCCAGAAGGTATATGGACTTTTGAAGCGATATGCCGCCAGCGCAACAGCGTCCGGGCTTGCCCTGCCTCCGCCTCCGACGTTGCCGACAACGACCAGGCCGCCAACGGCTGCGGCCACCGCTCCGCGTCCGCAACCGGCCCGTTGATTCGGCATTGGTTTAGCCGCCGAGGACGTGTTGCAAAATAAAGATAAGTAGAAAACCGGCAAAGAAAAGGACCGGGGTCATCGGGCGGTCTTGTCTTTGATGAGCCTCAACGATGAGTTCTTCCATCACGAGATAGAGCAGGGCGGCAGTTGCAAAGGCCAACGTTGCCGTACGGGGGCCTCCGCCTAGCTGGGAGGAGAAGAAGTCCCCGGCCAAAACGCCCGCGGCCACCAGGGCAGCCAGGATGAGGACTGTCAGAAAGATTTTTCTGAAACCCGCTTTTCGGCCGCGCAGTGTCTCGCAGGTCGAGAGCGATAGAAAGAATGCCTCGATCGTGAGTGCGATCGCAATCAGGATTCCTTGTTTTCCCCCGACGGTTATCGCAGTGCCTACCAGGAGACCGTCCACCAGCAGGTCGACCGCGACGGCGAACAACAGCCCCATGCCGCTGCCTGTCTGCCCGGTCGGCGGTTCGGCCGCTTTGGTGACTTGTCCAATCACGAGCATAAAACCGCTGCCGAGGACAAACCCTACGACGGCAGACGCAAAATAAGGACTATTGACGAGTTCGGGACAGAGTTCGACCGCCACGGCACCCAACACCAGACCGGCCGTGAAGTGTTGTATTGCCGTGAGCGTACCTGCCCCGGGTTGCCAGAGTCGGACCAGCGTCCCCCCGCCGAGGACTGCGGCCGAAGGTAGTATGAGGCAGATCAAAAACGGCATCGCGTCGGTCATCGGTTCGCTTCGGGCCTTGAGTGTGTGTCGCCTCAAAGCGTATGTTAGCCGCTCTGTGTCTCACCGAATACATCCCATGGTCTGGAGGAACGACAAACGATGAAAAAAGAACAGGCCCGTCGAATCTGGATTTTTATTTCCGCCTACGGCATCGTATTCGCTTTTCTCTCATGGTTTCACGAGGCGGTGCTGTCGGGCAACGCAATCCTTTGGAAGGGCCCCTTGGCCTTGCTGCTCGGTTTTATCCTGTACCGCATTTTTGTGGATAGGGTCTAAACAGGCCCCAAAAGGTTGCCGACATACCTGCCCGGTCCATGATACAATGGCAAGTTATGGTTGGCCACAATTCCTTATGCGATAAGGTGTCGTCCCGATGAATGCGTCGCGAGACGAGCTATCGAAAACGTCACAGCACGAGTCTCCGCCGCGACTGGATGAGACACTCGCCCACAGTGATGAGACCGCCGGTTCCCCGTCGGGATCGGCACGGGAAATAGGCGACACGAGTCTCTGGATCGGCAAGCAGATTGATCGCTACGAGATCACTCGCTTGCTCGGTGCCGGCGGGATGGGCATGGTCTTCGAGGCCCACGATACCAAGATCGAACGGTACGTCGCGCTCAAGATTCTGCCGCAGGAACTTGTCGAAGAAGAGGTGGCGCGACGTCGTTTTTTGGACGAGGCCCGAGCGGCCGGTAAGTTGAGCCATCCGCATACCGTGGTTCTCTACGAAATTGGTGAACAGGAGGGAATCCATTACATCGTGATGGAGCTTGTCGCCGGGGGCAGTGCGGCCGATTTCCTTGAGCAGCAGACAGCCTATTCTCTGCAGGAGGCCACACGGATTGTGCGGGAGGCCGCGGCCGGTTTGGCTGCCGCCCATGCCGCGGGAATCGTGCATCGTGATGTCAAACCGGCCAACCTTCTTCTTACCGGAAACGGGAGCGTGAAGGTCTCGGACTTTGGCTTGGCGAAACAATTGTCCGACACGACGTTGGGCATGACCCGCGAAGGGCAGTTGATCGGTACACCCAGTTTTATGAGCCCCGAGCAATGTGAGGCGGCGACGGTCGACTTTCACACCGATATCTATTCGCTCGGGGCAAGCTACTATGCCTTGCTTACCGGCGCGAGACCGTTTCAGGATCAGAAAAGTGTTGTCTCGGTGATGTATGCGCACTGCCATGCTCCCCTACCCGATGTGCGGGATCTCAATTCCCAAATCCCAGAGGCGTGTGCCAAGGTGATCCAGCGGGCGATGGCCAAGCGGCCTCAGGATCGCTATCGGTCGATGGAGGCAATGGAGGCCGATTTACGCACCATCGAAGATGGCCGCGGCGGCGAGGTCGCGGTAGCAACCGCCGACCAACGCGCTTCGTGGCGAGGTCGCCGCGGGTTGTTGCTCGGCGGCCTCGTGCTTGCCGGGCTTTGTGGCTTGGGATGGTTGGCGGTTGAAAAAAGGTGGGGAAACAATGCGGACAACATGGCGGTTGTCCCTCCTGCAGGCGAACCCATCCGCGTCGGGGTGCTGCATTCGATTAGCGGTACCATGGCCGATAGCGAACGGCCCGTAGTCGACGCCACACTCCTGGCGATTGAACAACTGAACGAAGCTGGGGGTGTCTTGGGCAGGCCGGTTGAGCCAATCCTAGCCGACGGGAAAAGCCAGGCGGGTTCGTTTTTGGCAGAAACTGAGCGCCTGATTAATCAAGACAAAGTATGTACTATTTTTGGTTGCTGGAAATCTTCGGCGAGAAAAACGATCGTCCCCTTGTTAGAAGAAACGGATCACCTTCTCATCTACCCGGTGCAATATGAGGGTTTGGAAGAGTCACCCAATGTGATTTACATGGGCGCGACACCGAACCAGCAGATTCTTCCGGCCATCGATTGGTTGTTCCATGATTTGCAGGCACGAACATTCTTTCTTGTCGGATCCGATTATGTCTTTCCTCGGATGGCGGCGGAGATCATCAAGGATCGCATCAGTGAACTCGGCGGAAAGGTGGTCGACGAAGTGTATCTTCCCTTAGGTTCCCGCCACGTGGATGCGGCGGTCGCCGCGATTAAAAAATCTTCGCCGGACGTGGTATTAAATCTCATCAATGGCAGTACAAATATCCCCTTTTTCAACGAGCTTCGCGAACAGGGCATTACGCCCAAAGACATTCCCACTCTCTCGTTCAGCATCAGCGAAGCGACTTCCAGCCGGATGGATCCGGCCAAGATCACAGGAGATTATGCCGCCTACAATTATTTTCAGTCGTTGCCTTCGGCGGAGAACAAAATGTTCGTACAGCAGTTTAAAAAGAAATACGGTCCCCTGCGGGTTGTCACCGATCCGATGGCGACTGCGTACGCCGGGGTCAAATTCTGGGCGGTGGCCGTTGATGAGGCAGGGAGCACGGATCCTGCGGCCATTCGCCGTGCCCTGCGGGGCATGCGGGGCGACACCCCCGGGGGTCCACTCCGCATCGATCCAGCGACGCAGCATGCGTTCAAGCGGCCACGGATTGGCCGAATTCGCGCCGATGGTCAATTCGATATTGTCTGGGAGTCGGAAGAACTGGTCCCACCGGAGCCGTATCCGCATTCCCGCACGGCGGCCGCATGGCGGGCTGTTTTAAACGATCTCTACCGAGGTTGGGGGAGTCGTTGGGCGGCCCCCGAATCGTCGGGGACAGCGCAACCGGATGGGGCCGGAGCGGTTCCGGATAGCGGAACTAGGGAATAGACGAGCCGTGGCCCGGTACCGCCCTCCGGACCCACTTAGAATATCAGCAGCGGACCATCAGCATCGATCCGAGAGTTCAAATTATGAAAGCGAAACTGGAACTGATCGTGCTTATCTTTGCCGTGGTCGTATTGATTTGCATCGCCACGCTCGGTGTACTGCTTTGGGAATCGCGCAAGGATATTACGGACTGGCAGCCGTTTGTCTATGATCCGCCCCCCTATCCTGTGTCGACCGATCTGGAAGAGGGTTTTTATCTGGAGCGGGTTCAACCCATTTTCAATCGTCGATGCATCGGCTGTCATGGTTGTCTCGATTCTCCCTGCGCTTTAAAAATGACAAATTATGAGGGAGTGATCCGGGGTGGAATGGCGAGGAATCCCGACAATCCCCACCTCTTCGCGGAACAGCCGATCCGACTTTACGACGCCCCTTCGCTCGCTGCCTGGCGAAAACGGGGTTTTTGCGCGGTCGTCGATCAACAGGCCCGGCCCCAAGAGCGGCCCTCGCGATCGGTCCTCTATCGGATGGTTGCCGCGGGTGCAGAGCACAACCAGCCAGGTTTTGCACTCGAGCCGCTGCTGCCAATCTACAAACGTAGCGATACCCATCTCTGCCCCTGTCGTGAGGGCATCGACGACTACCTCAAGAAACGCCCCGCAGCAGGAATGCCTTTTGGTCTGCCGGGACTTTCGCAGCAGGATTTGGGCACCTTTTCCAGCTGGATTGTCGCCGGTGCGCCTGGGCCCACGTCGGTGGAGATGAAAAAAAAGAGGACCTCCGGGCATCCCGAGGTGATTGCCCGCTGGGAAGATTTTCTCAACCGGGAGAACCCACGGGCGCCGCTGGTCAGCCGATATATCCACGAGCATTGCTTTTTAGCGACCCTGGTCTTTGCTGAGGCGCCGGGCGAGTTCTACAAGCTGGTCCGATCGATTAGTCCGCCAGGAGAGACCCCCATTCGCCGCATCGTGACCGCGCGGCCCTTCGACTCACCCTATCTGCCGGGGATACAAAAGTTTTACTATCGTTTGCAAAAGGTGACTTCTTCCTACGTGCAGAAATCATTTTTTGTTTTCCCCCTCAGTGCGGCCTCAAGAGATCGTTTTGATGAACTCTTCTACCGGACCGAGTGGCCTGAGGGTGGCAATCTCAATCCGGGATATCAGAGCCACAATCCGTTTGAGGTCTTTGCGGCGATCCCGGCCAAGAGCCGCTCATTGTTCATGTTGGAAAATTCGAAGCTGATCGCCAGCGGGATGATTCGCGGGCCGGTCTGTGTGGGCAACATTGCCACCTATGCAATCAAGGATTATTTCTGGGTCTTTTTTGTCCATCCCGACTCGGATCCCTCGGTGAAATTTCCCGAACTCGGGCTCAAGAGTTGGAAGGATTTCATGAGTTTTGATGCTTGGCGAAATGCCGCTTATGAACAGGCATATGCGAAAACTCTCGGCAGCTACAAGCCGGACGGTTACGACATCGGCGATATTTGGGACGGGAACAAAACCAATCCGAACGCGTGGCTTACAATCTTACGTAATGAGACCAATGCGACCGTGATGCACGGCCGACAGGGTGGGATTCCCCCGACATTTTGGTTGATCGACTATAGCGGCTACGAGCGGCTTTACTACTCGCTGGTTGCCGAATACCAATATTGGGGTGGCGAGGAAGAAAAAATTGCGACCTGGGAATTCATGGGGTATCTCAGGCAGGAGTTCGAGGACAATTTTCTGCGTTTACTGGCTCCCGCCCAGCGGGAGCAGTATCGCAAGAAGTGGACCCGCGGCATGGGGCAGGACCTGCTTTTTACCATGCCGTTTCCTGGCGAGCAGGCGCAAACTGCGGTCACGGAAACCCAAAATCCGATCTCCAATCTGTTGGCGCTGATCCAGCAGCATCTGACCGAAAAGGTGAGCGGGCCACCCGATCGGCTCAACGGTCCGTCGCCAGAAAAGGTCGATTTGAAACAGCCCCTACGGGACACGGTGGATTGGGTGCGCGCGGTGAGTTCGCTGACGACGAAAACACACCTCCCGTTCACCTCCCATTTGCCGAGTGTAATGTTTGTGCGGCTCAAGATTGGAGACGACTGGCACGCTTATACCTTCATTGCCAACCGGTCCTACGCCTTCAACGATGTGATTTTTGACGAAAACGGGGCGAAGCAGCCAGGGCTTGATACACTAAGTGTTTACCCGGGGCTGGTGGGAGATTTTCCCAACCTGTTTGTCAGCCTCTCGGTCGACGATGCAGCGGAATTTCTCAGCAGCCTCGAGAGGGTCAAGAGCCCCGATACATGGCGCCGCTGGAAAGAGAAGTACGGCACGCTACGTAACGATCGCGAGTTCTGGCCGTTGCATGACTGGTTTACCGATTGGAACTTTGCCCACCAATCTCCCGAGGCGGGCTACTACGACCTGCGGTATTACAACCTGCTCGACTCGAACAACTAGCCGGCAGCGATTGCCGATGTGTTGTGTCGCCCTCCGCAGAGGAGGTTTTTAGGGTTTGGCTGGCGGTAGGTCAGGATTGCCCGCAGGAGCCAACGGCACGGCCGCGGGATGGGACACTCCCAAACCGAGATTGTAGACTAGGCGTCCGCCGAGATCGGCGACGTGTGCAACATAGCCTGCCAGGGCGATGCAGCCCAAAAAAAAGGCGAGGCGGAATATTTGGCGCCAGGCCGTTTTTCCGATACAGGAAAATAGCAACAGCCCTCCGGCGACACAGCCGAGCCACCAGATGCGGACGGCGTCCTGCGCATGCTGGTCAATGGCCTCGGAGTCCTGCGTATCGACGATGGTTCCAAGCGCTTGGTACGCTTCGTTGCCCGCTTCTTTGGCAAAGAACGCAGTACCGATCAGCAGCAGGCAACCGATCAGCGAGAGGACAGTCAGTGCGGTCCGCCCACTACCCCGCCAGACCATGGCACCGAAGGAAAGGGGGATGAGCAGCACAGCGATCACGATCGGAAAATGGACCAGGATGGCGTGCCGCATCGCCGGATCCTCCCAGGACTCAACCCACATCGCGACCATTTCTGGCATGGTACTGTACCTGTCAATTTCGGGTGCGTTGGTGCCCCAGCGTCCGTACCGGCGCGGGATTTAGGACGCCATTCTACGGCGGCTACGATGGTATGCCTATGCCGTTTTTTCGGGACCTACGCGCAATAGTGCTGCAGCACCACAGAGGAACAGGAAGGCCAACGCCGCAACGCCATATCGTGGGCTACCGGTCAATCGGGCGACGAGTCCCATCAGGAGCGGACCGAGCAGCGCGGCATACTGGCCGAGCATGTTGTAAATTCCGAAGAACGATGCCGTACGGTCTTTCGGGATCAGCAGCGTGAACGTCGAGCGGCTGATTGCCTGGATACCTCCCTGACCGAGCCCGACGAGAAAGCCGAGGATGTAAAGGCTCGGAATCTTGTAGCCGGCGATTTCGACAGGAGTCTTCGACATCAGCGCGCCATAGAGAACGATCACCAGATAGAGCGCAATTCCGAGGTAGAGAAATGGCCGCCCGCCGTATCGCCCTGAGAGCCAACTGACGAGTAGTGTGCTGGGGAACCCCACAATCTGTACCAGCACCAGCGTCACGAGCAACGTCTCGGTTTCAAAGCCGAGGACCTTACCATAATTGCTTGCCATCGAGATCACGGTGTTCACGCCATCGATGTAAAACCAGTAGGCGATCAGAAACCAGAGGATCGACTTGTTTCGCCGAATTTCCAGAAGGGTCTCCCAGAGGTGTGCAAGGCTCTTGCGGACCGAAAGCCGCTTCCGGTCTGGGACGGTATCGTGGACCATCCTCAGGAGCGGCAGTGTAAACAATCCCCACCAGAGCACCGTTACCACAAAGGCAATATGCAGCGCGGAAATCTCATCGGCCAAACCGAAAGAACGGTGCCACTTGACCAGTGCAATGCTCGCGAGAAAAAGCAGCACTCCGCCGAGATAGCCCATTGCGAAGCCGAGCCCGGAAATGAAGTGCCGATTTTTTGTGCTGCTTACCACCGGCAACAGTGCGTTGTAGCAAATCGATGCGCCGTAATAGCCGAGGGTGCCGACGACAAAAATCGAACCGGCCAGGGGCCAGTTGCCCTGCCCGACAAAGACCAGTGAGAGCGTCGCGGCCATGCCGAGCAGCGCAAAGCGGAAAAGCCACCGCTTGCGGCTACCGCCGGTGTCGGCCAGTGTGCCGAGAAAGGGCGCAGCAATCGCCCCGAGCAGGCTCGCTGCCGAGACGAACAGCCCATACCAGAATGTCTCGCGGTCCGCTGGGAGGTCGCTCGCCCAATAACTTTGAAAAAGGATGGGAAAAAAACCGGCGAGAATACAGAGGGCATAGCCACTCGCCGCCCAGTCGTAGAGTGCCCAACCGATCGCGGCACGACTCAGTCGCGGCATCCGATTTCCTCCTGCCTGTTTTAAAGTCGACCAAGCCCAGGTGTATCAGCGCGGCCGGGCAAATTCAAGTCGATCTGGCTATCGCCTCACCAGAGGTGCATCGGGTTGCACAGATCGCGGCTGTCCGCAAGTCAGGCAAGAATCTCTGGAACGAGATTTCCATGAATGTCGGTCAGGCGGAATTCGCGACCGAGGTATTTGTAGGTCAGCTGTTTGTGGTCGATGCCGAGCAGGTGCAGGAGGGTGGTCTGGATGTCGTGCACGTGGACCGGATTTTCGACCACGTTGTACCCGTACTCATCCGTCTTGCCGTATTGGATTCCTGGTTTGATCCCGCCACCGGCCATCCACATCGTAAAGCAGCGGGGATGGTGGTCGCGGCCATAATTGTTGTTCAGAAGGACACCCTGGCAGTAGGAGGTACGGCCGAATTCCCCACCCCAGATCACCAGCGTGTCATCGAGCATGCCGCGTTGTTTGAGATCGGTGATCAAAGCGGCGCAGGGCTGGTCGGTCTGTTTACAGAGCCCGGGAATCACACGCGGAAGCGATCCATGGTGGTCCCAGCCCTGGTGGTAGAGTTGGATGAAGCGGACGTTGCGTTCGGCTAGGCGCCGCGCGAGCAGGCAGTTGGCCGCAAAGGTTCCCGGCGTTTTAGCGTCCGGCCCGTAGAGATCAAAAATATGTTCCGGCTCATCGGAGACATCCGCCACTTCGGGGATTGAGGTCTGCATCCGGTAAGCCATTTCGTACTGCTCGATCCGTGCGTGGATCTCCGGATCGAGTTCCCGTTCGTATGAAAGCGTATGTAGTTGGGCGAGTTTGTCGAGCATCGCCCGGCGGACATCGGGTGGCATCCCCTGCGGGTTGCTCAAAAACAGTACCGGGTCTCGACCGGACCGGAACGGGACTCCCTGGTGGGTCGAGGGCAGAAATCCGTTTCCCCAGAGCCGGGAGTAGAGCGGCTGGCCTCCCTGACCTTTGGTAATCATCACGCAGAAGTTGGGAAGATTTTTATTCGCCGACCCGAGCCCGTAACTTAGCCAGGACCCGATCGAGGGCCGCCCAGCGATCTGCGAGCCGGTTTGAAAAAAGGTGATCGCCGGGTCGTGGTTGATCGCCTCAGTATGGACCGAGCGGATGAAGCAGAGGTCGTCGACCACCTGCGCCGTATGGGGTAATAGTTCGCTGACGGTTGCCCCCGATTGTCCGTGGCGACGGAATTTAAAGAACGAACGGGCCAGCGACAACTGCGGCTGGTTGGCGGACATCGTGGTGAGCCGCTGGCTGCCACGTACCTCGGGAGGTAACTCCTGGCCATGCTGCTCCGCGAGCAGGGGCTTGTGGTCAAACAGATCGATCTGGGAGGGCCCGCCACTCTGGAAGAGGTAGATCACCCGTTTAGCGCGGGGCGCGAAATGCGGCGCGGCAAGCAGATGGTGCTTGTCTGCCCCGGCGGTCGCCCCGTGGGCATCGCCGGAGAGCAATTGGGCCAGCGCCATCGTGCCGAGACCAGTGCTTGCGCGCGAGAAAAAAATACGTCTGTTGGTCTTTAGCGGATGGTCCATGGGAATACAATTACCGTTTGGTGACAAACTCATCGTGGTTCAGCAGGGTACTGGCAATGGTGGTCAGCGTCGCCACATCGACCGGATTGAGCGCGTCATCGAGCGGTGTCTCGCCGATCTGAATCAGTTGTTCGGCTTGATCGCTGTGGCCGGCGTAGAACTGCTGCTGTTGCTGGTGCAACTGCCAGAGCAACGCCGCTTCCGCTTTTTCAGGATGGCGTCCGATTGCCACCCGAAAGGCAAAGTCGAGCTGTTCGTCAACGGTGTCTCCCCCCTCTCGCAAAATGCGTTCGGCAAAGCAGCGAGCCGCTTCGACAAACTGAACGTCGTTGAGCAGGACCAGCGCCTGTAGCGGCGTTCCGGTCCGTTGCCGATTAACGGTGCAGACACTTCGCGTTGGAGCATCGAAGGCGACCATGGCGGGCGGCGGGCTGGTCCGCTTCCAGATCGTGTAAAGGCTTCGCCGGTAAAGATCCTCTCCGGTACTTGGTTCGTAGCGGACGCGGGCCTCTTTTTCCATCCAGAGGCCGGGCGGTTGGTAGGGCCGCACGGGCGGTCCCCCGATCTTCTCGGCCAGGATACCCCCGGCGTGCAGCGCACTGTCGCGGATCATTTCCGAGTTGAGTCGATACCGGGGACCACGGGAGAGGAGAAGATTGTTCGGATCAGTTTCGAGTGCCGTCGGATCGGCGATCGAAGACTGTTGGTATGTTGTGGAGGTGACGATCTGGCGGATGAGTTCTTTGGTATCCCAGCCAGATTCGATGTAACGGGTGGCCAGATAGTCCAGGAGTTTGGGGTGCGTCGGCGGATTACCCTGCGTGCCGAAGTCGTTGGGTGGATCGACAAGCCCCTGGCCAAAGAACAATTCCCAGTAGCGATTGACTGCCACGCGGGCGGTCAGTGGGTGTTTGGGGTCGCAGATCCATTGGGCCAGTCCGAGGCGATTGGGAGGAAGTTTTTTATCGAACCGCAAAATACTCGATGGTGTCGAGGGAAACACCTGCTCGCGCTGCTGATTGTATTGGCCCCGCTCGAGCCGGTAGGTCGGCCGCGGCTGTGCCATTTCGTCCATCACCATCAGTTCCGCTATCGGTTCGATCAGGGCCGACTGCTCTTTGCGCAGTTGCTGGAGATGGTCGCGCCGCTTGCGGTACTCGCCGTCATGGTGGCGTAAATAATACTCAAACAAATCGGGTTGCTGCGAGGCATCGCTTTTAGAAGCACTCTCGAGGGCTCGGGTGAGCGACTCTCCATCGTAGATTTGTGCTACCTCAAGCGGGCTGAGCGCCTGATCGAAAACCTGAAACTCATCGACGCGGCCCCCTTTGAATCCGGCATCCCGCCAACGCTCACCGATGGTCAGGTGGATGTCTTTGCGGTCGTAGAGAATGTCTTTGGTCAACACATCGCGGACGACATCGACGTCGGCTCTTTGGCCGTCGATGTAAAGTTTTGCTCCCTCGGCATGGCTGGATCCGTCGTAGGTAACAAGCACGTGCACCCATCGGTTCTGGGGGAGTTGCTCGCGATCTCGGATCCGCAGAGCGTTGCCGGGCCACATGTGGGCCAGACCAAAATGGAGGTGGCCATCTTCGATCATCAGTTCGTAGCCACGGCTTGCCGCATCGAGCGCAGCGCGGGATCGATGCACAATCACTGCCCGCTTTTTGACATCCGGCGTCCAGAGGTAGAGGCTCAACGAGAACGGATCGGTGCGGGAAAAGGCGCCCACCTCTTTGAAAGAGAGCCGGGTGTCGCCGTTCAGAAGGATGCCCTTGCCTCGGGCGCCCTCGACCTGTTTGGGCCAGGCTTCGGCGAGCCCAGGCTTGGCGGCATCGGCGCGGTTCTCGAGTTTGCCCTCCTCAAAACCCTCGAGCGGGTAGTCGGCGGTTGGTCGGGGGATGCGGGCATCGCCGATGTTTTGCCGCCATGCGTTGAAGCCGTTGCGGGCGGTGGGCGAAGAGGCGTAGCTGGCTAGATTAGTTTTGGCTGCCTCGATTTTGCGGCCGCGTTCGGCAAGTTCCTCACGCTCTACGGCGGTGCCGAGCAGCAGGGTCGGTACCGGCATGGCATCCGTTTCCGAAGAGTTGACGCCCGCTTCGTCAATATTGTCGAAAAAGCTGCTGAGCTGAAAAAACTCTTTTTGGGTTACCGGATCGTACTTGTGGCTGTGGCAGCGGGCGCACTCGAGGGTCAATCCGAGCAGCGCGGTGCCTACCGTGATGACGCGGTCGGCGACATATTCAGCACGAAATTCTTCGGGGACCGCGCCGCTCTCTTCGTTCTGGCGATGCAACCGGTTGAAGGCAGTTGCCAGTCGTTGCTCGTGGGTAGCATCTGGAAGCAGGTCACCGGCAAGTTGCCAGGTGACAAATTTGTCGAACGGCATGTTTTCGTTCATGGCCTGCACTACCCAGTCGCGCCATGGCCAGACATCACGGTAGCGATCAATTTGATATCCCGAGGTATCGGCGTAGCGGGCCAGGTCGAGCCAGGAGGTCGCCATGCGGACACCGTAGCGGGGTGATGCGAGCAACCGATCAACGAGGCGTTCGTAGGCTTGCGGAGCGGTGTCGGAGAGGAACGCGTCGGTCTCAGACGGTGTGGGGGGCAAGCCGGTCAGATCGAGACTGAGCCGATGGATGATTCTCTCGCGGCTTGCCGGAGGTGCGGGCGCGAGGTGCTCCTTTTTAAGTCGGTCCTGTACAAACTGGTCGATCGGATGCCCTCCGGTGCGGTCGCCCGCCTCTTCCGACGGTGGTAGTGGCTGCAGGGACCAGTGGGGCTCCCACGCTGCTCCCATGCTGATCCAGCGGCGGACCAACTCAATTTCTTCGGGGTTGAGGTCTGCCTCCGCATCGGGCGGTGGCATCTGTATATCCGGATCGTCGGAAACGATACGCAAAAAGATTTCTGTTTGGGTAGGGTCGCCTGGGGTGAGCAGGGGCTGGCCACTTTCGGCCTGTTGCGAGAAAACCAGTTTCCTGTCACTCAGGTCCAGTTTGGCCTCGCGGGCGGTGGCGTCCGGGCCGTGGCAGTTGTAACAGCGACTGGCGAGCAGCGGCCTGATGTCGCGCTGATAGTCGACCTGTCGGGTACTCTCTGCGTGCAGCGCGAAGGGCAAACTCACGAGAACGAGGAAAACCAGGGTGGTTGGTATCGCTTGAGCTTGAGAGTGTGGTAAATCCTTCATGTCGCACTCACGGTGCTGTTGTGCAAAGCTTGGGAGTTTGAAGCAACTTCCGAAAAGAGGTGGCTTGCATAGGATTAAGTCTGTGGTGGGAGCGAGCCGGTTTCCAGGTGGGGGTTTTCGCATGCCGGCTCACCCCCAAGTGTACCCTGCTCGCGTTTGCCGCGTCAAGGATTTTCAGTCGCTGCGGGCCGCGATCTGCAAGAGAAAAAAAAGAGTGTTTTTCTCATGGGGGCGGTTGCATCTTTGTCAGTCAATGCACTGCAGTAACGGACAAGAGCAAATCGGTCCCCTATTGAGCGCTCATTTTGCTCCGGCGATCGACCGGCTTTACGAGGGTGGCGTTAAGATAATCGCGGTTCATCTGCGCAATAAACTGGATACTGATTTCTTTTGGGCATTGCGCTTCGCACTCGGCATAGTTGCGGCAGGCGCCGAAACCTTCCTCGTCCATCTGGTCGACCATTTTTTTGACCCGGCCGTAGCGTTCCGGTTGGCCTTGCGGCAAAAGTCCCAGGTGCGAGACCTTGGCGGCGGTGTAGAGCATTGCCGCGCCGTTGGGACAGGCTGCCACGCACGCGCCGCAGCCGATGCAGGTGGCCGCATCGAGCGCCACTTCGGCCACCTCGGGCGCGATCGGTATTGAGTTGGGTTCCGGTTTGGGGCCGGAGTGGACACTCACATAGCCGCCCGCCCGCATGATCCGGTCGAATGCGGAACGGTCGACGATCAGATCGCGGACTAGCGGGAAAGCGGTCGATCGCCAAGGCTCGATGGTGATTTCGTCGCCGTCGGCAAAGTGACGCATGTAGAGTTGGCAAGTGGTGGTCGCCTGCAGTGGCCCGTGTGCTTTGCCGTTAATGACCAGCGAGCACATACCGCAAACCCCTTCGCGACAGTCAGAATCGAAGGCCACTGGTTCCGCGCCTTCTGCGGTCAACTGTTCGTTGAGGATATCAAGCATTTCGAGGAAAGACATGTCCACTTCAATCCCGCCAAGCTCGTAGCGCACAAACTGGCCTTCCTGTTGGGCATCCTTCTGCCTCCAGATTCGCAAGGTGAATTTCATGTCTTGTAATTCCTTTGCGCCAGGGGAATCGCGTCAAATTCAAGCGGTTCGCGGTGCAGCGTGGGGGGGGTGCCTTCGCCCTGGTACTGCCAAATGGAGACATGCGCAAAGTTTTCATCGTCGCGCAGCGCCTCGCCCTCCTTGGTCTGATGCTCTTCGCGGAAATGACAGCCACACGACTCGTCCCGTTCGAGTGCGTCTCGGCACATCAGTTCCGCAAATTCAAAAAAGTCCGTCAGGCGGCCACCATGTTCGAGGGACTGGTTCAGCTCTTCCCCGCCCCCCGGGATGCCGACCTCACCCCAGAACGCATCACGGAGTTCGGGGATGCGGCGAATGGCTTCGCCAAGCTGCTCTCGATTTCGGGAGATCCCGCACTGGTTGATCATCAGTTTGCCCAATTCCCGGTGGAAGGAGGCGACCGAGCGCTTGCCCCGGGTATCGAGCAATCTACGGACTCGATCGCGGACGTCGTTTTCTACGGTTTTGAATTGTTCGTGATCGGTTGTGATCTCCCCATAGGGATAGCTGCTTAAATAATCGCCGATCGTGGCTGGCAGCACAAAATAGCCATCTGCCAGACACTGCATCAGAGAGCTCGCCCCCAGGCGGTTGGCTCCATGATCGGAGAAATTAGCTTCCCCGATCGCGAACAGGCCGGGGAGCGTCGTCATCAGGTTGTAGTCGACCCAGAGTCCACCCATCGTATAGTGGGGCGCGGGGTAGATCCGCATCGGCGTTTTTTTGGGATTGTCGTTTGTGATCCGTTCGTACATTTCAAACAAATTGGCATAGCGGGCATTGATCACGCTCTCTCCCTGCCGCTTGATCGCATCGCGAAAATCGAGAAAGACTCCATAGCCCGTGGCGCCGACCCCCAGCCCACTATCGCAGACATCTTTGGCATTGCGCGAGGCCACGTCACGGGGCACGAGGTTTCCGAACCGTGGATAGCGATCCTCGAGATAGTAATAGCGATCCTCTTCGGGGATTTCGGCGGGATTGCGCTGATCGCCCGCGGTACGTGGGACCCAGATTCGCCCGTCGTTTCTGAGCGATTCGCTCATCAGTGTCAATTTGGCCTGATGATCGCCGGAGGCGGGGATGCAGGTGGGATGAATTTGCGCGTAGCAGGGGTTGGCAAACGCCGCGCCCCGGCGATAGGCCCGCCAGATGGCGGTAACATTGCAGCCCTTGGCGTTGGTGGAGAGGTTGTAGACATTGGAATAACCGCCGGTGGCCAGTACGACGGCATCGCCGGCTGCCGAATGGATTTCGCCCGTGACTAGATCACGAAACACAATTCCACGCATGCGGCCATCGACGACGACAAAATCGCACAGTTCCGCGCGGGTGTGCATCCGTACGCGCCCCTCGGCGATTTGTTCGGCGAGTGCCGAATTGGCACCAAGTAGCAGTTGTTGGCCGGTCTCTCCGCGACAATAGAAGGTCCGCTGCACGAGCACACCGCCGAAGGAGCGGTTGGCCAGCAGCCCCCCATATTCTCGTGCAAAGGGGACACCTTGCGCGGCGGCCTGATCGATGATCCCGGTACTCAACTCAGCCAATCGGTAGACATTGGCTTCCCGCGAACGGTAGTCGCCACCTTTCTGGGTGTCATAAAACAGACGGAACACTGAGTCGCCGTCATTACGATAATTCTTGGCAGCATTGATTCCGCCCTGGGCGGCAATACTGTGTGCCCGTCTCGGGCTATCCTGAAAACAGAAACAGTCGACGTTGTAGCCCAATGCGGCAAGCGACGAAGCGGCCGAGGCTCCAGAGAGTCCGCTGCCGATCACCAGAATCCGGTAGTGGGGCCGGTTGCGCGGGCCGACGAGTCGGACATGTTCAAGGTGCGCAGCCCATTTTTCCTCAATGGGACCTTCCGGGATTTTTGCGTCAAGTTGCATCGGTCAGTTTCCTCCGCCACTGAGGTGATCCGCTGTGTCGGGTGGTAGCGGCATTCCATTGAAAAAGAACAGTAGCGGCACCGCCGCAAAGCCAACAAACAGGACCACCGCACTCACAGTCGCCAGAACCCGAAAGGTCCTGTTGCGATCAGGATTGTCCAAACCAAGAGTTTGGAACAGGCTCCAGATGCCATGGTTCACATGCAACGCCAACGCCGCCATCGCAACTACATATATGAGAACGAAGAACCATTTCTGAAACGCATAATATAGATTGGAGTAAACTTCCTCCTGTTCGAAGCGGGTGACACCGATCACACCGAAGGTAAATTGCAGCAAGTGAAAGACTAAGAACGCAAGTAAAAGGAGGCCGCTCACCAGCATCAGGCGGGCCGGTACGCTCGATTCGTTGTACGTATGACGCGTGTACCGGGTATGTCGCGCGCGGCGGTTCCGTACCGCAAGTTGGAGGACGGTCACAACGTGCAGGATCAGGGCAATCAGCAGAACAATCCGCACGCACCAAAGGATGAAGCCGTAGGGGACAAGGGGCTCGCCCATCGTCCGCAAAAAAGCAGCGTAAACGTCGATATGGGGTTCGCCTGTGGCGACATTGCCGGTAAATACCTTGAGGTTGCCGAGCATGTGCAGCACCACAAACCCGTAGAGCAGGATACCGGTGACTGCGACCACCGACTTCTTGCCGACTGTTGTGCTGTAAAGTGCTGTCAGCCGCTTCATATCATTTTTTCCACAAATTTGATTCGGGCCGAGCTCTCTATACTCTATTGTACGGTTCCGGCTTCTCTTTGGCCTGCAATTTTATAATCGATCTACGGATAATGGGTAAGGGTGAGTGGGCTGCTCCCCCCGCTGCAACCGGCTGCTTTCCACCCGATGTTTCTCACATAGCATCCTGGCCGGCGGCTTTTTCTGCTGCGACCACGGTGCCGCTCAGGCGGCGGGCGATTGCGGAGGTTGAAAGACCTTGCACGAGCATCGAGAGCAACACGATCGTAAATGCCCCCACAATGAAGGTGTCGCGAAGGTCCCCGTCTCCAAGACTCTCGGGAATCCGAAAGGCCAAAGCGATCGCGATTCCCCCGCGCAGACCGCACCAGGTGAGCAACCCGAGATCGACATGGGTGAGTCCCCGGCGAAAAATGGTTTTGGAAAAAAATGTCCAGGGAAGAAACAGGCTCAGGTAGCGGGCAATCAAAAGCAGAGGAAAACAGATCGCCGCAGCCAAGACCATGCCCCAGTGGAATTTGTTGGCAATGACGAGCAGTTCCAGACCGATCAACAAGAAGAGGATGCCATTCATGGCATTGTCGGCAAACCGCCAGAACATGACCAAGGGGTGTTGCTCGCTGGCTTCCACATAGACGCGGCAGCGCGCTACCACGATTCCGGCGACAACCATTGCCAGCGGAGAGGAGGCGTTGATCATGGGGGCGTTTGCAAGCACGGAGCCACCGAGTACCACACCAACGGTGACCAGAACCTGGGTGCTGTAGCCTCTGCAGGTATTGAGCAGGTAGCTGCCGACCAGGCCGGCAGCGAGCCCGATCAGAAGACCTCCGATGATCTCTTTGCTGAGGACTAAGGCAGCGGTCGCTGCCGTAACCTCATGCCCGCTGGCGATAAAGGTCAGGACAGTGAGAAAAAGAACGATGCTCACCGCATCGTTAAAGAGCGACTCCCCGGCGATCAGGGTTCGCACCTGCCGTGGCAGGACCGTGTGCCGCAAGGTGCTCAAGACGGCAGCCGCATCGGTGGATGCCATCATCGTGGCAAACAGGATAGCTGCCGGAAAGGACATTCCGATATCGGGGCTGATGTGCCGGTCGATCATATTCAGTACCAGCCAGATCAACGTTCCCCAGATGCCGACAAAAATGACCACGCCGATGGTAGAGAGGTAGGCGATTCCCAGGCCGCTTTTGGCCAGACCGCTCAGGTCGATCTGCATGGCTGCTGCAAAGAGGATAAAGGGGAGCAGCAGGTTGAGCACAATCTGGCTGAAGTTGTAGTGATGTGCGCCGTAGGTTGCGATGTTGAATTGGCCGATGTCGGCCCAGTCGATTATCATGGCGATGCCTGCGAACACGAGTCCGGCGAGCATGGTCCCGATTGCCCGTGGCAAATGGATAAAACGTTCGTTGGTCCAGGCGGCCAGTGCGGTGAGGACCACGACAATCGCCGCGGCAGTTTCGAGCGAGAGAAAAGCGGATTCGGTTTGCGCGATGGCGTCTTGCATCAGCCAAAACTCTTTAACAATTCCGCGGCGCGATCAATCATAGAGTCCCACAGGCGTTTGTTTCGCTTCGTTGCGTGTAACGGCTACATAGGTGACCACCGCCCGCGTAAGCTCCACCGGTTCGCCTTTGCGGACACTCTGCACGATCACTTCGACCGTGATTGATGTTCTGCCGACAGCCAGGACGCGGGTCATAAAACTCACAACATTGCCGACGTGGATCGGTTTGAGAAACTCAACGCGGTCCATCGCGACGCTGACAAGCGGTTTTTCTGAGTGGCCAGCCAATTGTAGGGCGTAGAGGGCACCAACCGCACCGGCCTGATCGATATAGCTGAGTACCACCCCGCCAAAGATCGTGCCGTGTTGGTTCGTATCCCGCGGCATCATCAATGCCTTAAGGGCCAGGTGGAGTTCGGTCGGCACAGTGATCATTGGCATCGGCTCCTGCCGCCGACAGTGTCTCTTTTATTCGATCCGCAACGGAAAATTATGTGCGGTTGTATTTAGTTTTCTTTTTCAGAGCTTACTTCGGTGCCGGGTGCAGTGACGGTGGTTCCCTCGCCCGGTTTCACGTCGACATCCGTGCCTGGAGCTTCGACCTGAACACCCTTGCCGCCACCAATATCGATATTCACGCCGGGGGCATTGATGTGCAGTCCGGAGTCTTTTTCTTTTACTTCAGTTGGGCTTTGGGAGTTGCAACCGGCAACCGCGCAGAGGGCCAATACGGTTGCAAAAAGGCGGAACATATGCATTGCATTTCTCCTTGGTTGGTCTTTGGGTCTGCCGATGAAAAAATGGCCCTGCTGTGGGCGGGCCGTTCTCTTTTTTCACGATCGACTAATAGCGTAACGCAAGCCGGTTACGTTGGGCAGGGTCTTTTGGGCGAGTGGTCTGCGATTTTGGCCGGTTCTGAGAGTTGGCAGCGGTTTCGGCAGTGACGCAGAGACGCGAATCGGCTATTCTTCGCTGGCTGGTGTTCTGATTTTTCGGCCTGCTCCGGCATGCTTAAGTCCTGCACGATTTCTTAAGGAACCGAGGATGCATGCACCTTTGGACCGCTGGATGCGGAGGCTGTTGCGATTTGCCGGAACGTTCAACCTGCTGGCCGGCCTAGCAATGATGGTCCTCTACCACGAGGGTTTTCGGCTTTTCGGAATCGAGAAGCCGCAGTTTCTGATGCCGATCCAGTTGACCGGGGCTCTGGTCATGCTCTTCGGCGTAGGCTACCACCGGGTCGCTTCACGGCCGCTGGAAAATTACGATCTGTTACTGCTCGGTTTCTTGAGCAAATTCTGCGGATCGCTGCTCGGCATCTATTACGTGGTGTTTGGCCCGCTCCCGTGGTTTTTTCTCGCCTTTTTGTTTTTTGCCGACATCATCTACCTGCCGCCGTTCTGGTTGATCCTGCGGCGGATCGCCTCGGTCCGTCGCCAGAGGCAAGCGGTGGGGGCTTGAAGCACCGTTACGTTCTTTTTAGTGGTGCTGCGATTTTCTGCGGCGGTCTATCTTCCGCCGTGTCCGAAGTGCCAGACCCAAGAGGGCCAAAAGAAACAAACCCGGTTCGGGCGTCAGTAGGTCCAGCCGACTTGGCTGTATCAAAATCTTCCCGCCGTTGCATGAGGTGCGGTGAGAAAAAGGTGCGGGGTCACTTTTCTTTTTGCTCGGGCGGATTCCACCAGCGGTCGATTGCTGTCTGCAGTTGCCGGACCTTCGGGCCGTTCGCCGCCGCCAGATTCTGCGTCTCGTGCGGGTCGGCCAGTAGATCGAAAAGTTCCACATGCCGTAACGCGTCGGCCAGTTCTCCATCGGGCGGCTCGGCATCAAACGGTTTTCTGCGGTGGCCACCGTTGTAGGGGAGAATGTCGGGCGGTGGATCCTGCCATTCGATCAGCTTCCAGCGATCGCGAATCACCGACCGCGTCCAGAGACTTTTTTCCGGGGCATCCTGGGCGATCATGTCGTGGGCGAAGTTGGCGAGAAAAATTTCTCTCCGGTTGGCCACCGCTTCTGCATCGATCAGATCGATCCCGGGTAAGGCGGCGGGCGGTGCAACCGAGCAGGCGCTCAGCAGCGTCGGTAGCACGTCGAGGTTGCTGGCCAGGTTCTGCGAGTCGACCCGCGGTGCGATCGCGTCAGGCCAGCGGATAATGATCGGGGTCCGCACGCCGTTCTCATAGGGAAACGCCTTACCGTATTCGTTCCAGCCGTTGTCGGCCAGATACAAAACCAAGGTGTTCTGGGCAATCCCCTTTTTGTCCAAAGACGTCAGGAGTGTTCCGACCGTCTCGTCGAGCCACTCGACCATCGCCAGGTATTTGGCCTCCTCGGCATTGGGCACATCGGCGTATTTTTCGAACAATCGCGAAGGCGGGTTGTGTGGCAGGTGCGGCAGGAAGGGCGCATACCAGAGAAAGAACGGTTTTTCTTCGGCGATCGCCTCGTCGATAAACGCGTCGATCGGCGCCATCGTTTCCCGGCCGATTGCCAACGCCTTGCCACCATGCCGTCCAGTCGGGCCCATGTCGTGTGTGAACCCGACCCGTTTGGGGTCGCGCATCCAGAACTTGCCGGTGTGCATCGTGAGGTATCCCGCATCGCGGAGCAGTTGTGGCAGTTGCGGACGCTTCAGGAACGGACGCAAAAACGCGTCGCGAGCTGCGTCCGCCGAGGTGCCGCCTGCGACCACCGGATCGTTCCCGGTAATGCCGTGCTGGTGCGCGTGCAGGCCGGTAAGCATTGTGGCTAGCGAGGGGCTGCAGATCGCCGTGGAGACGTAGCCCCGCGTGAAGGTGAGACCTTCACCGGCGAGCCGGTCGATGTTGGGAGTGCGCGCCTGCCGATGGCCCATAAAAGAGTAATCGGTCCAGGCGTGATCGTCGCTGATGATGAGAACCACGTTGGGCCGCGCAGCATCCGACTCGGCGGCAGGCAGGGACGGGGCAGTACAAAGAACCGCGAAGAGCCCGAGCAGGCAGAATCGTCGCGCACGCCATTGGGGGGCGGTGGTCTTTGCAGCCCTTCGGGGGATATGGTTGGCAAAATCAGATGTGTGCATTGGCTGGTTGGGGGAATGGTGTTGCGGACCCTACCAACATACGCATCCCCCACCGAAATCGCAAGGAATTTGCGGATGGGAAAATGGGCACGACCGCGCTGGCCGCGCAGCTCACCGGCAGGCGGGCGGGCGTCTGCCTGCTGCTTAAGCGTCCCATGGGAAACCGGGCGAACCTTTCGGGTGCGGGAGCTTTTTGCGAATGACCGGAGGGCCTCCCTTACGATTAAAAAAGAATGTCGTGGTTTGTACAACATCCTCCATCGGGGAGAGTCCGATAAAATCGATCGGATTGGCATCTATTTCCAGCAGGTCTTTGTAGGCTTCCGGATACATTGCCGCATCGTCCAGGATGAGGATCCCTTCGTCGGCGATCCGCGCCAATGCGTTGGGGATACAGGCGGATCGGAATTCTGGAATGGCATCGACAATAATGACATCATATTTCTGCTCCCCTTCGAGGATCGCATTGGCAAAAGATGCTTCCGTCTCCCGGAGCTTGAATTCAGCGGAGCCGGTGGACATCTGTTCCAGCTTCGAGAGCCATGTTTCATTCTGCTCGATCGAAATAATGTGCTTGCAGCGGCTTTCCAGGTAGAGCGTAGAGCTGCCGCTTCCGAATTCGAACACGCGGGCCTCGGATAGATCGAGTGTCTCCAGGTATTCGATGGCGGGGTACGAGAACCACGGCAACGGTTCTTTGTCCGCATTCAAAGGAAAATTAGCCCCGAGTGTGTGGGAGTTTCCGTAGAGGACCTGGATGATCTGGTGCATGCGGATGTCAAAGTGGCCCGCGTCTTTCCTGTCCCACCACGTTCCCCCGGGAGATTTTGTTGCTGAGAGTTCTCGCTCTTTTGATGGCGTAGTGACCTCTTCTAATATTTGTCGCTCCTTGAGCCGGTCGATGGTCGAACGAAGTTCCAGCGATGCGAGGCCGAGTCGGTCTCCCAATTCCACACACTCCTGGTGGGTGCGGGGAGTTTTGAGAAATGCCAGAAGCGGCAGCATCGCATCGTCGAATTCGAATGTTTTGAAATTCACGGGCGAGGTCATCACCAATCGACCGAGGCGGAATCGCAAGGTGGCCAGGGGAGAGAGGACAAGCTCTGTCGCAGAAGAAGGTTCCCGTCGTATCGCATCGGAGGTGGGATGGAGTCGGGCTCGTTTGGGTTCGCTGCTCGCATCCTCCAGGCGGGCATCTGAAAAGACCCGAAGTGTGAGCGTCGGTGGATTCCAGTCGGTGAGGTTCGGCATCACGGGGATCTGCAGCGGCTGGGTGTTTCCGGTTTGGTTGAGAATGACCGGTTCGGTCCGCATCAACTGCAGGCCGAGATCCTGGATTTGTTGCAGTTTTCCATTTACCCAAAGCCCGAGCGTCAGGGCAGGTTGGTTCGGATCCCCCAGATAGGTCATCGGTTTGGTATGCGATGGCAGTTTGGGGATGTTGCGGGGCGGTTCGTCCCACGTATTGAACAAAAGCGTCGAGCGGAGCTGCCCCGAATCGCCCAACACGGCATGTCCCAGGTCACCGTTAAAGACCGTGAGCCTGCCGACAACCGCTGGCACCACCCAGATCGTCTCGCCATCGACGATCAGTGTTGGAGCGGTCGCCTCTTCAGTCACGTTCAGACAGAGGACGTGGCCGAAATTGGGAGTCCGGAGTTTTTTCTCCTGGGTAAGCAGCTCTTCGTCGCAATCAAAATGCAGGGGAATCTGGCAATGTGTTTCTCGAGACCAGACCTCCACGAATCGGGACTTGTCTCGGAGGCTCCGTAATATGTTGTCGACGAAGATTTCCACGGGCCAATGGATTGCCTTGCGGTCGACAAGAAAGGCGCCGTTTTGAATGACATGCACATGAATCTCGGAAGCTGTGTCGAAAACGCGATCAAACACCATCACGTCTTCCCGACGAAGAGAGTGCGATGCCGTGGATCGGGCCCGCAGGAGCATCACGAATGCCACAAGCAGCCCGACCAGTGCCAGGAATAATCCAAAGTTCAGCATCGGGTCCTTTTTCTCAAAGGGGCGCCGGATTCCCGCCTTAGCGGGCAATGAAAAAAGAATAGAGCAACGCGGGGACAAGTTCAAGGAATTTGACGCACCGGGAGGTTTTGGGCCGTTGGTACACCGGACCTCTAATAGAGCGTGTGATTCACGCCACAGCCAAGCGGCGCGGTGCTCTTGCCGTGTCTGTTTTTGAAAACATGCACTACCGCAGGGTCCTGCGTGAGGATCGTCACGTCCGAAATGCCATCGCCGGTCATGTCGCCCAGCAGCATCACGCTGCCAGGGCTGCCTGTGTTGAAGGTGCCGATCCGCACCCCACGGTAGTCGAAGATACCGCGTGCCGAAGAGAGAAGAATCTCCTCATAACCATCGCCGGTCCAATCGACCAGGCCGTGAATCCGGCTGTTCTGGAGCATCATTTTTCCGCGAACGTTTCCTTCCGAATCCATGACCCAGAGCGGGTTCTCACCTGGTGGGCGATGCGCGATGTCAACGAGGATATGGGGTCCCGGCAGGTCGGGAAAAATGGTGCCGAGCTGGATCGATTCAAAGTGGTGGCCGGGAGATTCCCAGAGGATTTTTCCGTTGCCGTCCACACAGGCGATGTTCTCATCGCCGCAGCAGGTCAGAAGCAGACGAAAATCTTCCGGTCGCTTGCCGCGTTGCAACACGCGGCAGCAATCGAGATGGCCGCGGGACTGGTCCATGACTTTGGATTGGTAGGTCCAGCGGATCGTGCCGTTGGAGTTGAGCATCACATAGCCGGCCATAAGTTCATGTTTGCCATCGCCATCCAGGTCGATCGGTCGCACCTGGTGCGCGGTGGGATATCCGCCCGGTTTCCAGTCACCGCCCCAGAGTTTTTCGCCCTTTTTGTTGTAGGCCCAGATCCGCCGGTAGCGATCTTTGACGATCACATCGGTCGCCCTCGGTCCGCCGCTGAGATTGGCAAAGAGGAGGCAGTCGGTCGCCCGCTTCGGGATCGCAAAGCGTCGGCGCATCTGGCCTGTCGCACCATCGAGTTCGACCAAAAAACCTTCGGTGAGCAAAATCACCTCATTGTTGCCGTCCCCATCCCAGTCGTAGATCTGGAGGGCGACGTCATACCCGACCTCCTTCTGGCCGGCACTCGGATTTCCCCACCGCCAGAGAATACTCCCATCGAGACGCTGGGCGACCGCCGAGGAGGTGTAATGGATGCCGTCGCCAAGAACATTCTGGGCAGAGACGATATCGGCCGCCCCGTCCCCATCGAGATCGCCCGTAACGACCCAATGGCCTCCGTAGAGCGGGTCGATGCGGACCTCTCGCCACGGCTCGATCCGCGGAGCGGTACTGCCCGCCGGGCCGAAGTCGGTGGTATCGAAACGGAGCGTTGGCGGTTCGGCCGCTGCGAGAGTGGCTGCGAAAACCAGACCGGTGAATATTTCGATCGGTCGTTTCATTGAAGGCGTTTCGAGTCGGAGGGGAGTACTGGAGGGGGATCACGACGGGAGCGCGCCCGCATCGTATGACGCGGCTGTACTGTAGAGCCAATATACCATCACCGGTCGCTGTGGCAAAATGGCAATTCGTCGGCGGGCTTTTTTCAGGAGGAAACAAAGAGGGTACTTGAAGTTTCCGCCATCTCGTCGAGGAATTGCGCAAGGACCGTATCGGTCACGTGCGGCAGGATCATCAGGTGGGACCACTTTCCCTCGGTCGCCAGTTGCCAACGGTCGCGAATATCGTTCGAGGGTTTTTCGAAGACGACAATGTTGGAGTGTTCGTTGACAAAAGACTCCACCCCGAGGGCCGTAATCTGCGAAGAGACGTTCTGCGCCTTTTCGTAACAGTCCAGGAACTGTTGTTTCACGACGGCTCTATTGGCAGCGATGCATCTCAGGTCGTACCAGAGCAACAGCGGCGCGATCCCGCTCCGCGAACCGGTAATCGTGTTGTCGCTCGCACCGATATATTCAATCTCTTTGGTAATCCGGTCGGCATTTTCTTTTCGCACAATCACGAAACCGCATGGGATCGGCAAGCCGCTGGTCTTGTGGCCGCTGCAGGCAATCGAGTCGATTACCTGATGGAAGTCAAAATCCGCACAGATCTCGGCGTCGATCAGGGAGAGCGGGATCCCGAAAAATGCAGCATCGCAGTGGATCGCGTGGTCAGTCTTTCCGGTATCGTCAAGAATGTCGAGGATTTTGGGGACGTGGTCGATCGCGCCGAGCATGGTGGTGCCGATGTTGGCAATCACGATCGCTTCACTCCCCGGATCGCGACGGAGTTGGTCGGCCAGGGCCGCGTAGTCGATCTGCCCCTTTTCGGAGGAAGCAATCGTGGCATATGGGATTTTGAGGAGCCGGGCATTCTTTTCGATGCTGTAGTGGCTCTGATCGCTGAAGTAGATTTTGGCGCGCGGATATTTTTCTCGTGCCAGATACATGCCGTACAAATTGCCTTCGCTGCCACCCCCCGTGACGTAGCCGGAGAAATTCTCCGGGGCGTGGAATGTGTCGGCATAGTGTTCGATGACTTCGCGCTCAAAGCGGTGTGTATTGAGGCGATTGTGGGTGCCTGGTCCGAACGGATCGCCCGCATTGTTGAGACTCAATTCGAGAAACTGCCGGATGGGGCGATTGTCGAAGTGACTTCCGGGAGGGTAGCCGATCGTATCCTCTTTGGCAGCGAGGAAGCTCGCAAAGAGCGCATCGAGCTGGTCTCTATCTTTGCGATCGGGAAGTAGGGGGGGCATGGTCTCGTTGTAACTTTCATTCAGGCCAAAGGGTTGAGTCTCGCAAAACAAGGAGCCGCTGCGCTGGTCGGCAACTATTTCTGCGGTATTAGGTCGATGCTTTTTCCCGTTTTGTTAATCGTCAGGACCAATGTTTTAAACGTCCATTCCCCCCCCTGAATCTCGGCGATGATGCGGACCGTTCCCGAACCATCGGGACCGGAGACAGGGTAGGTGATTTCGGCAGATCCGGAAGATTGGACGCTGGCAGAATCCTCACTCGAGGAATGGACATCTGCAGACAAATGCTTATTGACACTTCCGTTTACGAAGAAGCCCGCTTCGATCGGAGTGCCTAGGAACTGTTGGGCTTGGGCGTTTGCCTGCACGGCCGCCAAAGATTCCGTGTAGGCTACGGAAGATTTTATGAGAGTTGTGCTAAAGAGTAGGAGGGATCCGAAACCGCCGCCGCAGCAGAGCAGGGGGATGAGGAGGCAGCCGACGGGAGTGGCCCATCCCCAGTTGCGGCTCCACCACGAACGCTTCTGTTGGGCCGGCACTGGCTGTTGTTCGGCGTCGGACATCTTTGGCTTTCTCTCTTTTTTCAGTTGTTCACGACAATCGGGAGCCGGAACACCGCCCCCGGGACTCCGGCAAAAGGTTTCAGCCGCTTCGGGAATCATCGAACAATCCGCACCGAGCGTCAACGGGCGATGTTTCCTGAGCGATCCGCACTGCGGTGCCTCTTTTTCTGCGCTGTCTGCTTCGCCGCGGCAGCACTGCCAGGCAATGGCCTCAAACAGCCCTTCCGGGGAGCAGGTAGGATCCTTATATCATCGCGACCCTCTACGGACTCGATCGATTCAGAGAATCTCGACCGCCAGGATGGTCACATCGTCTTTGGGTCCGTTTGGACTGCACCAGCGTTCGATTTTTCCGAGCAGTTTATCGAGTACGTGTTCGAGCGTGCCGGTTCGATTGCTGTCGATCGTATCGAGTAGTTGTTGGTTGCCAAACTGCTTCAAGTCTGCATCCATGGCTTCCGGGATTCCGTCGGTGTAGATGCAAAGCCGATCTCCTTTGTTGAGTTGGATTCTTTTTTCTTCAAACTCCGCATCGTCCACCCAGCCAATCGCCATGTCGGCTAATTCGACCATCGCGGGGGCCTGTTGCGCATTCCAGCGAATCACGGGCGGATGCCCTGCGGCAATGTAACGGAACTCGTTGCTTTCCACATTGATCACGCCGTAAAGCAGCGTGAAGTATCTTCCGCCCGACTGATCCATGGGAAATCGCTTGTTCAATTGGTATGCGACCTCACGCGGTGGGACAATACGAAGCGAGGCGGTATTTTCCCCCGGTTGTACCAGCAGCGAAGACAAGGATGGCTGAGGGTCCAGTACGCGACTGACTGCCACGGACAACAGCGAGGCCGCGACACCGTGGCCACTGACATCGGCCACGTAAAGACCGACATGTTTTTCGTCCAATTGAAATACATTGAGAATGTCGCCAGCGAGCTCATCGCAGGGACGGTAGTGCCAGGCAAAACGAGCGGTGTGGACATCGGGTGCTTGTTGTGGCAAGAGCGATTGTTGAACGAGAGCTGCCGATTCCAGATCGCGTTTCATGCGTGAATGAGCCGTCCTCAATTCCGTTGTCGATTTATCGAGTTTGCCCATCACCATGTTGTAGCGATCCGCGATTTGGCCGACTTCTGTAAAGGGCTCGACCGGTACGCGGATACTCATATCACCCGATTTGGCCTGACGATCCATCGCCTGAAACAGAGTGAGAATCTCCGTCGTGGCGCCATGCTCAGAAATATTGAGTCCGACATGTTCTACCTCCGGACTGACGCGGAAAGGGAAGATCCGATTGAACAGACGCAAGAGGACCGAGACCAGACAAAATGCCCAGACAAAGCAGCAGGCAACGCCCAACATCTGCACGCCGATTTGCTCACCGCGCGTAAGGCCAGTATCGAGGATTTGCAGATCGGCAAAAAACCCGACCGCCAAGGTTCCCCAGATGCCGGCACCCGCATGTACGGGAAAGGCGCCTACCACATCGTCGATCCGGAACCGAACGAGCAGCCGCTCAAGGCCGAGCATCACCAGGGCTCCAATAGCACCGACAATCACCGCAGACGTTGAACTGATGGCATGGCAACCCGCAGTCACCGCGACCAGTCCGGCGAGCGAACCGTTCATGATCTTCTCCACTTCGGGGCGGCGCTGAAAAGCCCAACTCGCGATCAGAGCGGCGACAAGTCCTGCCACGGCAGCAAGCATCGTATTGGCCAGAATCCCCGGGACGGTCGCATTCATTGCCAGGGTGCTGCCGCCATTGAACCCGAACCAGCCGAACCACAGCAGGAGGACCCCCAGGATTGCCACAACAAGGTTATGGCCTTGGATTTTTTGCGGCGGGCCGTTTTCGGGAAAGCGGCCCTTACGCGGTCCCAAAATCAGTACCATCGCCAACCCGACCCAGCCACCGACCGAATGGACCACCGTCGAACCGGCGAAATCGATGAATCCGAGTTTTTCCAACCAACCGGGCGTGCCGGTGAGGTTGCCTCCCCAGACCCAATGCCCGAACACTGGATAAATGAAACTCGAGAGAAAAATAGCGACGATCACGTAACCGGAAAAACGCATGCGCTCGGCCACTGCACCCGAAAAGATCGTCGTTGCCGTGCCGCAGAACATGGCCTGAAAAAGAAAAAAAGCCCCCAGCCACGCCACACCTT